>Ga0193724_1000049_pt1 | contig 26353 bp, 15 predicted proteins | sample H2a1metaG_FD_146005 | JGI IMG/M metagenome (GOLD analysis project Ga0193724, IMG submission 146005) | Soil microbial communities from a riparian zone of the East river system, Colorado, United States - H2a1 | ecosystem: Environmental > Terrestrial > Soil > Riparian zone | place: USA: East River... | reverse complement strand
ACCTATTTGTAGAAAGCTTATCTTAGCCTAAAGCATACCCGGATAAATAGCTTCTCCCCCTAGCTACCAAAAGCAGGTAGCTTTGGTAGGGATTAAAAATGTAAAAATCTCAAAATTTAATTTAACTTTTTGCATCTTTAGCTTAACTGGTAAAGTATCTGCCTTCGGAGCAGAGGTAATTGGTTCAAATCCATTAAGATGTTTTTCTCCCCTCCCCCTGCTTTGCAGACAAAGGAACAGCCTTGCTTCCAAAACTATATCTCTCTGCTTAAGGCAGGAGGTCCCTTTGGATGCCTCCTTTAGTTTGGAAGCAAGGCAAGGGAGAAAAATTTTTTTAAATTAAATTTTTATAATTAATATAAATATAATAAATCTTATTTGATTATTGAATATTTAATTCAAATTAAATATTACAAAAGGTTTTTTTAGTTTAATGGTAGAACAGTATTCTTTCTAAATACAGGTATTAGTTCGATTCTAATAAAAACTATATGAAAACAAAAATTAAAAATTAAATTGAATTGAATAGTCTACCCTCCATTAAGATTAAGGATGGTAGGGGGAAACAAAATTTATAAAGACTTTAGCATAATGGTTAATGCAGTTCGCTCATAATGGATATTATAAGGGTTCAAATCCCTTAGGTCTTAATTTAAATTGTTACATTCTTTTTTATAATATTTTTTTCTCCCCTAAGCTAATTGAAAAATGAAAATATAAGATAATTAAAAGAGGGTTAAAATTCTAACACTTTAATTATTAAATAATTAAGGAAAACTTAGGTAATTATAAAATATAATTTTAAAACAGAATTGATTTTGTGGAAAATTTTTACGGGAAATATTTACTTACTACTCCTAGCGATGCAATCTTACCTTAAATTAATCCCTGCCTGCTTAAAGCAGCAGTCCCTTATCTGCAAAGCAGCTGCTTTGCAGGGGGAGAGGGTGATTAGGAATTCTTCTATTTCTATCTCCTAAACAAAATATACAATCTTATCAGTATTAAGGTAGTATCGAAAAAAAAATTAACACTTTAGTTTGTTACAAAATTTATTTATTATAAAATAATTTTAATTATATAATATATTTGTAATAATATTTAGTTTTAGCTAACATTATTATTTAATAAAACAATTATTAAATGCTTTAGCTAGTAAAATATTATTACACTTTCCATCTAACTCTCCTTTCTAGATGTAGAACTAGCCTTGATTATTATATAGATAAATTCACTAGGAAGCATGAAGTAATAGAAAATAAAATTTCCTATATTTACTAATAATATTTATATTAAATTAAGTAATTGTTGTTAACAAATAATTTTAGCTTGAAGATGTAAGTAATTTCAATTGAAATTATTGCTAGCACAGCCTTTTAGCTAAAAACCCTCCCTTCCCTCCCCTGCCTTAGCAGGGGACAAGGAGAGTGAAGCTAGGGAGGGAGAGGCTATAAAAATACAAAAATTGGTTTATAGAATTAATTTAACCTTAAAAATTAAAAATTTCCATCCTAAAGATCTAGCAAAGATAGCAATTTTTTCTCCAATTTTGCTTTTCCTAGGAAGCTACCCTAGCTCCCAAAATTATCTCCCTTGCTTTTAGCTTCTGCCTGCCTAAAGCAGGCAGTCCCTTATCTGCAAAGCAGCTGCTTTGCAGGGGGAGGGAATATCTGTATCTGGAAAGCAATTTCAATTAAAATTTCAATTTACTCATAATGGGAGGCAGTTGAAAGGTTATTAGAAAAAAAATTTTAAATTATAAATTAATAGAATTTATTTCCTTATTATTCTTCCTAATAAGGTTAAGAGAATATAAATTTTTGTAATAAAATCACATAAATAAAAATAAAATAAAAGAAGATATATAAAAATTGCAAAAAGCAAATACAATACAAAAAATTTTTAATTTTAATAAATATAAAAAAGAGTAAAAATTTTTTAAATTTTAAAGAAGAATTTAATTTTGGTTCTGATTGAACGTTTTTCAGTAGTTTTAAGACATGCAAATCGTTATTCTAGAAAAAGAAAATAAATATAGAATAAGGTGTAAAGGTGAGTAATGATAAATAAGATACCTTATAGTCCTCATAAATAGAGGATAGTTATATAACAAAAGTATAGCATAATTAGGCTTAATTACAAGAAAGGAAGTTTTCTACTATAAGAGTCGATTTATTTTGTTTAATGGTAGTTGGTGGGGTAAAGGCCTACCAAACCTACGATCAATAGCCAAGTTTGATAGAACAAATGGCCACATTGGGAATGAAAAGCCCCAAATTGCATAAGCAATCTGCAGTCAAGAATATTAGTCAATGCTCGCAAGAGTGAACTAGCTAACTGAAATCACAAAATCACAAAAAGTGCTTATTGTGATAATGTAAGGGAAAAAATTGATATCACCTTACTATAAGTGTTGTCTAAATAACTGGTGCCAGAAGACTCGGTAACACCAGAAACGCGAACGTTAGTCGTCTTAAACAGGCGTAAAGGGTAAGTAGGCTGCTTTAAATATCTATTAAAAAAAAAAAGCTAATTAATAAATTAACCTAAATTTTTTCAGACCTGAAATTATAATTTAAGGCTAACTAATAATGAAAAAGGTAATTATTAAAAAAAGATAGATACACTTAAAGCTAGAATCATAATTGAGATAAACCAAATAATACTTATGTGTAAGGGCGATATCTGAAAATACTAAGTAGAATACTAACGGTGAAAACTTTTTATCTAGGAATGATTGACGCTGAGGTACGAAAGTGAGAACAGGGAATAGGATTAGATACCCAGTTACCTCTCACCGTCAACGATGAATGGTAGTTGTTAGTTTAATTAAATTAGTGACGATGTTAACGCGATAACCATTCCGCCTTGAGAGTACGGTTGCAAAACTGAAACCAAAAAAATTAGTCGGTCTCGGAGCAAACGGAGTGAAGCATGTTATTTAATACGAAAATACGCGTAAAATCTTACCAGTTCTTGCATATCCAATTAAAGCATTTTATTTATATAAAATCTAAATTGAGTAATATCTAATAATAGCTTCAAATTTTATTTTAAAATTTAAAAAGTTAAAATTAGAAATTCGTTTACAGGTGTTGCATGGCTGTCGTCAGTCCGTATTGTGAAAAGTCAGGTTAACTCCACTAACGGACGAAATCCCTGTAGTTAATTTATACTTAACTATTACTTAATAAAACAATTATTAAGTTGGGGCTAAGACAAGTCGTTATGGCCCTCATGAACTGGGCTATAGACGTGCTATTATAACTTTTACAATGTGACGCAAAACTTTAGCTCGATAGCTAGTAAGGTTTAGCTAATCAATAAAAAAAGTTTAATTTATTAATTTTTAACGGATTGTTGTCTGGAACTCGGCAACATGAAGAAGGAATTTCGAGTAATCGTTGATTAGCCACGCAACGGTGAAGTATGAATCCGTGATGAACTAACTGTCTGTCGCTGGGGAGGAATTCAGATAGGGGGAAATTGCCAATAAATAAAAAAATAAAACAAGTTATACACTATTTAGATTTTTTTGAGAATAAGAAAGAAATTTTTTATTTTTGAAAGCTTGCAAAGCTTGTTTTTTAAATTAAAAAGTGTTGTTATTCTTATTTTAATTTAGTTTAATTTAAAGTTCTGCTTGCGCAGCTACTAAATTAATTTATTTTTATAGGTTAGACAAATTGTTTATTTATTTTTATTTTTTTTTATAATAATTTATAAATAAACAAATAAATCTCGACAGTCTTGTTGAATTTTATTTATATCGATTAACCCTTCTGAGTGACATCTCAAAAGTCATAGCAAGGTAGCTGTACTGGAAAGTGCTGCTGGAAAATATAAGTTAGAAACCCCCCTCCTATATAAAAATATATTTAATAAAATTAAGTTCTCTTAATTCAATGGTTAGAATAGCATTCTTCTAAAATGTTTATTCTGGTTCGAATCCGGAAGAGAACTATAAATTATTATTGTCCCTCTCTACCAAACCAAATAGAATGACCATCAGATGACCAATATAAGATCATTATGTTGCTAGACCTTCCCTGCCTAATCTTAGGCAAATCCTTATTACTAAACTGCCTTGGTAGATTCTAGCTATTTTGGAAGGAAGGATTATATTTTCTATTTCTTTTTTTTTAATAGACCCTCCTTAAGCTTTATAGGGTTTGCTTTGTTCCCTGCCTTATTCTATTTGAATCCAAAATGAATAGCTATTTGCTACGCTCCTCCACCCTAATTGGAGTTGCTAGCAAATATTTTTAATAGATAAAAAATAAGGACAAATTTTCAAAGATAAATAATATATATATATTATTAGCTGAAATAGTTTAAAAGGTTAAAACATACCATTCATGACGGTATAATGAAAGTTCGAATCCTTCTATCAGCTTTTGTTATAAAATTTTTATATAATAGGTTTATTTTTAAAGAAATATAGAAAACAAATCAAAGAGGCAGCAAAGGAATGACAACAATAAAATTTTTCTAATAAAAAAATAATATTAAAATAAAATAAAATAAAATATTTTTTATATAAAAATAGAGTAATATATGTTTTTTCACCTTATTTTATCTTTCTATTCTATAAAGAGATAAAATGAAATCGAGGATAATAGAAATTAGTAATAAATAAAGATTAAGGAATAATCGTCATTGGTAAGATAACACGATTGCTAATCGTCTGGGAAAAGCTCCCTTAAGCGTTCGACTCGCTTTTATTCCGATTCAGGTTTTCAATATTTATTATAATAATATTGCTATATATTAGCAATTTATTTTATTTATTTCCATACCTGCTTTGCAACTAAATGTAAATTAAATAAAATTTTTGGTTACCCTGCCTTTGGCTCCCTCCCTACCTTTGCTAGGGAGGTTGGTCCTTCAACTAGCGAAGGTTTTTGAGCCAGGATGGGCAGTAACTATATTTAGTAAATTAATTTATATTTTTATATATGAATAGTATAATTAAAACAAAGGTCACATTAGTTTAATTGGTAAAGCACAGCTTTGTGGATGCTGAGTAAAGAGTTCAAATCTCTTATGTGATCCAAATTTCTCCCCTTACTCCCCTAACACCCCACCCTGCCTAAGCTTGCCTAAGCAAGGGTGGGGAGTTATGGGAAAGGAGAGGCAGGGAGGTTGTGCAGAGCACTCTTTTTTTTTTTTAAATTATTATAAATAGATTGCTTGCTCTTGAACAAATAAATAGTTAATTTTAACAAAAAAAATAAATTTATTATTCCCTATTAAAATTAGGAATAAATAATAAAATAAATGGTAGCACAATAGGAAATAGTAATAAAACTAATATATTATTATTCACAATTAAATGGATGGAGATAGTTGAATTTTTTAATTAAAAATTGCCTGAATAGTTTAATAGGTAAAACGGCTTACTTGTAATAAGTAAATAGCGGTTCAATTCCGTTTTTAGGCATGTAAAAAAAAAGGTGTAGCTTATATACCACCTCACACCCATATATCGGTTCTGGTTAGGATTAAAGCTAAAAATTAAAGGTCTATTATTAGAAATTCATCTCTTCAATTTTTTTTTCAAAAAATATAGGTTGTTTCGCTATAAGAGGTATCGATAAAGAAGAAACTAAAATTAAATTAAATTTTTATAGCTTCCAACCTTTTGTAGACCCTGCCCGCTTAAGGAAGGCAAGGTCAAATATATATTCAATTATACAAATAATAAACACTCAAAAAAAGGGAGCTCTCACCCCCCCTGCCTTAGCCCCTTATCTGCAAAGCAGCTGCTTTGCAGGGGGAGGGACAGCTGCTTTAAGCAGGCAAAGAGGGCTTAGGAGGAGTGAATTTTTTTAAATAAAAATGAGTTGTAGTTTAATTGGAAAAACACCATTTTTTGGAAGTGGTTTATATCAGTTCAAATCTGGTCAACTCAGTTAATAATATATAATAAAATTTATTGTTATTACAAAATTTTGATCTTCTTTTTTTTTATTAATTAAAAAAATTAAAATTAATAAAGAATAGCATTAGTAAAACAAGTTTAAATTTAAAAAAAATTCAAAATAGCTAGAAAAATTAGGGGAAATCTGATAATGGTTAATCGGTTATATTTGCAATATAGTTATGATAGTTCGAATCTATCTTTCTCCAAATTAAATATATTTTTATATAAATTAAATTCTCCCTGCCCTGGCTCCCCTCCCTGCTTCAGGCAGCAGGTGTTGCCTGAAGCAGGGAGTGATTGACTAGGTTAGCTTAGCTCCCTATTTTTTTAACCCCGAAATCAAGGGGCTGCTTTAGCAGAGAATAAAAAAATAATATAAATATACAATCACTACCCATTAGTGCTTTGGCATATTTAGGTTCGCTTGGCTCTTTAAGCTGCAATAGCAGATATAGTTATTGTTAATTAAAATCTTTTTTTTAGAGAGAGTATCCTAATTGGTTAAGGAGCTTACTTTGGGAGTAAGATATTGCATGTTCGAGTCATGTCTCTCTCGTTTTATTTAAATTTAATCTATAAAAGAAGAATATTCTAAATAAAATTTTGCATAACAATTTATTTCTAGTTTTTAGTTTAATTTTATATTATTCTATCTTGCAACCTTCCTTTTGCTTTGGAAGCAAGCTCCTTTATTGTTCTTAAGGTTGAGGTATATATTAGGGTAAGGTGATAAATATATCAAAAATGAGTTAATATTATTAAATTTAAAAAAATGATAAGTTAATATAAAACAATAAAATTATTTATTTATCTCTAATATCTTGTAATTGTTATAATACGACTCTAATTTGATAATATATATTAAAAAAGTGAAAATATTGTTTCTTATTTAAATTTAATTAGTGTAGCTTCGACCCTACCCCCCCTGCTTTGCAGATAAGGGACAGCCTGCTTTAAGCAGTCCTTCTATTAAGCTAGTAAAGGTGAAACAATAATATTGGTCTTATGGCTGAGTGGATTAAGCGAGGTACTGTTAATACTTTTTACAGAGGTTCGAACCCTCTTAAGGCCTATTTATAAAAAAAATATAAACTAAATAAAAATAAATTAGTTATAGCTTTTATTTCCTAACTCAAAAACAAAAATAGAAATACTTATATATAAATAGTAGGTAAATAAGATTTCAAATTTCTACCTAGCTTAAAAACAAAATTGGAATGGATTAATTGCTAGCTTCCAAAGCTAATCCTCTCCTACCCTCTCCAATAGTGCAGTCCTTCGGATTTCCTTAAGCAGGCTGTCCCTTTGGGTAGGGTCGAAGCTACTCAGTAGCTAAAGCAAGGGTAGGTTGGAAAATAATATTAAAATTAAAACAGGTTTACCTTTGTATAAAAAAAATAACAAAATATATTTTTTTTGAAATATTTACTTAAAGATAATTTTTCTTGTAACACTTTAAACTTCTATTATAACTATTAATTATTAAATAAAAATAAAAATAAAAATAAAAATAAGAAAAGAAACAAATATTTGACCCTCCCCACCTTACCTAAGCTTGCCTAAGCTTGCCTAAGCTTGCCTAAGCTTGCCTAAGCTTGCCTAAGCTTGCCTAAGCAAGGGTGGGGAAAGAATCTTGCTATTTGCAAACAAAGGTTCAAAATTTTTAAAACAATTCTTTTTCTCCCCCTCTCCTTCCCTCCCCCTGCTTTGCAGATAAGGGGACAAAGAGAGGGAAGGGATAAATTTAATTATAGGTTAATTAATTATAGAAGAGAAAATTAAATGTTGTCAAATGAAAAATAAAATTATTTTGTCAACACCAAAATTGCTTTGGTTGACAGCTGCTGCTTTAAGCAGGCAGCAATATATTAAGTAAATAATTAAATTAAGTAATAGTTAATGAATTGGATTAATTCAACTAATGCTAAAGAAATAGGTACCCTATATTTAATATTTTCAGTTTTTGCTGGAATGATTGGGACTGCTTTTTCTGTACTAATTAGATTAGAATTATCCTCTCCAGGTGTTCAAGTATTACAAGGAGACCATCAATTATTCAATGTTATAATATCTGCTCATGCTTTTATTATGATTTTTTTCATGGTTATGCCTGGATTGGTAGGAGGTTTTGGTAATTATTTTTTACCAATACATTGCGGTAGCCCTGATATGGCAAACAAAAAAAAATTTTATCTAAATAAATTGTTCATTTCGATTAGAAATTTTACCTATTCAACAAACAGATCTCAGGTTTCTAATTTTCCCAATAAAAATCTAAATAAATATACGGGCCAAAATTTAGCTCATTATTTAGCAGGTTTAATAGAAGGAGATGGTTATATTTCTATTACAAATCAAAATAGAGTAATACTAGGTATAACCTTTAATATTAAAGATAAACCTTTAGCTGAAAAGCTTTTAAATATTTTAGGTAAAGGTTCTATAGTCACAAGAAGTGGTAATAGTATAGAATTAAGATTTTCAAGCAAAAAAACTTTATGTAATATAATTGAACTTATTAACGGTAAATTTAGAACTCCTAAAATAGAGCAATTATATAAATTAATTGATTGGATGAATAAACAACATTCTATGGATATTAAAAAATTACCTCTTAATGATAGTTCTATTTTAAACGATAGTTGGTTATCTGGTTTTATAGACGCTGATGGACATTTTTATATTAGAAATTCTTTAAAACAAATAATTTGTAAATTTTCTTTAGAACAAAGGATGATTTATCCTAAAACTAATGAAAGTTATAATTTTATATTAAACAAAATTTGTTTAGCTTTAAATGTAAAATTAAATTCTAGAATAAGAGAAGGTCTAAAAGATTCTTATTATATTATTAGAGTTGAAAACCAAAATTCTATCAAATTATTAATTGATTATTTAGATATTTATCCTTTATTAAGTAGCAAACATTTAGATTTTTTATGTTGGAAAATAGTTTTTAATGAAATAATTAATAAAAATCATATGACTGTTGAAGGTAGAAAAATAGTTTTTGAACAGAAAGGCCAAATGAATGATAGTAGAATATTCTTCAATTGGGACCATTTAAAAAATTTATAATGCCGTCTATTTTCGAAAGAAAATTTAATATTACCTAGCTATATGCATGGAATTCCTCTAAGCATTTGTTTTAACGAAGAGAACAGGTATTTAATACTCTTAAATTAATCATAATTATGATTATGCAGTTGTAACTTACGACTTTTTATTTGTAAAAATTTAAATACACATTGGGGAGATTATGCAGGAAACCAAAGATTTTTAAAAGAATTAAATTTAAAATTGAGTAGGATCCTCAGAGACTTTAATATATTTTCTTCTAGTTGCTAATAATAATATATTAGGACCTTAAAATATTTATATTTAAGGTAATACGCTAGGCTCCAATTTGCTAACTATACTAGATAATTAGATAAAATAACAAATTGGATGAAGACATAGTCCAAATAAGTAAGAAATTACTTATATAAATTGATTTCCAAGATTGAACAATATCTCTTTCTGGTTACTTCCACCTTCATTATTATTACTTTTAATGAGCTCTTTAGTTGAAAATGGAGCAGGTACAGGATGGACTGTTTATCCTCCATTATCAGGAGTTCAATCACATTCTGGAGGTTCTGTAGATTTAGCTATCTTTAGTTTGCATTTAGCTGGTATATCTTCATTATTAGGTGCTATTAATTTTATTAGTACTACTTTAAATATGAGAACTAATGGTATGTCTTTACATAAATTACCTTTATTTGTATGGGCTATTTTTGTAACAGCCATTCTATTATTATTATCTTTACCAGTATTAGCCGGTGCAATTACTATGTTACTAACAGATAGAAATTTCAACACTAGCTTCTATGACCCTGCTGGAGGAGGTGATCCTATTTTATATCAACATTTATTCTGGTTTTTTGGTCACCCAGAAGTTTATATTTTAATTATACCAGGATTTGGTATAGTTAGTCATATTGTATCAACATTCTCAGGTAAACCTATATTTGGTTATATTGGTATGGTTTATGCAATGTTCTCTATTGGTATTTTAGGTTTCTTAGTATGGAGTCACCATATGTTTTCTGTAGGTATGGATGTGGATACAAGAGCTTATTTCACAGCTGCAACAATGGTAATTGCAGTTCCTACTGGAATTAAAATCTTTTCTTGGTTGTCATTCTCCTTCAGCAAGAGAAGTATGACCAGCAGAATTATATTAAAAAACAAAAATATTTATAATATTTTAGAAAGGTTTCCAAGATCAAATAGAAATTATTTACCAGCCAATAAAAATTGTAAGGCTATAGTAGTGTGGTCATCTAATTTAGGTAGTACAGTGAATTATCCTAAATTTACTTCTATAGTTAGATATATGGTTAATATACCAACTAATTTACGATCTATGTTAGGCGGATTATTAATTTCAGATGCTTGGCTTCAAATTAATAAATCAGGTAATACTAGATTTTTTTTTAAACAAAGTATTTCTAATTTTATTTTTGTTTTTTTTATTTTTAATAGAATTAATCATTTTTGCTCTTCTTATCCTAGTATTACTTCTACTACAATAAAAGGAAAAAAATTTAAAGGTATTTGTTTAAATACTAGATCCTATCCTTGTTTCACTGAATTTTATAATATATTTTATATAAAAGGTACTAAAATTGTACCTTTAGATTTATATGAAATGATTGATTATGAATTTCTAGCTTATTGGATTCAGTGTGATGGTTCAAAAGCAGGTAAAGGTCTTTATTTACAAACACAGTCTTTTACTATCAAAGAATGTGCTTTTATTATTAGTGTTTTGATTTATAAATTCGATTTTATTTGTAATATACATATGCAAAGAAATCAGCCTACTATTTATATTTCTTCTAAATCAATTGAAAATTTAAAACCTAAAATATTACCTTTTTTCTTACCATCTATGTATTATAAATTAAATATAAAAAAATAATATAATTCTGAGGTGGCAAACTCGAGGGAAATCTCAATTTTAAAAAACGAATAATATTGAGACTATCGTCGAACTAAATCAATGATTGGGAAACTATCAATGTAAAAGCGTAGAGGCCAGACGCCACATAATTATCTAAATATAATATAATGCAATATATATTATATATGAAATTACAAGGAATGGTCCATTTCACCGGTGACGGGTTTTAGGTTAACCCCTAAATAAGATATAAATATAATTGTTTTAATTAAATTCAAATTTATATCGAGAAGATAAGCCTAGCTGTACCTGTGATGGTAAAAGGCTGAACTATGAGCTACACTATATGGTGGAAGTTTAAGATATAGTACTCCTTTATTATTTGTATTAGGATTCTTAGCTTTATTCACAATAGGTGGGTTAACTGGTGTTGTATTATCAAACGCTTCTTTAGATATAGCTTTCCATGATACTTATTACGTAGTTGCTCATTTCCATTATGTTTCATCTATGGGTGCTGTATTTGCTTTATTTGCAGGTTTCTATTATTGGACACCTAAAATAATAGGTAGAAATATTAACGATTTCTTAGGTAAAATCCACTTCTGGACATTATTCGTAGGGGTTAATTTAACTTTCTTCCCTCAACACTTTTTAGGAATGGCCGGTATAATTTTATTATTATTTATTAATGTAGCCAGCGAAGCAGCTAATAGTTTCTTTTTTTGCATTTATACTCTTTCCTTATTACCTATAAAACCTTTTGGTCCTCAAATTTTACCAGAGTTTTTAAATAAACCTGTTAGAATATATAAGCCAAATCTTGATCGAAATTTAATAGGAATAGAAAATAAAAATCGTACAATAATTTATCAATGAATAAATTTAATTAATGGTAAAATATATGTAGGAAGTGCCTGAAGTGGTTCTCGAAGATTATTATCTTATTTTTCACCTAGTGTTTTAAAAAGAAATTTACCTATTTATAATAGTTTATCTTATTATACACATAACAATTTCATGTTATTAATTTTAGAGGATTTAGGTAAAACAGGTAATATAACAAAGGATTATATGTTATCACGAGAACAGTACTATTTGGACTTTATTTTTAAAAACTATTCTACAATGATTATGAATAATTGTCCTATAGCTGGTACAACTTTAGGAATTAAACATAAACCAGAATTTTTTATTAGTCGATTAGGTTCTTTGAATCCTATGTCAGGTAAACAATTTTCACCTGAAGTTTTACATATGCAAACACGAAATAAAGCAGGTATAAATAATCCTAATTATGGAGTAAAAAAATCTACTACAATATTGGCTAAAATAATTAAGCTAGTTTATGTGTATAATTCTGAAGATATGAATTATATTGGATCTTTCCCTACTGTTGTATGTTCTAAAATATTTAAAATAGGAAAAGACACTTTATCTAAATATATCAAATCAGGATTACCTTTCAAGGGTAAAATTTATTCAAGAAAAAAATTACATTAATAATAATATAATAATGCCTCTATAAGTCCCTTAAAAACTTATTAGACAATCAGGTGAATTGCAAAAACAACCTAAATATTTGGTCAATTTGCAGCGAAAATTTACTCGGTATATTGAGATTGACGCCTCAGAGTGAATAACGTTCAACGACTAACAGGTGAGTAATACCAACAATAAACCTGTACTGTTAATACAACAGTAGCGCCTGATCAGTTTGTAAAATTTATAAACTGAATGACATAGTCTGAACTTAACCGTAAGGTTAAGAGTTTAGGCTAGCTTAAACTAGTCTAAGATTAACACAATTGATGCCTAGAAGAATCCCAGATTATCCAGATGCATTCAGTGGATGGAATCAAATATCTAGTTTAGGTTCTATAATTTCTGTAATAGCCACAATTTTCTTTGGATATATTATTTATGATATATTCGCAAATGAAAGAGTAAGTAATAATAACCCTTGGGCTGTTATACCTTATTTTATTTCCAATAAAGAATTTAAAGTGGAAAATTTACCAGTTAATACATTAGAATGGACATTAGCTAGTCCTATCCCATTCCATGCATTTAAAATGTTACCTGTACAATCATAATTTTATTTTTTAATTTTACAATATTTTTTAAGAAAAAATAGAGCTTAAATTTAGTAAAATTAAAAATAATAATTAAATTAAAAAATAAGACAAAAAGGGTTACAAATAGTAAAATTATAAATAATAATAAATTTTTTTAAATATAATTATCCAAATTTATTGGACTTGTAACCTCCCCCTTCTAAATTCTTTCTAAGAAATAAAAGGAAAAGAATTTTATAAAATTTACGAGTATGCTGAAATTAGGTAGACAGGTGGGTCTTAGGAACTCATAATTAAATATTGTAAGAGTTCAATTCTCTTTGCTCGTATATATTAATATATAAAATTTAATAAAAAATTATTATTTTTGTTTAATTTTTCTGTTACCTGCGCCTCCCTGCTAAGGCAGGGTAGGCAGGCAGCTATCAAAATCAGGACACAATATTATGGTCTTATTTAATTGAATTGTTTTTAAATTTTCAAATTGAAACAGGCTTACCTTTGTATATAATCTTTATTTTTTTTTTATTTTAAAAGATTAATTTTTGAATCTTTACTTTTCTTATTAATCTTTTGTAAATCACCAATAGTAGAATAATGTCCTGTTCCCCTACCTTAAGGTAAGGGAGGCAGATATATTTAATTATAAATAATAATAAAACATGTTGTTTACCATCTAATTTAGATATTATTTCGTCCCAAAAAGATTAACATATTTATTTTCCAAAAGATTTGTTATAAATACTGACGAATCTAAATGATACTCTTTATTGATCCACATTTTTTTGTTCCCCTCTCCTTGTCCCCACCCTTGCTTAGGCAAGCTAAGGCAAGGTGGGGAGGGAAGGGATATTTTTTATTTGTATTTTTATAAGGATTTATTTGTTCTAATGTTATCCTTGATTTATCTGCTATTATTAATTAATTTAGAGACAATCCCACCCGCCCTATTGTCTCCAGTTACCCTTAATATATTACTCCCCTGCTTTGCAGATAAAGGGATAGCCTCCCTTTGGTCCCTTTATCTGCAAAGCAGGGGAGGGGAGGGAGAATATTTCTTTATAAAAATATGAATAATTCATTAACCAATATTAAATTTTCATATAATAGAGAAACAAGGAATTGAACATTAAAAATTTAATAGATCGCATAGCCTATTAAAGTATACCAAATTATCCCTATTATAGTAACACATTTTTATTAATATTTTATTAAGTATTTATATAAGTGCTGAAATTAAATATAATCTAGATGATTATATAGAAGTATATAATTTTATTAAAAATTAGTCATTGTTGGTTAGTAGGTGGAGTTTGTGGTAAAATAAAAACTAACCCCTCTTTCCCCTAAGAGCTTCTCAATAAGGATCTTGCTTTAGTAGCTTTAGCTGTTATAAGAGGGGATCACACGCACCATTTATTTAACAATCATAAAAAAAAAAATAAAACTTTCAACAATCTTTTTTTTCTTGCGAAGCTACTCCACAATATATTATAAATATTTTTTTTAGGTAATAAATTTTAATTTAATTTAGTGATGATCACATCTGCAATTTTAATTTTAATAGTTGCTAAGGCGCTACCTGTTTTAAACACACATATTTATTCTATTCATATAACTAGAATTACATCTATTGTATTCCTATTCGCTGGTGCTTTGAGTTTAAATACTTTAAATTTAGAGAGTATAGGATCAGGTATTGGTTTATACAGTGGATTATTTCAAGTTACTGCCATTAGTCAATTAATAGAAATTTTCTTATTTATGATAGGAGGAGGAATATTAATTGCATGGCCTCAAATCAAAAAAAATTTAACCTCCCACCCTCTCCTTGTCCCCTTATCTGCAAAGCAGGGGGAGGGAAAGGGTCAAAGCAAGGGTGGAGAAAAAATAACTTTATTATTAACTGATAAATATTCAACAGATTATTCTTTAGTAGTATTATTTAGTAGTTTAGGTTCTTCTTTATTAATATCTAGTTATGATTTAATATCAATATATTTAAGTATAGAATTACAATCTTTTGGTTTATATGTATTATCGACTTTATATAGAGATTCAGAATCTTCAACAAGTGCCGGATTAAAATATTTTTTATTAGGTGGGTTATCTTCATGTATAATATTATTAGGAACAGGTATAATTTATTCTTATACAGGTACAACTAATTTAGAATCTTTATATATTATAAATTCTATTATTGATACCGCGCAAATGCAACAATATATTATACAAGGTATAAATTTAGGTTTAAGTTTAATATTTATAGGATTCCTATTTAAAATAGCAGCTGCACCTTTACATAATTGGTCTCCAGATGTTTATGACGGTACTCCTACAATAGTTACGACTTGGTTAACAATTATACCAAAAATAGCTATATTAATTATATTATTAGAACTACAAATAAAATTAGGTGTAATAGGTGGAATAAAAACTATTATTATTAATAATAGTGGATATTTATTTAATTTAAGCCAATCTTTAATATCTTTATTTAATACCTTTAATTTGTCTAATTTAGGTATTAATTTTTTAGCGCCTGGGTCCTTAGGATTCGAAGAGAACCTAGATAATTCAATAATATTCAATAATAATATAATAAAAACTTTATTATTAATTTCTGCAACTTTATCTTTAATAATAGGTAGTTTATTAGGATTAGCTCAAATAAGAATAAAAAGACTTTTAGCTTATAGTACTATTTCTCATATAGGATTTATTTTATTAGCTTTAGCCGTTAATACTGAACAATCTATAGATTCATTTATATTTTATATAATACAATATACTATAACTAATTTAAATATTTTCTTAGTAATACTAGGTTTAACTTATATTATTAATAATACAGTAAACAAAGATATTAGTTTTATTTCTGAATTTAAAGGATTATTCTTTAGTAACCCTCTACTATGTTTTTCTTTAGCTGTATCTTTATTTTCTATGGCAGGAATACCACCCTTAATAGGATTCTTTTCTAAACAGTTAGTATTATATTCAGCTCTACAAAATGGTTATTATTTCATTTCAGTATTAGCTATAATAGTTAGTGTTATAAGTTGTTCTTATTATTTACAAATAATAAAATTACTTTTCACACCTTCGGATTTGGAAACTACTGATTTGAAAACAGAAGCTGAAAATTATTCTCCTTCGGTTTCGGGTGGAGTAATTCTATTTGATAAAAATGAAATTATTTTAACTAATACTCATAGTTATTTAATTTCTATTTTAACTTTTTCTATTTTATTTTTTTTTATAAAACCTTCATTAATTTTAAATAGTACACAATTACTATCTTTATCTTTATTTTATATTTAAATGAATAACTTATTATTTATATTTATTTTTGTTCCTATTTTAGCTGCTTTATTATTAGCTTTAAATATATTATTAGCTCCACATAAACCAGATTTTGCTAAAGTTAGTCAATATGAATGTGGATTCGCTCCTATTCCTGGTCAAACTCGAACTATTTTCCAAATTCATTTTATGATTGTAGCTCTTCTATTTTTAATATTTGATCTTGAAATACTTTTACTATTCCCATTAGCTGTTTCATTATATCAAATATCTATTTTTGGTTTTACAGTTGGAATCATTTTCTTTATTGTATTAACTGTTGGATTTGTGCTAGAAATAGGTTCAGGTGCTATAACTTTAACTAATTTAAACGAAAATAATAATACTAGTACTACAAACCAAAGAAGGAATCACCCTTAGGGTCCCCAGGCTAAGGCAGGAGACTAAAAAAGATTAATAGGATTAAATTCTTTTTTTTTAATTCCCCCCCCTACCTCTGCCTGCTTAAGGCAGGCAGGCATTCTAGATATACAAGGGTTGCTAAGCAAATGGCATATTTTTCTTGCAATTGCTGAAGCTGCAATAAAAGGAAATTTGTTAGAGTGGTTTATTAAATTCGTCTAGAAAACGAAAGCCGGTTAATAATCGGCCGGAGGTTCGAATCCTCCAATTTCCGTATTTGCCCTCAAAAAAAGAAAAAAAAGAAAAAAAAAGAAAAAATAAATAGTCAACTCACCTTCTTAAATTAAAATTAGGCTTAGAAAAATATGATAGCATAAAAAAAATAAAACCACTATTTACACCTTAGTATATAAAATAATTTATATATAATTTGATAATCATTTATTTAATTATTTCTGATGCTATCTACTATCATTATATAGAGATAGAGTTATATTAATAAATAATTATTTGCAATTGCTGAAGCTGCAACAATAAAAGGAAATTTGTTAGAGTGGTTTATTAAATTCGTCTTGAAAGCGAAAGCCGGTTAATAATCGGCCGGAGGTTCGAATCCTCCAATTTCCGTACCTGCCTTCCCTAGCATAGCAACCTAATAGGGTGGGGTCACTCTTCCTACTTTAAATTAGTATTGCGAAGCAAGGATATATTTTATATTTTTATTTTTATTATTAATTTAATAAATATTTTATTAAATAATCTTTCCATATATTTTAACATATTGCTTCTTCTAGCTTCCTGCCTGCCTAAAGCAGGCAGGAGTAAGATTATAAATAACAACAGTCCCTTCCCTCCCCTAACTCCCCACCTTGCCTAAGCTTGCCTAAGCAAGGGTGGGAGTTAGGGGAAAGGAGTGGAGCAATACGAAAGATAGATTTTGTTTAATATTTCTATTCCCTTTTTTTTTTCTGCATAAGCAGCTAGTGTTCACTCTCTCGAATTATATGCCAGTATAGTATAGAGATATAAGGGTAGCTTCGCAATAAGGTGTTCTTTATATTATTTAATCTTGCCTCTCCTAGCTTCGATAGAAGAAAAGTCAACCAAAATTAGTCCCTTATCTGCAAAGCAGGGGGGGTCCCTTTGTCTGCAAAGCAGCTGCTTTGCAGGGGGAGGGGAGGATAAAATAAGATGGTTTTATTTATTATTAACATAAAAATAGATCAATTTCTACAAATAGCACTTTTCCAACTTTATTTTATCAAAAATAAAGTAGAAAAAAGAAAAAAGGTTCCAATTATCAAAAACTTTTTTATTTCTAATTTTATATCTTTATTTTTTTTTCTCCTTAGCTCAAAAAAATATGAAAACTATAAAAATATACCTCTAGTCCTTCAGCTGCGGAAGCTGCAACCAATCTGCCATTTTGCTTGTTTGGTTTTCCTAACTAAATAAATATAAATTAAAAAAAGAATATGGTTGCTATCCTAGCTTCCAAACCTGCATTTGCGGATCTACTCATCCCTCCCTCCCCACCTTGCCTTAGCTTGCCTAAGCAAGGGTGGGGACAAGGGGAGGGAGTAAAGCAAGGGTTCTAGAAACCAATAATTAAAAAAAAAGGTATAATAAAATATTTGACCCTAAGGGTCTAGCGCTATCTAGCTTCGCTTGCAAGCTAATAAAATTTAAATAAATAAAATAAAAATTAAGAAATAAAAATAGCATTTATTAAATGTAACAAAAATGAAAATCAAAAGAAATGAATACCTCTATATTATTATTTATAATAGGAATTCTAGGATTCGTATTAAATAGAAAAAATATTATATTAATGATTATAGCTATAGAAATTATGTTATTATCTGTAACACTATTAGTTTTAATTATGTCTTATAATTTTGATGATAATATAGGTCAAATCTTTAGTATATATATATTATCTATAGCTGGAGCTGAATCTGTAATAGGTTTAAGTATATTAGTAGCATATTATAGATTAAGAGGGACTATTTCATTACATAATTAATGTATTTATCCATAATAATCTTACCTTTATTAAGTTCATTAATTAGCGGATTTTTAGGAAGAAAAATAGGAGTAACAGGATCTCAAATAATAACATGTGGTAGTTTAATTGTTACATCTATTTTAATAACAATAGCTTTTTATGAAATAGGAATATGTGGATCTCCTGTAAATATAGATATATTAAATTGGTTAAATATAGAAATATTAAATATATCTTGGTCTTTTTATTTTGATCAATTAACTGTATCTTTAGGATTAGCAGTAATATATTGTTCCACTTTAATTCATATTTATAGTGTAGATTATTTATCTACAGATCCTGCTATGTGTTTTGGGAAAACATGTAAGTGGGTTAAACTATCAAACTCCGGGGACACCCTAAAGCTTATGATACCAAACTATAGTCGAAAAGCTATAAGTGGCTGGACTAATCATTCAGGTAAGGTAACAAGTCATAAGATGAATGAAAATGAAATGGGTTATCGCGGATCTAAATCAGGCGTATTGTCTGTAAAAGAGCAACGAGTAGACGGTAGTTGTTTCATTAATAATACAAAATTAATGAAATTAAGGTGTACTCTAATGGGTTTTGAAAAAAACTATCAAATCAAAATCCCTTCTAAACAATTAATAAACAATTTTTCTACTAAAATTTACCCAAATAAAATAGAACCTTGGTTTTTAACTGGTTTTACAGATGCTGAAGGTTCATTTTCTATTATAATAGATAAAAATAATAAACGAACTTTAGGTTGGCGTGTTCAATCTAAATTTCAAATTGGTGTAGATAAACGAGCAAATAGTTCTATTTTATTACAAATACAACAATTTTTAGGTGGTATTGGTTCAATATATAGTTATTCTAATACTAGTAAAATAAATTATTCAATCGATTCAATTAAAGATTTAATAATATTAATTAATCATTTTAATAAATACCCTCGCTTTAGCGATTAACTCAAAAATTAGCAGATTTTAAACTATTTAAACAAATAATAGAACTTATTAAAGAAAAAAATCATTTGACTTGCTATGCAAGAAGGGTTACATAAAAGCATCAATGAATTTAGGTTTATCTGATATGTTAAAATCTGAATTTAAGAATTTTATTCCAATTGAAAGACCAATAATTAATACTGAAAATATACCTAATCCTAATTGGATTGCAGGTTTTGTTTCAGGTGATGGAAATTTTGATGTTAATATTACTAAATCAACACATAAAATAGGATATCGGGCTCAATTAAGATTTAGAATATCCCAACACGATAGAGATATTAAATTAATGGAGAATATAGCTAAATATTTAGGATCAGGTAAAATATATAAATATCCTAATAAATCTGCTGTTAGTTTAACTATAGTTAACTTAACTGATATAAATAACATAATTATTCCTTTTTTTAATAAAAATAGTATACTTGGTGTAAAGCTATTTGATTATCTTGATTGGTGTGAAATTGCTAAATTGATGATTGATGGAAAACATCTAACACTGGAAGGATTAGATTTAATCCGATCTATTAAATCTGGTATGAATACAGGTAGAAATTTTAATAATAATTAATTGCATGATAAATTTGATAGCCATGCACATTCAAAGATTTTTTTCTTATTTATCTGCGTTTACTGCAGGAATGCTAGTATTAATCTGTGGTGGTAATTTTTTAGTTATGTTTGTAGGTTGGGAATCAATAGGGGTAGCTTCATATTTATTGATTAATTTTTATTTTACTAGAATACAAGCCAATAAAGCAGCAATATTAGCATTTACTATGAATAGAGGAGGTGATATGTTAATGAGTATAGGATTTTTTGCAATATTTTCAATTTTTGGTTCATTAAATTATTCTGAAATTTTTAGTTTGGTACCTTTTATTAATGAAACAACTATAACTATAATATCATTATTTTTATTAGGTGGTGCTTTAGCTAAAAGTGCAAATATTCCTTTACATTCTTGGTTACCTGGTAGTATGGAGGCTTTAAATGTTGTTAAACAATTATATATTTTCTTTATAGCTTCTTTTTTATTCCTGTTTTTTTATAATTATAACAATTTTTATGATATAAACTATTTATCTGTTTTTCCTATTATTAATTCTATACATAAATCTATATTACAAGCTATTACTGGTAATATGTTAGGCGATGGTTCTATAAGTCTATCTAGACCACTTAAAGGATCCCTCCCCCTGCAAAGCAGCTGCTTTGCAGATAAGGGGAGTAAGGAGAGGGGAGAAAAATTAGATATTAAATCAACTTTGAAATTAAGAAATAAAAATAAGAATAATTATAGAATTAGAATATCTAAAACTAGTATGGATAGAGTTATTGCATTAGTAAAACCACATATCCATAATGATTTTTTATATAAATTAGGTTTATAATTGATTGCGTAGCAATCCCCCTTTCAACCAAAAATTTTTATTTTTTTTGGCGGGACTTTTAAACAATTAGTTTTTTAGGTAAGTAGGGGTCTCCTTAAACTTCACTGAATGCTGGAACACCCTAAAGCTTTAAATACTCATCATAAATTTAAATTATGGTAGTGACAATTTTAAAGATAGTACAATGGGCAATCAGCAGGAAACCAAATTGTATTATACAAAAGTAGGATCCTCAGAGACTACACGTGAAGCTACATATCTGTAGATGATATAGTCCGATCAATAGAGAAATTTATTGTTAAAATAGCCCACACCTGTAAGTGCTTTATTACATGCAGCTACACTAGTAACAGCTGGAATATATTTATTATTAAGAGTTTCACCAATTTTAGAATATAGTAGTACGGCTTTATTAGTTATAACTATTATAGGTTCTACTACTGCATTTATAGCAGCAACTAGTGGATTATTAGCTAATGATTTAAAAAGAATTATTGCATTTAGTACTATTTCTCAATTAGGATATATGATGTTGGCAATAGGTCTAAGTCAATATAATGTAGCTCTAATGCATACAGTAAACCATGCTTTCTTTAAAGCTTTATTATTTTTAGGAGCTGGGGCTGTTATCCATTCTTTTGCAGATCAGCAGGATGTTAGAAAAATGGGTGGATTAATAAAATTTTTACCATTTACTTATTCTGTTATGTTAACTGGATCTTTAAGTTTATTAGCTACTCCTTATTTAACTGGATTCTATAGTAAAGATTTAATTTTAGAATTAGCTTATGGTCAATATAATTTTAGTGGTATATATGCTTACATTCTAGGTTCTATTACTGCAGGTATCACTGCTTTTTATAGTTTTAGACTAATAAGCTTAGTGTTTTTAACTACACCTAATGGAAACAAACTTTCTTATATTAATTCTTTACATGGAGAAGGAGGTAGCCTTAATTTAATTGTAATACTACCTTTATTAATTTTATCTTTATTTAGTATATTCTTTGGTTTTGTTTTCTCTGATTTATTTGTAGGTATGGGTAGTGATTTTTTCCAAAATTCTATTTTCATGCATCCTAAAAATATTTCTTTAATTGAAGCAGAATTCTCTTTAAATATTTTTATTAAATTATTACCAGCCATCTTAAGTTTTACTGGTGCTTTTACTGCAATTGTTTTATATCATTTACCTTTTGGACTATTTTTAATTAATTTAACTAATAATAAAATAGGAAGAAATATTTATGCTTTCTTAAATGGAAAATATTATTTTGATATAATTTATAATCATTTTATTTTTCAAAGTGGGTTAAAATTAGGTTATATTATTTCTAAAGAAATAGACAGAGGTGCTATTGAATTATTAGGACCTTACGGTTTATCTAATTATTTTTATAATACAGGTAAAAATCTATCTAAATTAGATACTGGAGTTATTACTACTTATTCTTTATATATAACTATAGCTTTAATTTCTTTATTATTTATATTATTTTCTCCAGCCTTAACTATAATAATAGATAACTACAGTCAAATAACAGAAACAGGTTCTAATTTTTCTAAACCAAGCTTAGAGGAAATAAGATTATTTATTATTTATATAACTTCTGCTTTAATTGTTCTATTATATTAATCCGCTTGACTAATTAACCAAATATTTAAAGATTGGAGGTATCTTTAATCCCCCTAATAGTAGCTTCTAGCTTTCTGCCTTATTTAAAAATAATTTGCTCCTTCCGCAGCTAAAAAATTTTTAAATAAAAGAGTATTATATAGTTTAATATAATTTTATTTTTAAACTAATAAAATAGTCCTCCTCCACCCCAATTAGGGGAAGAGCGAAGCAATTCCTTCCTTTTTCTAGTTGAATAAACTAAAGGAGGTTCTGCCTCACCTCTCCTTGTCCCCTTATCTGCAAAGCAGGGGGGTCCCTTTGTCTGCAAAGCAGCTGCTTTGCAGGGGGAGGGAAAGGAGGCGGCGGAATAAAATTCTATTTTATTAAATTAATATGTTAGACGCTATTATAAATTTTAACATTTTTTAAATGTTAGCTGCGGCAAAATATATAGGAGCTGGAGTAGCTTGCTCAGGATTAATTGGAGCTGGTGCAGGAATAGGTACTATATTTGGTTCTTTAATTTTAGCAGTTGCTAGAAACCCTCAATTAAAAGGACAATTATTCACTTATGCAATCTTAGGATTCGCATTAGCTGAAGCAACTGGATTAGCGAATAGTCCAGTATAAACTGGGTGAATTGCAAGAAAAACTTATAATATTATAAGTAAATTTGCAGCGAAGCTTAACTCAACATCATATAGATAATTTATATGTCCTGTTAATAAATAGGAGAGTTCTGAACGTTAAACGACTAGAAGGTGAGTATATGTTAACAATAATCTTTCATAAGCGCCCAGCATTAAATAATATTTTGCTATTTAATGATGACATAGTCTAATCAACAGCGTGAGTTGTTGTAATAAATATAACTTTGGGATATTTTATTTAAATATTGTAAAATTAGATTTTAAATAAATATATTTGATAATAATTTAGAATCTATAAATAAATATAACCTATTTGAAGACTATATTTTTTTTAAATAGTAATAATATATTATTATTATTATCAGATAATAATATAAAAATTTATAAAGACCCTTTAAATCAAAGAGAATTAATACGGAAAGAAAGCATTGAAAAAATGAAAAATTTAGCTGCGGAAGCAGGAAATAAATATTCTAATAAAATAAAAGAAGCCATGAGTATTAATAGAAAAGGTGATTAGAATTCCTTTTTTAATAAAAATCATTCTTTAAAAATTTTAAGTTTAATGAGAACTGTAGCTTTAAATAGAAAAAAATCCTCTTGCTTCGCAAGCAACCAAGGATTGAAATAGAAATTAAAATTATTGAAAATAATATTTTAACAGTTTTTAGTTCTATTAGAAAAACAGCAATTTCAATAAATTCTGATATTAAAACAAATTTAAGAAAGGAAAAACTAGATTCAGAAAAAGGAATAAGAACTCCTTATAAAAATAAATATATTATTACTATAAAAAGAAATTAAAAATTTTATAATGTATTCGCATTAATGATGGCATTCTTATTATTATATTCTTAATATACAATTCAGTTATTGTTTAAATCTCCCCCTGCCTTCCCTCCCCCTGCAAAGCAGCTGCTTTGCAGACAAAGGGACCCCCCTGCTTTGCAGATAAGGGGAAAGGAGAGGAAGCTTAGGTAGTGTTTGGAAGCAAGAAGCAAGAAACAAGAAGCAAGAACCTTCTTGCGAAGCTAGGGTCAATTATAGTGGCAGGATTATTTAAGCAAGGAGTAAATATAATCTATTTAATAATAGTTAATATATTAATAAATACGAATTTAAAAAACTATTAAAAATAGGGTGTGTATCTAAATTGGTATAGAGTTTAATTGTCAATTAAAATATTCTTAGTTCGAATCTAAGCACGCTCGTTAAAATAAATAAAATAATAAAAAAAATAAAAAAAATAAAAAATAATAAAATTAATTTGCCTAGCATTTGAAATAGCTCCCCTACCTTTGCCTAAGCAAGGTAGGGGCTCCTTTTGGTTTGTAGGCAAGTCTAACAAATAAGGACTATTAATAAACAAATACCTAATTATTTTGACCTCGCAAGAGCCTAATTAAAGGTGTAACCCTTAGGGTCAAATCTTTGTTATTTAAATTTATTTTCAAAGCTGCCTCCCCTGCCTTTGGTTGCCTCCCTAGCTTTAACCCTTCCCTCCCCACCTTGCCTTAGCTTGCCTAAGCAAGGGTGGGGACAAGGAGAGGGTGGTAGGCTAGGGGTATTAGGCAGGCAGAAGATAGCAACCTTTAGTTTGGATCCTTTCCCCCTTATCTGCAAAGCAGCTGCTTTGCAGGGGGAAGGTTCGGTAGGGAGAAGCTAGCTATTAATTTATAATTTATTTATAATAAATAAAAAGATATAATAATCCAAGCATAATTCTTTGCAAATAAAAATGAATAATTTATTTATTTTTTCTCCATTAAGTCAATTTGAAGTAACTAATTTAATAGGAATAAATGCACCCATATTAGGTAATTTACATTTAAATTTAACTAATTTAAGTTTATATTCTATATTTGTAGTTTTAACTATAATAGGTTTACATATATATGCAAATAATGATAATAAAATTATACCTAATAATTGGTCTATATCTTTAGAATCTTCTTTTCAAAGTTTAAACTCTATGGTTAGAGATCAAATAGGAGCTAACATGGAAATATATTTCCCATTTATATATTCAATATTTTTTTATATTTTAATTTGTAATTTAATTTCAAATATACCTTATTCTTTTGCAGTTACAGCAAGTGGAGTAGTTTCTTTAGGATTAAGTTTAACTATTTTTATTGGTGTTACTATTTTAGCTTTATCTATACATGGTATTAAATTTTTTTCTTTCTTTATACCTTCTGGTACTCCTTTAGCTCTAGTACCTTTATTAGTTTTAATTGAATTAATATCTTATTTAGCTAGAGCAGTTTCTTTAGGGGTAAGACTTTTTGCTAATATTACAGCAGGACATACACTATTAAAAATATTAAGTACTTATTTATTCAAATTATTCACAGGTAATTTGTTAGTTCAAATATTAACATTAATACCTTTTGCTATTTTCTTAGCATTAGTTGGTTTAGAAATAGCTGTATCTTTAATTCAAGCTTTTGTGTTTACATTATTAGTATGTTCATATTTAAGAGATGCTATAGAATTACACTAATTTAAATGAATAAAAAATAATTTATACATTTTATTAGCTCCCCCCTTATTAAATATATTTTATATTTTAAACATTTATTATAATTAATTTCTACTTACTAAAAATAAGCAAATAGCTTAAATTTTATCTTTGGAAGCTTGCTTAATTATAATTTATTTAATAAATTCTTAAGCCTCGGTTGCTTAGTGGTCAAAGCGCTATTCTGAAGATATAGATATGGGAGTTCAATTCTCTCCCGGGGCAATTAAATTTAATAAAAATAGCTACACCTGCCTCCCTACAAAGCTATTTCCTTTAGTTTGGATCCTTTCCCCCTTACTCCCTACCTTAAGGTAGGGAGTAAGGGGAGGATATCGCTAGGGATATTCTTTGTAGGGAGGGACAGAGCCAGAATAAAAACTTGCTGGAAGCAGCAACCTAGTTTTCATATAAATATTTTATATTTTTTAATTTTACTTATAATTGTAAAACTTGCGATAGTTGCAACGCAAACAATTA
>Ga0193724_1000048_pt1 | contig 26378 bp, 24 predicted proteins | sample H2a1metaG_FD_146005 | JGI IMG/M metagenome (GOLD analysis project Ga0193724, IMG submission 146005) | Soil microbial communities from a riparian zone of the East river system, Colorado, United States - H2a1 | ecosystem: Environmental > Terrestrial > Soil > Riparian zone | place: USA: East River... | reverse complement strand
CCCGGGAAGAATCCAGCGCGACCGCCGACAACACCGGTCAGGTCACCATCAACAACGAATTGCCCGGCAATCAGAACCGGGACAACCCAGCGCCCGCGCGCGACCAGAGCAAGAAGAGCGAAGAGACCAACAACTACGAAATCTCCCGCACCACCAAGACCGAAGTGACCGAGGTCGGACGGGTCAACCGCATCTCGGTCGCCGTGCTGGTCGACGGCAGCTACGCCAAGAACGAAAAAGGCGAGATGGTCTATCAGGAGCGCGGCAAGGAACAGCTGGACCGCATCGCGACGCTGGTGCGCTCGGCGATCGGCTTCGATCAGAAGCGCGGCGATCAGGTCGAGGTCGTGAACCTCAAATTCGCCGAGGCTCCGGCAGCCGTTCCGGTCGCCGAGCCGACCGGACTGCTGGGCATGCTGCAGTTCACCAAGGATGACGTGATGTACGTTATCGAACTCGGCGTCATGATGCTGCTCGGTCTTGTGGTGCTGTTCATGGTGATCCGGCCGCTGGTCAGGCGCATCCTCGCTTCCGAAGTGATCCCCTCGCTCGCGCACGACGATTCGCTGCCGGCGCTGACCGACGGCAGCGCATCAGGCGCAGGCGGCCAGAGTCTGATTCCCGGCGCCAACGCCACCGCGCAGATGATCGACGTCGCCCAGGTTCAAGGCCAGGTCCACGCGCAGTCCGTGCATCGGGTCGGCGAACTGGCCGAGCGAAACCCGAACGAGACCGCCACCATTGTTCGTCAATGGCTAACCGAGTCGGCGACCTGACATGGCCGTACCGCAAACCGCAAACACCAACGATATCGCCAGCGTCATCGCCACGCTGGCGAGCCGCCAGAGCAATCGCCCGAAAGGCGCTCAGCTGAGCGGCCCGAAACGTGCCGCGATCCTGATGCTGGCGCTGGGCGAACAATATGGCGGCAAGGTCTGGGCGCTGCTCGACGACGACGAAGTGCGCGAATTGTCGATGGTGATGTCGACGCTGGGCACCGTCGAGGCCGACGTGGTGGAAGACCTGCTGCTCGAATTCGTGTCGCGGATGTCGGCATCCGGCGCGCTGATGGGCACTTTCGACGGCACCGAACGATTGCTGCAGCTATACCTGCCCGCCGATCGCGTGACCGGCATCATGGACGAAATTCGCGGGCCGGCGGGCCGCAACATGTGGGAGAAGCTCTCCAACGTGCAGGAGGAGGTGCTCGCCAACTATCTCAAGAATGAATATCCGCAGACCATTGCCGTGGTGCTGTCGAAGCTGAAGCCGGAGCACGCCGCGCGGGTGCTGGCGATCCTGCCCGAGGACATGGCGCTCGACGTGGTCGGCCGCATGCTGAGAATGGAAGCGGTGCAGAAGGAAGTGATCGAGCGCGTCGAACAGACGCTTCGCACCGAATTCATGTCGAACCTGTCGCAGACGCGCCGTCGCGACGCCCACGAGGTGATGGCCGAAATTTTCAACAATTTCGACCGCCAGACCGAGACCCGCTTCATCACTTCGCTGGAGGAAGACAACCGCGAGTCCGCCGAACGCATCAAGGCGCTGATGTTCACCTTCGACGACCTCGTCAAGCTGGACGCCGGATCGGCGCAGACCCTGATGCGCCACGTCGACAAGGACAAGCTCGGCATCGCTTTGAAGAGCGCCAACGAGGATGTCCGCGGCTTCTTCCTCGGCAACATGTCGTCCCGCGCCGGCAAGATGCTGCTGGACGACATGGCCGCACTTGGACCGGGACGGTTGCGCGACGTCGACGAGGCGCAGGCGTTGCTCGTCAATCTCGCAAAGGACCTCGCGGCCAAGGGCGAGATCATGCTGACCAAGAACCGCGCCGACGACGAACTGGTGTACTGATGGCCGCTCCCGCAAAATTCCTGTTCGACATGGACTTCTCCGCGCCGGACAAGACGCGCGAACGGCCCGCCACGCCGGCGGAAATCGCGCAGAAGATCGCATCCGCCGAGGCCCGCGCCTATCGCGACGGTTACGACGCCGCGCAGCGCGAGGCAAAGGCGGAAAGCGACCGCCGCACGGCGCTGGCGCTTGAGGAAATCGGATTGGCCATTCAGGGCATCGCGACACGGTTTTCCGGCATTGAAACCCGGATGGAGACCGAAGCGGTTGATGTCGCTGTCGCGGTGGCACGCAAGCTGTGCACCGAGTTGATTGCGGTCGAGCCGCTGGGTGAGATTACCGGACTGGTGCGCGACTGCTTCTCGCACCTGGTTTCGACACCGCATCTCGTGGTCCGGATCAACGATTCCCTCTACGACGTCGCACGGGAGCGGATCGAACAATTGGCCAAACGAAGCGGCTTCGAGGGCCGTCTTGTGATCCTGGCGGAGCCGGAAATCGTGACCGGCGATTGCAGAATCGAGTGGGCCGACGGCGGCGTCGTGCTGGAGCGCTCGGCGATCGAAGCAAAGATCAACGAGCTTGTCGGGCGCTACATCGCGTCCCGCGGTCAGGCCGGAACCACGACCATGAGGATTGAACCATGAGTGACACCGACGGACAGGTTCCGCTGCCGGATCTCAACGCCGCCGACACGCCGGCAATCGACGACGTGGCATATAACGAGGACGAACAAGCCTCGCGCGTCGCCGCCGACCTGGAAGCCGTGTTCGACGTGCCGGTGCAGGTCTCGGCGGTGCTCGGCCGCTCCAAGATGGACATCGGTGAATTGCTGAAGCTCGGGCCGGGCACCGTGCTGGAACTCGATCGCCGAGTCGGCGAAGCCATCGACATCTATGTCAACAACCGGCTGGTGGCGCGCGGCGAGGTCGTGTTGGTGGAAGACAAGCTTGGCGTAACCATGACGGAAATCATCAAGGCGGAACGCGCCTGAGGCTCGTTCACGACACGGCGCATGACCGGCGCGAACAGACGAACAGGAGATTACCATGCGGCTTCTCATCGTTGGCACACTGAAGGGCCAGCTTACGACGGCCACCAAGATCGCCATGGAAAATGGCGCTTCCGTTACGCACGCGGAAGATCACGAACAGGCGATGCGCGTGTTGCGCGGCGGCAAGGGCGCCGACCTGTTGCTGGTCGATGTCGCCCTCGACATCCGCGATCTGGTGATGCGGCTGGAGGCCGAACACATCCACGTGCCGATCGTCGCCTGCGGCATCTCCAATGACGCCCGCGCCGCGGTCGCCGCGATCCACGCCGGCGCCAAGGAATACATCCCGCTGCCGCCCGATCCGGAATTGATCGCCGCGGTGCTCGCCGCCGTCGCCAACGACTCGCGCGATCTGGTCTACCGCGACGAAGCGATGGCCAAGGTGATCAAGCTGGCGCAGCAAATCGCCGGCTCCGACGCCTCTGTCATGATCACCGGCGAATCCGGCACCGGCAAGGAAGTGCTGGCGCGCTATGTCCACACCCGCTCCAACCGCTCCAGAAAGCCGTTCATCAGCATCAATTGCGCGGCGATACCCGAGCATCTGCTTGAATCCGAGTTGTTTGGCCACGAGAAAGGCGCTTTCACCGGCGCCATCGCACGGCGTATCGGAAAATTCGAGGAAGCCACCGGCGGCACGCTGTTGCTGGACGAAATCTCCGAAATGGATGTGCGGCTGCAATCCAAATTGCTGCGCGCCATCCAGGAGCGCGTGATCGATCGCGTCGGCGGCACCCGGCCGGTGCCGGTCGATATCCGCATCATCGCGACCTCGAACCGCAACCTGGCCGACGCCGTGCGCGAAGGCAGGTTCCGCGAGGACCTGCTGTTCCGGCTCAACGTCGTGAACCTGAAGATACCGCCGCTGCGCGACCGCCCGGCGGACATTCTCGAACTGGCGCAGCACTTCGCCAAGAAATATGCCGACGCCAACGGCGTGCCGTTGCGCCCCATTTCCGCCGATGCCCGCCGGGTGCTGACATCGAACCGCTGGCAGGGCAACGTCCGCGAACTGGAAAACACCATGCATCGCTCGGTGCTGATGGCGCAGGGCGACGAGATCGGGGCCGACGCCATCCTGACGCCGGACGGTGACCGTCTCGACCTTGCCAAAACCGTGCCGGCGGTGGCGCATGCCACTTTCGCCGCCGAACAGGTGACCCGTGCGCTGGTCGGACGCACGGTAGCGGATGTCGAGCGCGATCTTATTCTGGAGACGCTGAAGCATTGTCTCGGCAATCGCACCCACGCCGCGAATATCCTCGGTATCTCGATCCGCACCCTGCGCAACAAGCTCAACGAATATGCCGACGGCGGACTGCCGATCACGCCCGCGGGCGCCGGCGAATATCAACGGACCGCCGCGACGGTGTGATCAGAACACCACCGAGATTCCGGGATGCTACTCGCATCGCGTCGGAATGACGACAATATTTGAAAGCGCGTCACGAGTAATCGGGCGCGTCGGGCTTACGGAAGATGTGGATCGGATCTCCGGGCTGGAGGTCACGTCCGGTGAATGCCGCATAGGCGTAAAGCGCGAGATAACCGATCGCGAGCGCGCCGATGCCATAGAAGGTCCAGACCGCGATACGTTTCATCAGGTGACGCCCGCAAGACCTGCAACCGCTGCCTGAAGAAGCATGCGTTCCATCGCGCGACCTCCTCCTGGTCCCGAAATCGCGGGACGCTGGCGCGGTTTTAGGCTGCTAACACACAAAACACCACCGCTTGAATTTTGTCAGACCCTTGCGCACATTTCTGCAAAACCGAAAGGGTTACGGCCTCGCGTTTGCGTCTCAACCGGTTTGGGCTAAGCTCCCCAAGCCGAAATCGGCCGGCGTGGGTGTCGGCGTTGATTGGAGAGGCGGGAATGCAGCCGAACAACGATATCTCTTTCGAGACGGCTCTGGGCCAACGCGTTGAGGACATGCTCGACGCCTGCACGCGGTGCGGCAAATGTGTCGAGGTCTGTCCGAGCGTGAAGCCTGCCGGCATCGCGGACACGAGTTCCGAAGACATCATCAGCGGCGTGCTCGACATCGTACGCAGCGGCGAAGGCCCCGAGGCGTCGCGCATATGGGCAGCGTCTTGCATGCTCAGCGGCGAATGCATCAAGGCGTGCGACTACGGTGTCAATCCGCGCTTCCTGCTGGCCATGGCGCGCGTTGCCATTGCGAAAAACGACAATGAGCTGCCCAACCGGCGCCGCCAGGGCGTTGCGCGATTCCGCGATATCAGCCGGGACGTGACGGTGCTCTCACGTTTGCAGCTCGATGGCGAGGTGCTGGAACGGCTCGGCCAGAAATCGGCGTCGGTTTCGGCGCCGGTCGAGGCGCCCGACTTCGTGTTCTACACCGGCTGCAACGTGCTCAAGACGCCACACATCGCGCTGCTTGCCCTCGATATCATGGATGCGCTCGGCGCCACCTACCAGGTGATGGGCGGGCCGACGCATTGCTGCGGCATTACGCAGCTGCGCGCGGGCGACGTCGAAATGTCCGGGCGCATGGGCGCGAGCACGATAGAGAAGCTCTCGCACTCGAAGTCCGGCCAGGTGGTCTCCTGGTGCCCGAGCTGCTACGTCCAGTTCACCGAGACGACGCTGCCGACAATCGAGCGACAACGCGGCGCGCGGCCGTTCGAGATGACGCCGTTCGTGCGGTTTCTCGGCGACCGACTCGCTCAGTTGATGCCGCACTTACAGCGGCGGGTCGAAATGCGGATCGCGCTGCACCGCCATCCCGGCGTGGCCGGTATCATGGAAGCCGCCGCGGAAATCCTGCAGGCGATTCCTGGAGTCGAACTCGTCGATTTGCGGCAGCCAGCGGTCGGATTGCAGAGCGTCAATCTGGGCGTACTTCCCGCGTTCAAGCGCGAGCTTCAGCTCAATGAGCTTCAGGCGGCGCGCGACGCGGGCGTCGATGCGCTGGTTGCAGTCTATCATTCCGATCATCGCGAGCTGTGCGCACATGAGCGCGACTGGCCGTTTCGCATTATCAACTTCCTCGAAGTCGTCGGCGAGAGCATGGGGCTGCACCGGGACGATCGTTACAAGCAGCTCAAGCTCATGCAGGATGCCGACCAGATCGTTTCCGAATGCGGCGATCTGATCGCGCTGCATGCGCTCGACGCCGGGAAGGCTCGCGACGTTGTCGTCAAAGCGATGCTCGGCGAGCAACCGCTTCCCCTAAATCGTGGCTCGCGTCCAATCGAGTTGAGCCCGAACCGCGTAGCGCCGACATAGCGAGCCGCGGGCAATCGACGGGCGGCCAAACCGGCGTGCAGGAACGGCGCTTCGAGATCGCCAGATCAAGTCTTGCGCAGAGCGCGCGCAGCCGGAAGACTGACCTCCGCGAGCTTGATCGCGTCTTCGTTCTGATCGATCGCGACATATTGCCCCTGCCAGTAGGCCAGCGCCGCGGTGCGGGTCGAGATCTGCATATCCAGGACGCGCCCGATCACGATGGCATGGGAATGGCGTTCGACAATCTCCTCGACCTCGCAGTCGACCGCCGCCAGGGCACCCACCAGCAACGGGACGCCCGACACGCGTGTCATCCATTCGGCGCCGGTGAACCGGTCCGCGCCCTTCAGTCCGTCCTTGCCGGTAAATCGTTCGGCGATATCCAGCTGATCGGCGGTCAGAATATTGACGCCGAAAACGCCATGGCGCTTCAACAGCGGCCAGGACGACGACCCCCGATTGATGCTGACGACCAATGTCGGCGGATCGACCGACAGCGACGACACCGATGTGACGGTCATCCCCGTGATGTCCTTGCCGCGTCCGGCCGTGATCACGCTGACGCCGCCCGCCAAATGACGCATGGCGCTGCGAAAGTCGCCTGAGGATACGTCGCGGGCGATCCTGATGTTGCGGACGGCGGAGTTCATGGCAGCCTCACAGGTCTGATGTTTCGTCCGCCGACAGCAGAAGCTCGCGCAGGATCGAACCTTCCAGCGCCGCGAGATCGGCCGACCCGCGCCGGCGGGGACGCGGGATATCAACAGCTACGTCATGGGCGATGCGACCGTGTTCGATGACCAGCACGCGATCGGCCAGCGCGACGGCTTCGGACACGTCGTGGGTGACCAGGATCGCCGTAAACGCCTGATCGTGCCAGACCCGCTCCAATAGCTGCTGCATGGAAATCCGCGTCAGGGCATCGAGCGCGCCGAGCGGTTCGTCAAACGCCAGAACGCGGGGATCGCTGACCAGCGCACGCGCGAGCGCGACGCGTTGCTTTTGTCCGCCGGAGAGGACGGCCGGCCACTGATCGCGCTTGTCGTCAAGACCGACTTCGGTGAGCGCCTTTTCAGCCCGGATTTGCGCGGTCTAGGATGCGCGGTCGCGGCCAAGCCCGACCTCGACGTTCGACAGAACCCGCGCCCAGGGCAGCAGCCGCGGCTCCTGAAACATGACGCGGACATCTTCCGAGCGCGCGTGTTCACCGAAGCTGATGGTGCCGGCGTCGATGGTCTCTAAGCCGGCGATCAAACGCAGCAGCGTGCTCTTGCCGCAGCCGCTGCGGCCGACGATCGCCACGAACTGTCCGGCGGGAATGTGCAGATCGATGCCGCGCAGCACTTCGTTTGTACGGAACGATTTGCGCAAGCCGCGAATGGTCAGCGGCAGCCCGCGCGAGACTTCCGGACCGCGCCGTGCCAGCCGCGCCTGTTCGAGGAAGTCCGTGCGCTCCACGGGCTCGGCATCCGGCAGAAGAAAACGAAGGGCTTCTTGCATCTCTACTCTCAATGTTTCTGGAACGCCGGATGCCAGGACAGTGTCAGCCGCTCCAGCACGCGCGAGGCGCTGTCGGCCAGCTTTCCGAGCAACGCATAGATCAGGATGCTGAGCACGACGACGTCGATCAGCATGAACTCGCGCGCCTGCATGGCCATATAGCCAAGCCCCGACGACGCCGCGATGGTTTCCGCCACGATCAGCGTCAACCACATGATGCCGAGCGCAAAGCGCACGCCGACGAAGATCGACGGCAGCGCACCGGGAAAGATCACCCGCCGGAACAATTCGCCATCGGTCATGCCGTAGATCCGTCCCATCTCGATCAGTTGCGGATCGACCGTGCGGATGCCGTGCAGCGTGTTGAGATAGATCGGGAAGAACACACCGAGCGCGACCAGAAACAGTTTTGCCGATTCATCGATGCCGAACCACAGGATGACCAGCGGGATCAACGCGAGGTGCGGAATGTTGCGCACCATCTGAAGCGTGGTGTCGGTAAGCTTGCTGCTGAGCTGCGACAGGCCATTCATCAGGCCGAAGGCAAAGCCGATGCCGCCGCCGATGACAAAGCCGACGCTGGCGCGCCAGAAGCTGACCCAGATGTTGCGCGCCAACTCGCCCGACAGCAGCAGCTTCCAGCCCGCGAGCGCGACATCGCTCGGCGCCGGCAATACCCGCGCCGGCACAAATCCGCTGACGCAGGCGACCTGCCAGACGACAACGATGACCAGCGGCACGATCCATTGGATCAGGCCATCGGCACGCGGCAGCCGCAGGCTGCGGACACGCGGAAGGCTTTCGATCAGGCTCATGACTGCGAGGCCTTCACCAACGGCCGGTGCTCGTTGGCGATGGTTTCGCCGAACGGTCCGGTATTGACGCGAAGCGGCGTCACATTGTTCGGTTGCTGCAGCGACAGCAGCGGAAACACCAGCTCGGCGAAGCGGTAGGCTTCCTCGAGATGCGGATAGCCCGACATGATGAAGGTATCGATGCCGACGTCCTGATATTCCCGGATGCGCGCGGCCACGGTCGCGGGATCGCCAACCAGCGCCGTTCCCGCGCCGCCGCGCACGAGGCCGACACCGGCCCAGAGATTTGGGCTGATCTCGAGCTTGTCGCGGCGTCCGCCATGCAATTGCGCCATGCGCTGCTGGCCGACCGAGTCCATCCGGGAAAAGATCTTCTGCGCCGAGGCGACCGTCTCGTCGGTGACGTGCTGGATCAATTCATCCGCGGCCTTCCAGGCTTCCGCATTGGTTTCGCGAACGATCACATGCAGACGGATGCCGAAAGAGAGCTTGCGTCCGCGCTTGTCGGCAACCGCCTTCACGCGGTTGACCTTTTCGGCGACCTGCGCCGGCGGCTCGCCCCATGTCAGGTATTTGTCGACGGTATCGACGGCAACATCGATGCCGGCGTCCGACGACCCGCCGAAATACAGCGGCGGGCGCGGCGACTGCACCGGCGGAAACAGCAGGCGGCCGTCCTCGATGCGGATGTGCTTGCCTTCGGCGTTGACCGTCTTGCCCGCGAGCAGATCGCTGTAGACATTGAGAAATTCGCGCGTGACCGCATAGCGCTCGTCATGACCGAGGAAAATCCCGTCACCCTTGTTTTCGACGGGATCGCCGCCGGTGACGACATTGACCAGCAACCGTCCATTCGACACCCGGTCGAGTGTTGCGGTCATGCGCGCGGCGACACCAGGCGATTGCAGGCCGGGGCGCACTGCCACCAGATAACGCAGCCGCTCGGTCCATGGCGCGACCGCGGATGCGACCACCCAGGAATCCTCGCAGCTTCGCCCCGTAGGCAGCAGCACGCCGAAATAGCCGAGCTGATCCGCAGCCTGTGCGATCTGGCGCAGATAGTTGAAGTTGACCTCGCGTCCGCCGGTGGTGGTGCCGAGATAGCGGCCGTCGCCATGGGTCGGCAGGAACCAGAGAATATTGGCGTTCGATGACGGATGGATACTCATGTGCCGGGCCTCCGCGCCGCGTCGGAAATCTTGATTTGTTTCGGCAGCAGGCCGAGCGCGAAGAAGGTGTCTGCGACCTGCTGCTGATCGGCGATCACGCTGTCGGTGATCGGCTTGATGCCATAGGACTGTCGCTTCAGGGCCACTTCGACGACATCAACCGGAAGCCCGATCGCGGGCGCGAGCTGGTTGGCGACGGCATGGATGTCCCCCTTGGCCCAGTCATCGACCTCGCGAAGCTCGGCGAGTACCAGATCGACAATCCCGGAATCGCTCTGCAGGAATTTCTTCGAAGAGAAATAGAACTGGTAGTTCGACACGACGCCGGTGCCGTCGGCCAGGGTCCGCGCGCCGGTGGCGGCTTCGGCGGCGGCCTGGAACGGATCCCAGATCACCCAGGCATCGACCGCGCCGCGCTCGAACGCCGCGCGGGCGTCCGCCGGCGCGAGAAACACCGGCTCTACTTCCGAATATTTGACGCCGGCCTTTTCCAGCGCCTTCACCAGCAGATAATGAACATTGGAGCCCTTGTTCAGCGCCACCTTCTTGCCCCGGAGATCGGCCACCGAAGTCAGCTTGCTATCCTTCGGCACCAGGATGGCCTCGCCTTGCGGCGCCGGCGGCTCATGGGCGACATACTGGATCGGTGCGCCCGCGGCCTGCGCGAAGATCGGCGGCGCCTCGCCGGTGTTGCCAAAATCGATCGCCCCGACATTGAGCGCCTCGAGCAGCGGCGGACCGGACGGAAACTCCGTCCACACCACCTTGTAACCGGCGGCCTTCAATTTATCCTCCAGCGTGCCTTTGCTCTTGAGCAGCACCAGCTTGCCGTATTTTTGAAAGCCGATACGGACCACCTTGTCTTGGCCTTAGGAAGCGCTGACCCCGGCCAGGGCTATGCTCATCGACAGCACCGCGGTCGCAACCAGCCGTTCTAACCAACGCATGTTTCAATCCTCACTAATAATGGATGATGCCAGGCGGCTCAGGTCTGCGCCGGCTTCCAGACCGCGTCGCGAACCACGACCGGTTTTGGAATGAGACCAAGCTTGAAGAAGCGATCGGCCACACCCTGCTGGGTCGCGACGATGTCATCGGTGATCGGGCCAACGGCAAAGGACGAGCGGTTGGCGGCGACAGTCTGGATGTCCAAGGCAATGCCGGTGACGGCGCTCAGCGACTTTGCCACCTCGTCGCGGTGCGCCTCCGCCCACTTTGCGGTCGAGGACGTCACATCGATGACCTGCTGCAGGACAGGCCCGTGGCTTTTGGCGAAATCGCGGTTGGCGATGTAGAACGAATTGGTCTTGGTGATCTCGGAGGCGTTGACCAGGACACGGCCGTTCTGCCTGGTTTCGCCGATGGCGAAATAGGGATCCCAGATCGCCCACGCATCGATGCTGCCGTTGGCGAAAGCCGGGCCGGCATCCGGCGGCGTCAGATAGACCGGCGTGATGTCGGCGTAGGTCAGACCGGCTTTTTCGAGGGTCTGCACGACGATGTTATGGGCGCTGGAGCCCTTGGTGAAACCGACGCGCTTGCCCTTCAAATCCACGATGCTGCGGACCGCGGAATTGCCGGGAACGAGAATGCCCTGCCCGTTGGTGATCGGCTGACCGGCCGCGTAGACAATGGCGGCACCCGCCGACTGCGCGAAGATCGGCGGTGAATCGCCGACCGCGCCATAGTCGACGCTGCCGACGTTCATCGCCTCCAGCATCGGTGGGCCCGAGGAGAATTCGACCCACTTCACCGCGATCCCCTGCGACGCGAAATGCTTCTCGAGCGTGGCCTGTTGCCGCGCGATCACCAGCACGCCGTTTTTCTGATAGCCGATGCGGATTTCCTTGACCGCCGTTTGCGCGCGCACCTGCCGCGACAGCGCAGCAACCGCCGCGGTTCCAACGGCCAGCTGCAAAAATTCTCGACGCTTCATGGCAATCTCCTGACAAGAATGCCGCAACTTCGCGCGATCATTCGATGTCAGGATGATGGTGATGCCTTGGAAGAGTGTCGAGTGCTCTGCAAAAATAGCAATGACGACACTGCACAGAGGGCGCGAGGCGATGTGTTTATTGCCGATTCATGATCTGCCGCGGCTCATTTTTCTTGACGCTCGCGGCGTAACAAATTTGTTAATCCTGGAACAGGCAATGTGGCACCAAGGTGATTATAAAAGCATCATCTGCAGCGCCGATGCGATCCATCAGAATATTTTTCCATCTTTGCGCATGGCAGCGTGATTTTCGAACTGGCGCCGCCGCCTGGAAGACGTGAAGCGCGATGCCCATCCTCCAGCAACGTTCGCAAGGCGCGCAATAACCACGCCCTGCAAACCTGACAGGTCCTGCGGAACGATATCAATCGGTACGGCTGCCAACAATATTCTCCGCTGACGCTTGTCCATGCTGAGTCAGCGGCCGGTTGCCGGCCAGCGCGCGCAGCAGCACGTAAAACATCGGCGTGAAGAAAATGCCGAATGCCGTCACCCCGATCATGCCGGAAAACACCGCGACGCCCATCGCGTGGCGCATCTCCGATCCCGCGCCAGTGGAAATCACCAGCGGCACCACGCCCATGATGAAGGCGAGCGAGGTCATCAAAATGGGGCGTAGCCGTAGCCGGCTGGCTTCGATGGCGGCTTGAACCGGCGTGCGTCCGGCGAATTCCAGTTCGCGCGCGAACTCCACGATCAGAATGGCGTTCTTGGCCGACAATCCCACCAATACGATCAGGCCGATCTGCGTGAAGACATTGTTGTCGCCCTTCGTCAGCCAGACGCCTGACATCGCGGCCAGCAATCCCATGGGCACGATCATGATGATCGACAATGGCAAGGTCAGGCTCTCGTATTGCGCCGCCAGCACCAGGAATACCAGAAGCAGCGCCACCGGAAACACCACCAGCGATGAGTTTCCGGCGATGATTTCCTGATAGGTCAGGTCGGTCCATTCGAAGGCAATGCCTTTCGGAAAGGTCTCCGCCGCGATCTTCTGCACGACGGCCTGCGCCTGCCCGGTCGAGTAACCGGGCGCCGCGCCGCCATTGAGGTCCGCGGTGAGAAAGCCGTTGTAGCGCATGGCGCGCTCCGGTCCCGCACTTTCCTTGATCTTCAGCAGCGCCGACAGCGGCACCATCTCGCCGGTGTCGGAACGAACCTTGAGCAGTCCAACGTCGTCGGCACGGGCACGGAATTTCGCGTCCGCCTGCACGCGCACGGAATAGGTGCGGCCAAATTTGTTGAAATCGTTGACGTACAGCGACCCAAGATAGATCTGCATGGTATCGAACACGCTGGTCACGGGCACGCTGAGCTGCCGCGCCTTGGTGCGATCGATATCGGCATAGAGCTGCGGCACGTTGACCTGATAGCTCGAGAACAGCCCGGCCAGTTGCGGCGCTGCCGAGGCTTTGGCGATGAACGCCTTGGTCGCGTCGTTGAGCGCGTCATAACCGAGGCCCGCGCGATCTTCGATCTGCAGTTTGAACCCGCCGATGGTGCCGAGGCCGGCGACCGGCGGCGGCGGAAACATCGCAATGAAGGCTTCCTGGATCGCTGCGAACTTGCCGTTGAGCTGCTTGGCGATGGCCCCGGCACTCAAGCTCGCATCCTTGCGCTCGTCGAACGGCTTCAGCGTGACGAACACGATTCCCGAATTCGAACTGTTGGTGAAGCCGTTGATCGAAAGTCCCGGAAACGCGACGGCGCTTTCGATGCCCGGCAATTTCAGCGCGATATCGCCCATGCGCCGGATCACTTCTTCGGTCCGGTCGAGCGTGGCGCCATCGGGAAGCTGCGCGAAACCAACGAGATATTGCTTGTCCTGGCCGGGCACGAATCCGCCGGGCACGGCTTTGAACAGACCATAGGTGACGCCGATCAGCGTGACATAGGCGACCATCACCACGGCCCGCCGCGAAATCACACGCTTGACGCCGCCGCTATAGGCGTCCGAACTGCGATGGAAGGCCCGGTTGAAACGCCGGAAGAACCAGCCGAGCAACCGGTCCATGCCGCGGGTCAAGGCATCTTTTGGCGCGTCATGGGATTTCAGCAGCAACGCCGCCAAGGCGGGCGACAGCGTCAACGAATTGAACGCGGAGATCACCGTCGAGATCGCCACCGTGAGCGCGAACTGTTTGTAGAACTGGCCGGTCAGCCCGGTGATGAATGCCAGCGGCACGAACACCGCTATCAGCACCAGCGCGATCGCGATGATCGGACCGGTAACTTCCTGCATCGCCTGATACGCGGCATCCTTCGGCGACAGGCCCTGCTCGATGTTGCGCTCGACGTTCTCGACCACCACGATGGCGTCATCGACCACGATGCCGATGGCAAGCACCAGTCCGAACAGCGTCAGCGCGTTGATGGAGAAACCAAAGATATGCATCACCGCGAAGGTGCCGATGATGGAAACCGGCACCGCGATCAGCGGAATGATCGACGCTCTCCATGTCTGCAGGAACAAGATGACGACCAGCACCACCAGCGCCACCGCTTCCAGCAGCGTATGCGCGACCGCTTCGATGGATGCGCGAACGAATTGCGTCGGATCGTAGACGATGCTGTAATCCATGCCGTCGGGCATGTTCTGCTTCAGCTCGACCATCATCTTGCGGACGTTGTCCGAAATCTGGATCGCATTGGAGCCCGGTGACTGGAAGATCGGAACCGCAACCGCGGATTTGTTGTCCAGCAGGGAACGCAGCGAATAGTCCGCCGCACCAAGTTCGATCCGGGCGATGTCGCGCAGCCGGGTGACTTCGCCGTTGGTGCCGTTCTTGACGATGATCTCGCCGAATTCCTCCTCGGTCCGCAGCCGTCCCTGCGCATTGATGGAGAGCTGCAGATCGAGCCCGACCTCGCTTGGCGATGCGCCGACCACGCCGGCTGCCGCCTGCACGTTCTGCGCCCGGATTTCACGCACCACATCGGACGCCGAAAGGCCGCGCTCGGCGACCTTCTGCGGATCGAGCCAGATGCGCATCGAATAGTCGCCGGAGCCGAACAGCTGCACCTGACCGACGCCTTCAATGCGCGCCAGCCGATCCTTGACGTTCAGCACGGCGTAATTGCGCAGATACGTCATGTCGTAGCGCCCGTTCGGCGACAGCAAATGCACCACCATGGTGAGGTCGGGCGCGCTCTTGATCGTGGTGATGCCGAGCGTGCGAACCTCGGCGGGCAATCTCGGCTCGGCCTGCGCCACCCGGTTCTGCACCAGCTGCTGCGCCTTGTCCGGATCCGTCCCCAGTCGGAACGTGACGTTGAGCGTCATCAGTCCGTCGGTGGTGGCCTGGCTGCTCATGTAGAGCATGCCCTCGACCCCGTTGATCTGCTCTTCGATGGGCGTCGATACCGTCTCGGCGATGACCTTGGGGTTGGCTCCCGGATATTGCGCGCGCACCACGACCGTCGGCGGCGCCACTTCCGGGTATTCAGAGATCGGCAGTGCCGGCAGCGACAGCAATCCCGCCACGAAGATCAGGGTCGACAGCACGCCCGCGAAGATCGGCCTATCGATGAAAAATCTGGAGAAGTTCATGACCTGTCTCGTCGGTTTTTCGGGTTACAGAGCGCAATCGTCCCGGCGCGGTCGATCGTGATCGACTTCGCTGATCCGTTGCCGTGGTTCAGAATCGTATTGGCCGGTCCTTTCCGCGGGCTTTGCGGAAAAGGATTTTGTCAGGTTGCCCTAGCGCTGCGCCACCTCGGTTGCGGTTTGGGTCGCGGAGACGGAATCCATTGCAACGTCCTGGGGCGCAACGACTGCTCCGGGCCGAACGCGCTGTAATCCCTTGACGACGATCCGTTCACCGGGATGGAGACCGCTGGTCACCACGCGCATTCCGTCGATCGAGACTCCGAGCGCCACCTCCCGGTATTCAGCCTTGCTGTCCTTGTCGACGACCATCACGAATTTCTTGTTTTGGTCGGTGCCGACAGCGCGTTCGCTGATCAACAGCGCCGGCTCGGCCTTGGGCTGTCCCATCAACAGCCGGGCGAACTGGCCGGGCATCAGGCGGCCGTCGGCGTTATCGAACACCGCCCGCACCCGCACCGTACCGCTGCGCGCATCGACTTGGTTATCGATCAACTGCATGCGTCCCTTGTAGGGCGTGCCCTCCGACGTGCCCGTGCCCATCTGCACCGGGATGCGTCCGATTTCCGACGGCGTCGATTCGTCCGCGAGCGTCTTCAACGCGCGTGTCACCACCTGCTCGTCGGCATTGAAGCTGGCATAGATCGGATTGATCGACACCAGCGTCGTCAGCACCGGCGCGCCGGGTCCTGCGGCGATCAGATTGCCCACGGTGATTTCAAGCTTTCCCACCCGGCCTGCGACCGGCGCGCGCACTTCGGTGTAACCGAGATTGAGCCGCGCGGTCTGGAGGGTGGCTTCTGCCGCCTTCAGATTGGCTTCCGCTTCGCTGTAGGCGTTGACGCGACCGTCGAAGTCCCGCTGTGAAATCGTGCGCGAATCCGACAGCTGCTGGCCGCGCTCGAAATCACTCTTGGTCAGGACGAGGCGAGCCTTGGCCGCGGCCACCTGGCCCTCGGCGCGCGCAACATCCGCCGCGTAAAGGGACGGGTCGATCAGGATCAACAGGTCGCCCTGTTTGACCAGCGCGCCTTCACGAAAATGAATTTCCTGAATGGCCCCCGCGACGCGGGAGCGGATTTCGACCCGCTCGACCGCCTCCAGCCGGCCGGAAAACTCGTCCCACGGCACGGTCTCGCGGGGCACGACCACCGACACTGAAACCGGCAGAGCGGCCGGCGCCGCAACGGCTGTCTCGGCCTGGGCGCTTCCGGTTCGATCGTTGTGGAAGCTCATCCCGCCGGCCATGGCCAATACCGCGAGCGCGACCCCTGCGCCAGCCAAGCCTCTGTTTTTAGCGATATTTTTCATCGATACCCCAATCCGGAAGGAAGTTCGAGGCTGCGAAACCCCGACTTGAACAGGCTGGATCGGTACGCCGACCCAGCCGTTACGCTGCATCGCACACATTCGTAACGTCCGGTATAGATGGGCCATCGACATCAGCTGTCAAGCCACTTATCTAACGAAAGGTACAAAACTAAAGGAGGACCCATCATGGCCATGGGACGTCCCCGTGAATTCGATGTCGACAAGGCCCTCGACCTCGCGCTTCAGGTGTTCTGGCGCAAAGGCTACGAAGGCGCGTCGATGGCGGACCTGACCGAGACCATGGGGATCACCAAACCCAGCCTTTATTCCGCGTTCGGCAACAAGGAAGAGCTGTTTCGCAAGGCGCTGGATCGATATGTCGACGGACCCGGCGGTTACGTACAGGTTGCGCTCGGAAAGCCGGCCGCACGCGCGGTCGTTGAACACCTGCTTTATGGGGCTGCGGACGCCGTCACCGATCCGGATCATCCGCCGGGATGCCTTGCGGTGCAGGGGGCGCTGTCCTGCGGCGATGCCGCCGAATCCATCAAACAGGAATTGATGTCGCGACGCGCCAACGGCGAGGAAGATTTACGCAAACGCTTCGACCGCGCCATCGCCGAGGGCGATTTGCCGGCAGCATCTGACGCGGCCGATCTCGCGCGCTATATCTCCGCGATTTTGCAAGGCATGGCGGTTCAGGCGGCAGGCGGGACCAGCCGCGAACAATTGCGCAAGATCGCCGAGATGGCGTTGCGAACATGGCCGCCGACCGCGAGCGCGGCGCTCGTCTGACTTTAGACGAGTTCGCATAAACTTCAAACGCACGCCCGGCGGAAACGCCAATCCGGCAACAGGCCCGCAGCGAAGATAATGCGCTTCATGCCGCCGCAACTCCTTTGGCGGCACCGCGCTCGGCAATCAGCTTGCGCGTCAACGGAATCAGTTCGCGGCCATATTCGATGGCATCGATCAGCGGATCGAAGCCGCGGACCAGGAAATGGCTGACACCCAGATCGTAATAGTCGCCGAAGACTTCGGCGACCTGCTCGGGCGTTCCGACCAGCGCGGTGGTGTTGCTGTTGGCGCCGGTGAGTTTTGCCATTTCGGTCCAGAGACGCTTGTCGATGCGGGTGCCCTGCTCGGCGAGTTCAAGCAGCCGCCGCGCACCCGCGGTCGCGTGACCGTCAGCCGGTCTGCGATAGCCGGTCTTGTCCTGCAGGGCGGTTGCCCGCGCCAGAATCTCCTCGGCCTTGGCCCAGGCCTTTTCCTCGGTGTCGGCCAGAATAGGGCGAACCGACAGACTGAATCGCGGGGTCGGCCGGCCGTGCTTGGCGGCCGCCACCCGAACCCGCGACGTCACATCGCGCACCTGCGCATAGGATTCGCCCCATAGCGCGAAGGTGTCGGCATGCTTGCCCGCGACCTCGATCGCAGCATCGGAGCCACCACCGACGAAGGTATAGATGCCGCCAGCTTGATAGGGCTTGATCTGGGAAAAGCCTTTCTCGACCTTGTAGTATTTGCCGTTGTAGTCGAACGGTTTTTCACTGGTCCATTCGGCGCGGACAATATCGAGGAACTCGTCGGTGCGTGCGTAACGCTCGTCCTTGTCATCGAGCGTGTTGCCGTCCTGGCGCAGCTCCGTGGCGTTGCCCCCGGTGATGACGTGCAGCGAGACGCGGCCGCCCGAAAGCTGATCGATGGTTGCGAGCTGGCGCGCAAGCAGCGTCGGCGCGGTAAAGCCCGGCCGCTGCGCGATCATGACCTTGAGCTTCTTGGTGACGCTGAGCACGTGCTGGCCGACCTGCAGCGCGTCCGGGATCGTCGAATGAAACGCCAACAGTGCCCGGTCGAAACCGGCAAGCTCATGCGCCTTTGCCACCGTCTCGATGTAGGGGACGTCGAGCATCGGGCCGGTCCGCACGATGGTTTCGGACGAATTATTGTTGGTGATGAATCCGATGAATTCCACTGACATTGGCAGTTCCTCCAGATTATTTCAAATGCCCAGCGCCAGGCGCCCGGCGTTGACACGTGTAGCGTCGTCCTGAGGCGTATGAACGCGCCCGCACAGCACATCACGATAGTACCTTTCGAGCGGGTTGGCACGCGTCAGACCGTGATTGCTGGTAAGCGATAGCGCATCCTCGACAACCGCGACCGCGTTATTGGTGACCGTGAGCTTGACGATGTTGGATTCGGACGGGCTCAGCAGCACGCCGTCGTCGTAATCTCCGGCGAAGCTCTCGATCAGGCGCGCGTTGACCGCCAGCCGCGCCTCGATGCCGCCGACGATCTCCTGCGCCCGCGGCAGCGTGGCGAGCGGTGCACCGAGGTTGGACGGCACCCGGGTTTTCAGAAATTGGATCAGCCAGTCGCGCGCGGCACGGGCGACGCCATCATAAATCGCGGCCACGAAAATCGCATGGACCGTCGCCTGGGTGAAATCGGGTACCAGCCACTCGTCGGGTTTGCGAACATCGATTTCGTGGTCGAGCGGGAACAAGACGTCGTCGAATACGACATCATGGCTGCCGCTGGCGCGCAGCCCGAGATGGTCCCAGGTCTCGACGATGCGCGTCCCCGGCAATCCCGCCGGAACGAGAAACAGGCCCACGCGCACAGTCGGCCCGTCGGTTCGTGCCCATACCGCATACCATTTCAGAATCGGCGCTCCCGTCGAATAGATCTTTCTTCCAGAGAGCCGCCATCCCGTCTCGGTCTTTCGCGCGATGGTCGCCGGCAGACCACCGCGGGACGGCGAACCGAGATCAGGCTCGACTCGCAGGGCGTTGATCAGCGCCACGCCTTCGACGGTTTCGCGGGCCAGCTTGCGTGCCAGACGACCCGGCCAGCGCGTGCTCCTGGCCATCACCAGATGCTGAATGTAGTGCATCGACAGCACCAACGCCGTCGACGGATCGGCCTTTCCGAAGATGTTGATGATGCGCGCTGCATCGAGCGCGCCGGCGCCCGAGCCACCGAGCGCCGTCGGCACGGTCAGCGCCAGTAATCCCGCCTCGGACAGCCGGTCGAAATTCTCGAACGGAAAGCTCGCCTCACGATCATGCAGCGCGGCCCTCGCGCCAAATTCGGACGCAAGCAGGTCGGCACGGTCGAAGATGGTCGGAGTTGTGTCCTTGGGAAGTTCTTTGCGAATGGAATTGCCCTGCGCGCTCACCATGCTGCGTCCAATCCGAGGAGCCCCAGAATATTCCTGCGCAGTTCCGCCAATATGGGATCGCCCCGGTGCCGGGGATAGGGACGATCGACCGCGATGTCGGCCTTGATGCGCGCGGGACGGTCGCTGAACACGATCACGCGGTTGGCCAGAAACACCGCCTCCTCCACATCGTGGGTTACCAACAGCGTGGTAAATCCGCTCTTCTGCCAAAGCGAGGCGATTTCCGCCTGCATCGTGATGCGCGTCAGCGAGTCGAGCTTGCCGAGAGGCTCATCGAGAATGAGTATCCTGGGATCGTTGACCAGCGCCCGCGCCAGCGCAACCCGCTGCGCCATGCCACCGGAAAGCTGGTGTGGATAGGCATTGCGAAATGTCGAGAGCCCCACGAGGTCGATAGCCGCATCGACGCGGGGTCGCTGGCTCTTCAGGATTCCCTGGGCTTCGAGCCCAAGCGCGACGTTGTCCCACACCGTTCGCCATGGAAACAATGTCGGGTCCTGAAACACCACGACCCGCGAAGGAAACGGCCCTGTGATCAGATCGCCGTCTTCGCGCAAGCTGCCCGACCGCGGCGGTTCAAGCCCCGCGACCAGGCGCAGCAAGGTCGATTTCCCGCACCCGGACGGTCCCAGCAACGCGACGAATTCGCCCGGCTTCACGCCAAAGCTGATGTCGTCCAGCACGGGAAGGATGGCGCCATCGATGTCGAACGCATGGCTGACGGCGTCAACATCCAGCGACGCTCCAACCGTGGCCGGCGGAGCGCGCTCAGCAATCGCGCGCGCTACCATTTCACGACGCCTTTCTGCCAGACCAGCAGCCGGTCGCGCGTCCTGAACAGCAGCGTGATCGCCCCCGAGCACAGCAGCGACATCACGATCAGCGCGGCATACATGTTCGAATAGGCCGCCCAGCCCTGGGCCCACTGCAGATACCAGCCGAGACCCGCCTTGACGCCGATCATTTCGGCGACGACCAGAACAGCGAAGGACGATCCGAGGCCCATGAACAGGCCAACGAAGACGTGCGGCAGCGCCGCGGGGATAGCGACTTTCAGCACCAGGAACGATGGCCTGGCGCCAAGCGTTCGCGCCACATCGTAATAGGCATTGCTGACGCTCGCCACGCCGGACCAGGTCAGCACCGTGACCGGAAATCCCGTCGCGAGCGCAATCAGGAACGTGCTCGCGCTCCAGCTCGACGGAAAGGTGAAGAACGCAAACGGAAGCCATGCCGTTGCCGGAAGCGGTCCGATGAATCGCAATACCGGATGCACCCAGTAGCCGACGCTGCGCGACCATCCGATCGATACGCCAGTCAGGAAACCGGCCGCCGCCCCGATCGCGTAACCGCCGAGCTGAAGTTTGACGGACGCAATAACACTATCCAGAAGTTTTGGCAGATCGTCGGTATATACTTCGATGATCGCCTGTGGTGGCGGAAAGAACGGCAGCGGTAGCCATGCGAATTTTGCGGTCGCGACCTCCCACAGGGTCAGGAACAACCCGAGCGCCAGCAGCCATGGCGTGCGCTGCTGCAGTCCCGCGCCAAAGCGGCCGAGCCATTTGCCGCTTGCGGTCGCGGCAATGATGCCGCCGGCGATGATAAACGCAGCGATCGCCAGTGCATGGGTACGCGACCAATCGCTCAAATCTTCCCACAACAGGCATGAGAGCCCGAAGCCGACCCACGCCAGGCTCGCGAATACGCCGGTTCCGCTGGCCAGCAACGATGTGGGCAGCGACAGCGGACGGCCTGCAAACGCCGCGCCCTCCTCCACCGATTGCGGCAGCGCAACCGTCTTAGACGCCGAATACGTCGACATAAATCCGCTCCGCAAATTTCGCTGTGTCGGTGCTCGGCTTGAAGACGGAGACGAGCTTCAGATCGTCCGCATAGGCCTTCAGCTCCTGCTTGAGCACGGCCCCTACCGGGTGGTGATGATGGGTGTGATACCGAACCATCGCCTGCAGATCTTGCAAGCTCGCGGTCTTGGGCGCGTAGGGCTGGAACGACGCCGCAGCCTTGTCCGGGTTCTGAGAGGTGAACATGGCTGCATCGAGCAGCGCTTGCGTGATCGCACGCGCAACCTGTGGCTCCTCTCGGACAAGGCTGCCGCGCAAACCGACGATGCAGCAGGTCTTGTCCTTGTATTCGCCGTCCAGGTTGGAGGCGACCTCCTTATAGGCGCTGTCCTTCAGCCAGAGATACGCGATTGGATCCGAAGCAAGGAACGCCTGGACTTCGCCCTTCTCGACGGCGAGCTGCAGCAGATTTCCCGGATAGGCCCGCCAATCGACGTTCTTGTTGGGATCGATGCCCTGCCTGGCGAGCTGAATCGAAAAGAAATTCTTGTCCGGTCCGCCGAGATCGCCGACTGCGACGATTTTGCCCTTGAGGTCGGCAAGCTTATCGACGCCCGAATTGGTGCGCGACAGAACGCGCATGCAGCCGCCATGGGTGCCGGCGGCGATCTTGACATCAAAACCCTGCTCGAGCGGCTTCAGCCAGCGCAAAGCCATGCCGAGGCCGGCATCGGTTTTGCCGGTCGCAATGGCTTCCAGCAACTGGTCGGTCGAGCCGCTGTAGTTGACCAACTCGACGTCGAGATTCTGCTTCTGGAAGAATCCATGATCGATGGCGACGGGAAGCGGCGCGAGGCAGACTGCGCCAGCATTCCAGGACAATTTCAGTTTCCGTGGCGCACCGATGAGCGGCGCGGCATCGGAGGAGGTCTTGCAGATCGGAAATTCCGAGAAATCGATGTTCGGCGCCGCCGCGCGGAACGGAAAGGCTTGCGCGCCGAACACGCCTATCGGTGCCGCAAACGCCGCCGCGGCTCCGGCGCGCAATAAGGCCCGGCGGTCCAGCAACGCTTTGTCCTGCTTCGCATCTCTCGACATCTGTTTCTCCTGCTTTCGGGCGGCATAGTGCTGCCGTCGGCGCAACGCGATGACGCTGCGGTCCGCTACGTTCCACATCGGGGATCGGTGAATTCGATTCAGTCTCGGCGGGATTTCAGATCTCGCTCCGCTAAAATCATAAGCAAATGATGCGCGGCAGCATCGCAATCGTCAATGAAATGGAATTTTGAATGTGAAAGCGAACGGAGAGATTATCTCCACGATCATATCGTGGCGCGGTGAAACGGTTTTTGCCCGGCTAACAAATATGCATCACGCCAGCTTCGATTCGATACCGATCGCGTCGAGGTCATTCGTGCTTGGCAGCAGACAACCTCCATCGCATCCCGAATAGCGAGACGATCATTGCTCTCGCGCTGAAATATTCAGTCAGCCATTTCATTGACTGCCATCCGGTTGCTCGTAGGCTTTGCGCATCGTCGATCGATTCAAGTAAAGCAGCAACTCAAATCAGAGAGTAACGAGCATGAATATAATCAAGCCCGAATCCGAAATACGCGCACGCCTCCGTCGTGTCGGTGCGACGCTGTTCGGGGCGGCACTGGGATTCGCGATCACCGCATCGACGCTGGCCGCTGACGCCGTGACGCTTCGTGTTGGCGACCAGAAAGGTGGCAATCGCTCCCTGCTCGAGATCGCGGGACTGACGAAGGATCTTCCTTACAGAATCGAATGGTCGGAGTTTCCCGCGGCAGCGCCGATTCTCGAAGCGCTCAACGCTGGCGCGCTCGACGTCGGCTACACCGGCGAATTGGCTTTCCTGACAGTGTATGCCGCCGGTGCGCCGATCAAAGCCATCGGAGGCACCCGCGCCGCTGCCAAAACGCAGGCCATTCTGGTTCGCCAGGATTCGCCGATCAAGTCGGCCGCCGATCTGAAGGGCAAGCGACTGGCCGGAACGCGCGGGGGCTGGGGTCAGTTCCTGATCGACGCCACGCTGGAGAAGGCGGGACATAAGATCGACGACGCGACATTCGCGCCACTTGGTCCGGTCGATGCCAAGATAGCACTCGTGGCCGGCTCAATCGACGGATGGGCGGTCTGGGAGCCCTACGTGTCCTATGCCACACTCAAGGACAATGCGCGGGTTATTGCAAACGGCGAAGGTCTCACACCTACCATCACGTTCCTGGTTGCCTCCGACCAGGCGATCGCCACCAAGCGGGCTGCCGTGCAGGACCTGGTGCAACGACTGAACAAGGCGCGGCTATGGTCGCTGGACCACTTGCCCGAATATGCAGGGAACACCGCCGAGTTGACCAAGCTGCCGGAAGACGTGTTACTGAGCGCCTATACGGCGCAGCGGACCAGCCCGATCGTCATCGACGAAAACATTGTCAAGGAGGTTCAGGAAGCCTCTGACCGCGCCACCCGGTATGGCATCCTTTCCAAGACGCTCGATGTAAGCAAGGCCGTGGATCGCAGCTTTACCGCCGCGTCAGCCGGCTCCAATTAACGCGACATTTCGCAATCGAACAAAAAACAAGGGCCGACGTCAGACGCCGGCCCTTCTCGCAGGGTTTAGTTCGCGTGAAACACCAGCGTGCGCAATTCAATGCTCTCGCGCGGCGGGGCATCGGGAGGCGTAGTGGGATCAGCAAAGGCGCTATGGGGCGCAAATCGGGCGCGTCCGTCGGTTTTGGAATCAAAGCATTTCAGCAGCAGGATTTCGTCAGCCGTCATCCTCGGCACATAGAACCAGCGATGATCGGGATTGTATTTCACGGAATAGGTTTCTCCGACGCGATGCGGATAGACCAGATCGGAAGCCACCAGTTCATTGGCCTTTACCGTGCGGGCATCGCAGACCGCTAAAGGCGAGTCCAGCAATGGACCTCGAATCGGTCGCCACAGATTGATGATCTGTACCCCGCCCTTCAGCAGTTCTTCGGCCTCGTCCGGAATGAGATCGCGGACGCGCTGCGGACCTGACTTCTCGGTGTGGTCGACATGTACGCGCGCCACGGGTTGACGCGGACTGCCGTCGCGAACGTCAGCCGCCCCTTGAACGCGTTTGCGGACGGTATGGTCGAAAACGAATACCCGGTCGGCACCGGTCGCTTGCTTGATCAGCCGCTCAGCCTCCGGATAATAGACGCTTCTGACTTCGTCTTCGTCGTAGAAATCCTTTACCGAACTGTTTTGCCGAACGAGGGCAAACCCCTCACGGTCGAGCGATACGGTATCGCCGATCGGACGAATGTCATGAATGGGCACGCTGTGCGGCTCGGGTACGATGTTCGACTTGGGCTCGCCGGAAAGCGGCTCAAAGGTATAGGTCCGCGGCCTGTCGAGAGGAGGCGCCAGATAGTTGAGATCGGCCGTCACAAACGACAATGCCGCGATCTTTTCGTTTTGCAGTCCCATGTTCTTCTCCCGCTTCGTTAACTGCTGCCATGCTTTGTTAAAAAGGTTCCTTGAATGGTCGCAGATCCAGCTCGTGCGTCCAGGCGGATCGGTGCTGGCGATGAAGCTGCCAGTAGGCTTCCGCGATCGCATCGATGTTCAGCAGTCCATCGGCGCCGCGTTCGATCCTGAGCTGCGGCGCGGCGGTATCCAGCTTTTCACCATCGATGCCGCCGTCGATGACGACATGCGCCACGTGAATCCCCAGCGGGCCGAATTCGCGCGCCATCGATTGCGCCAGCGAACGAAGGCCGGCCTTGGCGGACGCGAATGCGGTGAAAGGCGCTTTTCCGCGCAGGCTCGCTGTGGCGCCCGTAAAAATGATGGTGCCTTCGCCTGACGGCGCCAGCCGCCGGGCCGCTTCCCGTCCCACCAGAAATCCGCCGAAGGTCGCTACACGCCAGGTCCGCTCAAAGAGCTCAGCCGGCATGGTGCGGAAGTCGTGGCGAACGTTGTTGCCTGCGTTGAACACCACGAGATCGACGACGTGCCCGGAGGCCTGGGCGAAATCGAATAGCGCCACCACGTCGGACTCGATCGTGGCGTCGGCGGTGAAGGTCTCGGCTTTGCCGCCGCTATCGACGATGGCGCGAACGACGTCGGTAATTTTCGCTTCCGTGCGTCCGGAAACGATGACTCGATGACCCGCAATGGCGAACCGCCGAGCCAGCGCGGCGCCGAGGCCTTGCGCGGAGCCGGCCCCTACAACGATAGCGGTGCGTTGAAGCGTGGTCATTGCAGACACCCCGCTCGTCCGATTCAATCCCGGACAACGTATAACGCTCAATCTGTGTCGATCGACTGGTCCCGCCAATGGCCCGTACAAAATAAGATTGTTGTCGCGCAATTCGCGCGCGCCGTGAAAAATCATTCCAACGGAAAGGGCCGGCGCAGTGGAGTCCTTATGGAGTGAGAACGCAGGCACCTTGAATTGGAAAAGCAAACGCCCTCATCTCGGTGCAGGCCGCTCAAATATTATCTTGAGCTGGTGGTGTTGGAGAATGTTGTGCGAACAATCCGTTCAAATTTGGAATTCAAAATAGCGCCGGCGTGCCCATAATTGCGTGTCCTTGGGTTTGCAGCGGATACGCATCACGGCGCTGTGTGAACTTCATCGCCAGGTCGCAGATGATTCAACGAAGCATGAACTACCCGATCAAAATGGCAGCGCTGGTTATCTGCCAGGTATCGGTATTGGCCATGATCGTCTGGATCTTTCACTAGAGCGGGATGACTTTTCCTCGAATCGTCATCCCGCTCTATCTTTTTGTTTGAGCATGATCTCCGCGCAAACGCTTC
>Ga0193724_1000047_pt1 | contig 26531 bp, 23 predicted proteins | sample H2a1metaG_FD_146005 | JGI IMG/M metagenome (GOLD analysis project Ga0193724, IMG submission 146005) | Soil microbial communities from a riparian zone of the East river system, Colorado, United States - H2a1 | ecosystem: Environmental > Terrestrial > Soil > Riparian zone | place: USA: East River... | reverse complement strand
CAGCTCGCCGCAGGGTCGTACGATCAGGAGGTCATTCGAATACCTGATCCTGTGGGAGTCGCCTTGGCCTGGAGGCAGTACGGCTTTCGGCACCTCCACCTCATCGACCTGGATGCGGTTGCGGGACGTGGGAACAACCAGCCGGAAATTCAGGCCGTTCTTGGGGCTACAGACGTCGAAGTACAGCTGGGAGGAGGACTACGCAGCAGGGAGTTCATTCAGCGCTCGCTGGACGATGGCGCGCAACGCGTAATCATTGGGACCCGTGCGCTGGAAGACCCCGACTGGCTCGCGGAGATGAGTGGCATTTTTCCGGGCTCCATCATGGTCGCCGCGGATGTCCGCGACCGGAAGATTCTGTCCCACGGGTGGACGCGCGTCCATTCCAAACTCGTCCTGGATTTGGTTGAGGAACTGAACGGGCTTCCGCTTGCGGGTGTGCTCGTAACGGCGGTCCATCGAGAGGAGGCAATGCGTGGCACAGACTTGCCATTGATGGAAGATGTCGCGGAAAAGGCGGAGTTTCCGGTCTTCGCGTCAGGCGGACTCGGAAGCATCAACGACTTACGCGCTCTCGCAGACCGCGGTGTGGCGGCTGCTGTTATCGGAATGGGACTCTACAGCGGCGCCATGAATCCGTGGACAGTGGCCGATGAGTTTTCGGAGTAGCCGACACCACCCGTGTCCGACCGGATCTCTTCAACCCCTGCGAGGCGTTTTACTCGTGCGACTCGTTGGTCGTTAGAACAAACTGATCGTGCGCGGATCAACCTTTGACGGATCGCCGACATACGCGAAGCGGAATCCTTTCATGTACTTCCTCGCAACTCGCTGAACCGCCTCCGGAGTTACGCTCTTCAGCTCGTCCACGAAGCGGTCCGCTTCCCGGTAGTCGCCCTCGTAGAGTTGCGATCGCGCCAGAAAGTCGGCCTGTGCGGCGTTTGTTTCGTTATCGAGGAAGTATTCCGTGATGAACTGTTCCTCGAGTTGTTTGAGGCCCACAGGGTCGAGCATTCCCTGCTGGAGATCCACGATTGCCGCGTGCATCAGCTTCAGAGTCGTATCGGGCGAAGCTGTCGAGACGTACAGTCCCCCCGTCGTCGCCGCACGATCGACAAATGGCGCGTGCACGTCGTAGGTGAGATTCTGACGGGTCCTGATCTCGGCGAACATGCGTCCAGTTAGAACAGAGGTCGCGACTCGGAGGGCCTGATAGTCCTCCCCGCTCGCGAGCGGTCCGCTGTAGTAGCCGAGTATGTAATTCGTCGGTAGCTGGCGACGCTCGATCACTACCGCCGTCGGGGCATCAAGAATACGCGGAGGCGCGGTCCACTTGTAGCTTCCACGAGGAAGCTGTCCGATCGACTGGCTCACAAGGCGCTCGATGTGCGCGCGGTCGACGTTGCCCACGACGACCAGTAGCATTCGTGATGTCACGAATTGGGTGCGCTGGTAGTCTCGCAGCGCCGCTGAATCGACAGCCTGAATCGACTTCTCGTTGCCTACAACCGAAACCGAGTATGGATGGCCGACATACGTTATGCTGTCGGCGAGGTAGTCGGCCAGCGCGTCCGGATCATCTCTGCGTTGCCTGATGCCAGACAGGTATTGAGCCTTCACCAGGCTTATTTCCGATTTGGCGAGCTTCGGATGCATCACCCGATCGGCAAAGATCGACCACGTGGAATCGAATACCTCCGTGCTCGATCTGATGCCGAACATCGTCCAGTCAGCGCTCGGAGCGACGACGATTTCGCTCCCGAGGAGCGACATCGCGCGACGGAGGGCGTTTTTAGGATACTTCTGCGTTCCGCGCTCGGAGACGTCGAGTAGAATCGGCTCGATTCCCGCATTTGCGTCCGTGATCTGCCGGGAACCTCCCAGCAGATACAGGTTCGCCGCGACGACATTGTTTGCGTCATTCTGGCGCAGAATGACATGCACGCCAGATACATCGAAGCTCGTGGTGGCTGTTGCCAGCGCCAGTGCGATCGAGAGTAGCATTAAGGTGTTCCCGCCATCACCAGATCCGCCGGCGCGAGCTTTAGCGACTGGCGAGCATCGGGCGCGATGAGGACTCCAGTAATGTGCGGCTTTCCAAGGATATAACGCCGCGCGTACGCGCGAAGATCTCCGATTGTCTGCTGTGCCATGTAATCAACATACCCCATGTAGTACTCGAGACTGGCCACGCTCCACCAGAATCCCAGCGTGTGGGCAAACCCGGAAGCGCGTTCCCGATCGAATGCGGACGTAACAGCGCGGTGCGCCTTCACCGCTTCGAGCTCGTCTGACGTGAAGTAGCCCGGCGTGTCGAATTTCGCTACCTCGCCGTACAGGGCCGCGAGAGCTTCGCGAAGTTGCTCAGGTGATGTCTGTCCGCTGATTGTAATCGGCCCCGTGTGATTGAGCGTGTAGTAGTTGACGCCGACGGCCTGCCACAATCCGCTGTCGACGAGCCGTTGCTGGAACTGCGATCCGGGATCGTTCATCACATCGGAGAATACATCTGCCGCATAGGTCGATTTGGGATCCTGGCCGACGCTTGGACCCTGCCACTGCACCTGCACAGTCACAGCACCCACAGGAGCCTCTACGACCACTCCTTCGCTCTTCTGAAGAGGGGGAATCGGTGGAATCGGATCGGTGACGAACGGATCGGCGCCCCGATTCCAGCTTCCCAACGCTCGCTCGGCGAGAGCGAACACGTTAGCCGGATTCACATCCCCGGCGACTATCAGAGTCGAGTTATTGGGGACGTAGTACTTGTTCTGAATGAACCGCATCTTCTCGGGCGTGGTGGTCTGGACAATTTGCCGGTCTCCGATCACGTCCTTTCTGCTGAAGTTGCCCGGGTAGAGTTTTGCATCCGCCTGACGCGAAAGCTCGAAGAAGGGGCTCGATTCGTTTCTGTCGTACTCGCCGATCACGACTTGCCGCTCTCGTTCGAGCTCGTCGCGTCGGAACAACGGACTCCGCAACGCGGTCGCGAGGAGATCAATTCCATCCCCGAGCTTCTCCGCCGGGACCGTCATATAGTAGTTGACTCTTTCTTCTTGTGTTGTTCCGTTGAACACCGCTCCCAGATCTGATGCTCTGTCCCAGAACTGGTTGGGCTCGGGATACTTCGAGTTGGCGCGAAAGAACATGTGCTCGTACATGTGAGCCAGTCCTTCGTACTCGGGCGTCTGCGTAAATGAGCCGTTCTTTACGTCGATCTCGATCGTCGCTAGCGGGACGCCATGGTTCTCGACCACGATTACCTCGAGGCCGTTAGCCAGAACCTTGCGTTGAATGATCTTCTCGAGCTCCGCTCGCTGGCCTCGTGCCCGCACGGGAGCGAGCGCTGCTACGAGAAGCACAAGAGTGGCGCAGCGACGCAGGACACCTTTTCTTTCGGACATGTCAGATTCTGTGAAGGCCCGCTCGGATACTTACGGGCAATTGAAAAGTCGGTTGGACGCCAAGAGGCTCAGACAAAATGAGCCTCTTGCTCAGTACACCACATTCAGGATTGGTGGTCCAGCAGATCTCTTCTACGATGCAACATCGGTCGATGACTTGGCAGGGGCAGTTACTGCCGCCCGGGAGCTCGGACTCGACTACTTCGTGCTCGGACTTGGCGCCAATATTCTCGTCGGTGACAAGGGATTCCGTGGCTTGATCATTCGCAATACCTCGAGCCACCTCGAGTTCCGCGACGACGGCAAGCTCTGGGTCGAGAGTGGTGCGGTGATGGCAAAGCTGATACCCCTGGCCGTGGAGCGGGAATTGTCTGGCCTTGAGCACTACGTTGGAATACCGAGCACTGTTGGGGGCGCCGTCTGGCAAAATTTGCATTTTCTCTCGCCTGCCCCCGAACGTGAGAGAACGATGTTCATCGCCGAGGTCTTTGAGACGGCCGAGTTGCTGACATTCGACGGAAAGCGTAAGACAGTAGATCGGGAGTACATGCAGTTCGGCTACGACACCAGTACACTGCACAAACAGCGGGACATCGCGTTGGCCGTGACCTTCCAGCTGGAGCGTGGAGACAAGGCCGTCATGCATAGAATCATGCAGGAGAATTTGAGTTGGCGGGGCGGCAAGCACCCGTGGCTCGAGTATCATCCCAGTGCCGGCTCGATCTTTCAAAAGATCGAAGGGGTCGGAGCAGGTCGCCTGATCGATCAGGTCGGACTGAAGGGGTTCCGCATCGGCGATGCCCAGATCTCCCACATCCACGCGAATATCATGGTCAATCTCGGCAAGGCAACCGCAAAGGACGTCCGGGAGCTTATCAAGCTAGCGCAGGACAAAGTGAGGGAGCGGTTCGACCAGAATCTCAAGGTCGAAATAGGATTTGTCGGCGAGTTCTGATCGATTTTTTCGGCGATCGACACCAATCAGGTCGCTGAAAGCTGCTCCGCCTGTTCTGTCACCTTGGTCCACTTTTCAATCGCTTTGTCGAGCTTGCGCCGTGCTTCGTCGAGCTGCTTTCCAGCTCGCAGCGATTTGTCGGTTCCCTCACGCGTGGTGTAGAGCTCCGGATCCTCGAGCAATACCGTTAGCTCGACAATCTTTTGCTCGAGGGCAGCAACCTCTTTCTCCGAGTCCTCGACTCGCTGGCGCATCTCGCGAAGCGCGGTGCGGTTCTCGGCCCCTTGTGTTTCGCGGCGTTTGGTCGTCTTGTGCTCTTTGACCCGCCGCAATGATTCCTGCTCGGCGGCGGTGACCGCCGCCGCATGTTCGCGCTCCCGGCTTTGCTCCTCCCATTCGGTAAAGGATCCGGGAAAATCGGTGACGTGGCGCTCGTGAAGAATCCAAACCCGCGACGTCAGTGCCTCCAGCATTGCGCGGTCGTGGCTCACCAGGAGGATCGTTCCCTCGTACTCTGCGAGCGCATCCTCGAGTGCTTCCACTGATTCGATGTCCAAATGATTTGTCGGCTCGTCGAGCAGCAGGAAATTCGCTCGGCCCAGCACCATCATCGCAAGCGCGACACGGGCGCGCTCACCACCGGACAGTGTGTCAGCACGACGTTGAGCCTCGTCGCCTGAAAATCCAAACCTGGCAAGATGACCCTGAACCATGCGGCGTTCCCATTGTGGCCTGAGATCGCTTATGACGTCATAGAGGGTTCTGTCGAGCGGCACCTGCGCCATATCCTGACGGTAGTAGCTGGGCTCGACGGATCCTCCAATTCTCAACTCTCCGGTCGAGATATCGCGCTCACCCATCAGCGCGCGAAGGAACGTTGATTTGCCGCTACCGTTCGGACCGACGAAGCCGACGACATCGCCGCGCTGAATGGTCGCAGTGAAGTCCGAAATCAGAGTTCTTCCTTCAACCTCGATTGTCACGCCACGTGCTACGGCGACCTGATCGCCACCGCGGGCTGAGACGTCGAGCCTCAAGCCCAACGCGCTTCCTTCCTCCGCGGTGGGGGCGCTGAGACGTGGAGCTCTGTTGAGTCGCTTGCGCCGCCCTTTGGCCTGTTTCGTATTCTGACCGGCAATGTTGCGCCGGATGTAGTCTTCCTCGTCCGCTATCACTTTACGCTGCTTGTCATACGCGCGGCGCTGGCTCAGCCTCCGTTCTTCCCTCTGGACGACGAACGACTCATAGGTTCCTGAATACGCGACTGCGCTTCCACCTTCGAGATGAAGCACGTGATCGACGACGTTGGCGAGAAAGGCGCGATCATGGCTGATCAACAGAACCGTCTTGTCCGTGTTTCGGAGATAGTCCTCCAGCCAGCGCGTCGTTTCCAGATCCAGGTGATTCGTCGGCTCATCCAGCAGCAGGACGTCGGCGGCGCTTACCAGTTGTCTCGCCAGGCCGAGTCTTCCGCGCTCCCCGCCACTTAACTGTTCGAGCGGCTGAGTCCGGGCCTTCTCCGCATCGAAGCCGAGTCCTTGTAGAACGGCATCCACGCGCGGCGTGAACGTGTAACCGCCGTCGCGATCGAATCGCTCGAGGTCTCGATCATATTTCGCCATCATTTGCGTTGTCGCGGATTCACCTACCTGTGACAGCTGATGCGCCTGCTCTGCAAGGGAGAGCTCCAGTGCGAGCAGGTCGGCGAATTCACCGGCACCGGCTTCCCATACGGTCTTCGCACCACCGAAGTCCCGGTGCTGCTCGAGGAGGCCGAAGCGGAGGCCAGGCTGTCGTGTGACAATTCCTTCGGTCGGTTGATGCGTGCCGGTGATTAGCCGGAAGAGCGTTGTCTTTCCACTTCCATTCCGACCAAGAATTCCCCAGCGGTCGCCCCGACCTACGGTGAATGTTATTCCACCAAAGATCTTTGACGCGCCGAACTCGACACCGGCATTCGAAACGGATACCTGAGTCAAGAACGCAACACGCTCGAACACGCCGCAAGACAGCGCTCGAGCGATTCCATAGTGTGGTCACCCATGTGGCCGATCCGGAACGTGGAGTTCTTCAGCTTCCCATAGCCCGTTCCCACTACGATTCCGCGCTTCGCGACCCCGGAAGTGAAATTGTCCGCCGGAACTTCAGCCGGAAGCCTGATCGTTGACACGGTTGGTGACTGAGATCCGAGAGGTGCGATGTTGACCAGTTTCTTCCCGGTTTCATCGCTGATCTTGGTGATCCATTCCTGAGTGCGCGTGGCCATTGCCTTGTGTCGGAGCCATCGATTTTCGAGCCCCTCCGATGCGATCGATTTGGCCTGCGCTTCCAGGGCATAAAGCAGGGTGAGCGCGGGCGTACTTGGGGTCTGGTTTCGCCGAGCATAAGCATCCAGCTCCACGAGGTCGAAATAGACGCCGCGACCATGCGTATTGTTCGCTTGATCGATGAAGCTCGTCGAAGCGACAGCGAAGGAAAGACCAGGGGGAAGAGCGAGGGCTTTCTGTGACCCGGTCAGGACATAATCGAGCTTCCATTCGTCAAAGCGAAGCTCTGCTCCGCCAAGCCCACTCACGCTGTCGATCAGGCAGACGATACCGTGACGATGGGCGCAATCAGAGACCGCTCGCACATCGTTCAGGGCGCCCGTCGATGTCTCTGAATGAACCACGGTGATCGCCGAGTACTTTCGCATCGAGAGCCGCTCGTCCAGCTGCGGAATCGCGTGCACCTGTCCCCAGGCTACCTCGTAGCGATCCACATCACGCCCGCACATCGATGCGATGTGTGCAAATCGCTCCGAAAACGCTCCGTTCACCAGGCAAAGAATTCGTCCCGGAGGTGCACAGCGAATCGCACCCTCCATCAACCCGGTGGCAGACGATGAGCTGACATAAACCGGGCGCTCCGTCTTGAAAATGGGACGAAGCCCCTGCTGAAGCCGCTCGAACAGCTTCTCGAATTCCGATCCGCGATGTGGAATCATCGGTTGAAGCATCGCCGCCATGATTTCTTCGCGAACTTCAGTTGGTCCTGGCAGAAAGAAGGTGCCGAAGGTTTTTGTAGGGCTCATTCCAGTATGAGTTCTCTCAGTTGGTCGAAATTCTCGATCACGAAATCGGCGCGCTCGATCACGGGTTGACGTCTCGTGAACCCGGTAAAGGCGGCAAACGCATCAACGACGGGTTTGATTTCGGAATCGGTCATGCCGTCTCCGACTGCCAATATCGGACCCTCGAGACTCATGTCGCGTACAGTCGCCCGTTTGCCGGTTTGCTGGGTTAAAAGGGACTGCTCGTCGAATCCGGCGTAACCCCCATCGTCGTCGAAGAATACGGACACCGCGTGAACATTCTTTTCATCGACCCCTAGCTTCTTGGCGAGGGGCAGTATCGACTCCCGCAATCCGCCGCTTACCATCACGATCTTTATCCCACGTGCTCGCATGTCCGTGAACGTTTTCAGAGCACCGGGCGCGATACGAGCGATGTATTCCCTGCTCAATTGCTGGAGCTCCGCCATCGTCGGCTTTACTGCTCTCATTCGTTCGCCATAGACTTTTTCGATCGGCAGTTTCCCTTCCATCGCGCTTTCTGTCAGAGCTGCGCTCCAGGCTTTGACTTCGGGCCCACGCAAGGCGGCTAGCCAATCTATTCCCTCGATATCACTCAACGTGGAGTCCACATCGAAGACGACGGAATTGAAACGATTCAAAGGATGTTCCCGGGCGCGAGAATCCCGAGAGGGTCCAGCTCTCTTTTCACCGCTCCCATCATCGCGATCTGAAGCCCATTCATCTGGAGCGGCAGCCACCTGCGCTTGATCTTCCCTATCCCGTGCTCAGCCGCCACCGTGCCACCGATCGCGAGCACGTGCTTTAAGGTTTGCTCCACCACTTCTTCCATGGTAGCAAGCTCTCGCGAAGTGCGAGCAATGAAATTCTGATGGGGATGTCCATTGCCGGCATGCCCGTAAATCACCGCCTGCTCGATGCCGTGCTCGGTTGCCAGTGTGCGCGCGATTCGAACAGCTTCGCCGATCTTACGATACGGCACTGCCCAGTCGGTTGACACTTTTCTTCCACCTGCATTGCGATGGCTTGCGCCACGCTCGTTCATCGTCGATGGCACGCTGTGTCGAAGTTTTCGAGCTTCTCTCAATCGTGATTCACCATCGAATACGATCGGGTCGAAATCGCTGGCTTGCGATTCCAGAAGCTCGCCCCATTTGCCGAGTGTCGACTCGAGGTCCTCGAGGACCTCTTCTTCAACGTATATCATCGCCATCGCCCCGGTCGGCAGCATTCCATCCTGAGCGCCGGCACGCGCAATTTCAATCGCCTGATTATCGAAATACTCGATGCATCGCGGCGCGACCGTCGGGCTCTCCCGCGTGGTCACCACAAACTTCAGAGCTTCCTGCTCCGCCTTGAAGAAGATGGCAATGCCAACAACGTGATGTGGAAGCGGCAACAGCGCGAGTTCCGCCTCCACGACTATTCCAAGCGTACCTTCGCTGCCGATGAACCAGTCGATAGGATCGTGGGCGAAGGCATATCCGACTGTGTTCTTTTCGAGATCGTTCCTGCGGAATTCGGCTGTCTCGCCATTTGCCATCACGACCTTCAGGGCTTTCACGTGTCGACGTGTTGCCCCGTACTTGTACGTGCGCGCGCCGGATGCATTGCAGGCAATCGCTCCGCCGATCGTGGATTCTTCCTCACTGGTCGGGTCAGGCGCGAAGAGAAGACCAACCGCCGCCGCTGCTCTTTTTATGTCCCCGACGAGCGCTCCGGGTCCGACCTTCATCGTTCGCGTAATTTCGTCGACCGCCGAAATGCGATCCATTGAGCGAAGGGACAAAAGCACGCCGTCGTCGGTGATGGACGCGCCCGTCGTGCTCGTCTGCGCGCCCGCACAAGTCACCGCTTTCCGGTCGGCGGTTGCTTGCCGCAAGACCTCGATGACTTCCTCCATTGACTCGGGCCGAGCCACCAACTCGGGAATCAGGTGAAGGCCGGAAGCGTCAGCCGAATAGGCTTCCCTTACGCTCTTGTCGCTGCTTAGGCTAACACTCACCCTGGTTGAAAGCACACGACGGCGGCCGACGACACGTCGGGAAGCCGGAGCAGTGATTCGCGGATGGTTTCGCTGACATCTCCATCGACCGAGACGGCGGCAAGAGCGTGGCCTCCCTGTGCGAGGCGAGCCTGATGATATTCCGCGATGTTGACACCGGCTTCGCCAAGCAGCGTTCCCACGCGGCCGATTACACCTGGAACGTCGTTATTGGTGAGGATCAACAGCGTATCACGGGGTTGGATATCGACGTGGAATGCACCGATTCGCGTGAAGCGCGCCGCTGCACCCGGTTGCGCGGTTCCGGCAATAGCGATTTCCTGCGTGCCGGCGCTCAACCTGACTTCGATCGCATAGGAATTGTCCTGGACAGGAGTCTCCGTCGTGGAAAGATCTATCCCGCGGGCTTCGGCGATTGCGCGCGCATTGATGAGATTGAGCCGTTCCTGTTCCACGGAGCCTTCCAGCAGGCCACGTGCGGCCGAGGCCAGCAGCGCACTCTTCGCAGCTGTGAACGCCGAGCCGGACCGGACATCGATTCGCTGAACTGCGCGCGTTCCCTGGGTGGCCAATATTGCTCTCCCTACAGCCGCTGCCCGGCGCGCGAATGTCAGCGCCGGCTCGACATCCGCCCACTGTCCTCCTACATCAGCGACATTGATGGAGCGCGATAGCTCTCCACTCAAAAGCGCATCACGAACAGCTACACAAACGTCGACTGCGACGTTGCGCTGAGCCTCCGTAGTCGAAGCTCCGATATGAGGAGTGAGCAGGACATTCGGAATATTTCGCAGCGGATGGTCCGCGGCCAATGGCTCCTTTTCATAAGCATCGATTACGGCGCCGAGAAGATGGTTGCCGCTACCCAACGCCTCCACGAGCGCCTTTTCATCGACAATACCGCCGCGGGCCATGTTTACGACGATTGACCTCTGAGGAAGCCGGGCAATTTCCCGCCGGCCGATCATCCCCCTGGTTTCATCGGTCAAAGGAGTATGAACCGTGAGGATTTCCGATTGCTCTAGGAGCGTGTCGAGTGCGTCGAGCTCCTGAACGCGTAAAGCCTCGAAGCGGGATTTGGGGATGTACGGGTCATAGGCGACTACGTTCATTCCGAAGGCACGGGCACGCGTCGCTACCTCTCCGCCGATACGCCCCAACCCGACGATCCCGAGCGTTCTGCCCTTCAGCTCCGAGCCAAGCAAGGCCGAACGCTCCCATTTGCCGGCGTGCATCGAGCTGTCTGCTCGCGGGATGTACCGTAACAGGGAAATGACCGTTCCGAAAAACAGCTCGACGACGGCGATCGTGTTTCCGGCGGGGGCGTTGATAACAGCGATGCCTAGGGCCGTCGCTGTATCGAGCGCAATATTGTCGACGCCGACGCCGGCGCGACCAACGACTTTCAGTTTGCGAGCCTTTTCCAGCACATCGGCGGAGATTCGCGTGGCGCTACGACCTACGATCGCGTCGTAGTCGGCGATGCGGGCAAGCAGCTCGTCTTTCGGCAGCGTTGGCACTTCATCCACGACGATCCGCGGATCGGCCGATAGGAGCGCGACACCTTCGGCGTCGATCTCATCGGTAACGAGAACGCGATAGGTCACTGTACCTGGAATTGGCTTGAGCTGGTCGCTGAGGGAGGCGCGGGGCGAAGGTTCAATATCGCTTGCCCAGCCGCGTACCCACAAGCGATGGATCCCGCTATCGTCCCACCCAGCCTTTCCACGTGGCTTCGTCCGCCCCGATCACGACCTGGTTCGCATTTCGGACGAGTGGAAGACGGAGTAACAGCGGCTCTTCGGAGAGTTTCTCAAGCCAGCGCTCGTCCGAAAGTTGCGCGTAGCGGAGGCCTAGCTCGTCATAACGCTTCGAGTCTCGATCGAGAAGCGCAGTCACTCCGAATTTCTGCGCGAATCGACGAAGCTCACCGAGTGATGCCGGACGCTCCAGGAGATCGACGAAGTGGGTTTTGATCCTTCGCTCCGAGAAGAAGCGAAGAGCCTTGCGAGTATCGGCGCTCTTCTTGATTCCAAAGATCTGTACTTCCAAACTCTCCCCCGATGTTCCCGGTAGGTACTGAGCTCCAACGACCTTAGGGGCCTAATGACGCGTGAAATAATCTATTCGCCCGCCTGGTGGATTCGCGGTGGGCATCTGCAGACTCTTTGGGGGAAGCTATTCCGGCGACAGACTGCCGCCCCCACTGTCGTTGAGCGTTGGGAGACGCCGGACGAGGATTTCGTCGAGGTGTATCGTTTGCAAGCCGCTCGAGGCGCACCTCGCGTCTTGTTGCTTCATGGCCTCGAGGGAACGATTCGCTCGCATTACGCGCAAGGGCTGCTCAACGAAGCGGCGAGGCGGGGTTGGGGCGCCGATCTCCTCATTTTCCGGTCGTGCGGCTCGGAGCCGAATCTCACTCGCCGTTTTTATCACTCAGGCGAAACGACCGACGCTGCGCTTGCTCTAGACCGAGTTTCGCGAGAGCATCCGACATCGCCGCTCGCCATCGCCGGCGTTTCCCTTGGCGGCAATGTCCTTCTCAAATTGCTCGGCGAACGAGGAACAAACCTTCCCCCTCAATTGAAGGCGGCTGCCGCGGTTTCGGTCCCCTTTGATCTCTCCCGCTCTGCCAGACGTATCGACCGCGGATTCTCGCGATTCTATCAGAAATTTTTCCTCAGCTCGCTGCGGCGAAAAACGCAGGAAAAAGCCGAGCGGTTTCCCGATCTCGCTCCTGCGGACAGGATCGCGCGACTACGAACTCTCGAGGATTTCGACAACCTGATCACGGGTCCGATGCACGGATTCCTCGACGCGCAGGACTACTACCGAAAATCGAGCTCGCTCCCGTGGTTAGAGCGCATTAGGATCAACACGCTACTATTAAGCGCAGTTGACGACCCCATGCTCCCGCCCGAAGTTCTCGACGAAGTCCGGGACGTGGCGCGCCGGAACCCGAGACTTCACCTCGAATTCGTGGAAAAGGGTGGCCACGCCGGTTTCATATCTGGCTCGTGGCCATGGCGGCCGTTTTATTATGCGGAATACCGCGTTGGAGAATTCTTCGCGCGACATTTCGACAGTGCTTCGGAACCTCGGCAAACAGCCAAACAGGAGACTCGGTGATATGCGCGTTCAATTTGAGGCAATGAGACTCGGACTAGTCCTTTCGATCGCTGGCGCTGCAGCGTGCACGACCAGCAAAATGGTCCCGACCACAGACTCGCATACCGATCATGCCGTACCGGCGCCAGCCACCATGGCCGTCGCCGCACCAAATGACCCGCGACTCCCCGCTGACGCCTCCGGTGCGGTCGCCCGACTGAGCGCCTCCCCCCGCCACGGTGAGTATGCCATCGTGCACACAGGTGGAGGAGATAGCGTCCGCGTCTGGGTTGTGTATCCCGAGCGTAGCACGAAGGCTCCGGTGGTGGTCGTCGTTCACGAGATCTTCGGCCTTTCGTCCTGGGTCCGCGGCGTTGCTGACCAGCTCGCTGCCGATGGCTTCATTGCCATCGCGCCTGACCTTCTGACGATGAAGAACCTTCCCGATGGCCCGGACAGCGTGCTGGCACCGCTAGCCACCGCCGCGATAAGAACCCTCGATCCCGCCTGGGTTCAAAAACAGCTTGATGCCATTGGACAGTACGGAATGTCCCTCCCAGCTGCCCAGCAAAAGTACGGAATCGTCGGTTTCTGTTGGGGCGGTGGTGTCTCCTTTGCGCACGCGGCCCATGCTCCGGGGCTTGGGGCATCGGTTGTCTACTACGGGGTTGCTCCTAGTGCGGCGGATTTACCTTCGGTCCGCGCTCCTGTTCTTGGATTGTACGGGGGAAACGACGCGCGCGTCGACGCGACTATTCCACCAGCTGATACAGCTCTTCGTGCCCTTGGCCGCACCTATAGCTACAGCATCTATCCCGGTGCCGGTCACGGATTCCTGCGGCAACAAACGGGAATGAGTGGAGCCAATCTGGCGGCTGCTCGCGCGGCGTGGCCAGCGACGATAGCATGGTTCAAGAAATATCTGGGATCCTGATGACGGCGCGATCCTGATTCGATCGCAACATTTACCCAGCCCGTGACGATTCTTCCAGTTGTATTTCTCGCCGCACTCATTGGCGGCTTATTGCTGGCTGTGTTCGCAATGCTCAACGGCGTCCAGCGTGTACGTCGAAGCGGGTTACGGACGCCCTCGGCTTTTTTCAATCTGCCGGCGGTTGCGGCATTTGCCATCGGTTTTGGCGCTGCCGGCTACCCGCTCGCCTCACGCACAGTGCTACCGGCGTGGGGCATTTTATTGATAGCAGTCGCTGCAGGGGCGCTCGCGATCAGCGGCATGATCACCCTGCTGGCCCAATGGGCCTTCCGCGGGATCTCGGCGACCTCAGTCCACGACGAGGAGGAAATCCAGGGTCGGCTCGCTGTGGTAACCCGCGACATCGCGGCGCCCGCTTCGGGAGAGATCTCGTACGAGAATCATGGCAAGGAAGTCAGAGTCCCCGCTCGGGGACTCGGCACGAAACCACTGGTTGCTGGCGCTGACGTCGTTATAGACAGAATCGAAAATGGTGTGGCGTTTGTCGAAGAGTGGGCGGTCGTCGAACGGCGTCTCTAGGTCCCGGTTCTAGGTTCCACGTCCCTTCGACCCGCGCACGTAGATGGAGAGCCATTCTGGCCAGTTGCCGCTTAGCTCGAAGAAATCGTCGAAGTAGGTCAAGCCACTTTCCTCGAGATCCGCGATTAACTCGGGAAGCATATCTTCTGACGGCAAAGGTCCGAGTGCTACCAGGCCGTTCTCCACGCGGAACTCTTCGTCCGTAAGACCGTAGCGCTCATCGATGGCTTGACGACTCAACCCGCCACGCTCGAAAGCGCTTTGACGGATCAGGATTACAGCGCGATCGTGAGAAAGCTCGAGAGGCATGAATTAGATTGGAAATGGAAAACAACGGCAGACGAAGGCTCTCTTCATTCCTAATGTAATGTCGCAATTGCAGGGTTTCGAAACTGAATTCGACGTTGTCGTAATAGGCGCCGGCCATGCGGGGACGGAAGCAGCAGTCGCTGCTGCGCGCCTGGGCGTGCGTGTTGGCCTGATCACGAGCTCGCTCGAGACGATCGGCCAGATGTCATGCAATCCGGCCATCGGAGGCGTCGCGAAAAGCACGGTTGTCCGCGAGGTCGACGCGTTGGGCGGGATCATGGCGAAAGCCACCGATCTCGCGATGATTCAGTTCCGGATGCTGAACCGGAGCAAGGGGCCCGCCGTATGGGCTCCGCGCGCGCAATGCGATCGCGGGCTTTACCGCCGGGCGGTGAGATCACTCCTCGAACTCGAGCGAGGACTCCAAACTGTTCAAGGCACCGTAGCGCGCCTCATTTTGACGCCGAACGATCAGCAAGTACTCGGTGTCGAGACCCTCGAAGGAAGGCGGTTTGGCGCAAAGTGCGTTGTGATCACTACCGGAACCTTCCTGCATGGTCGGATTCATATCGGCACTGAAACTCGTCTTGCCGGCGGACGTGCCGGGGAAACTGCGACCACGCATCTAGCCGAACAGCTGGAACATGCCGGCCTGACTGTCGCCCGCTTCAAGACTGGAACGCCACCGCGGATTGATGGCCGCTCTGTCGATTATTCCACTCTCGAGATTCAAGAGAGCGAGATCGAGCGGTTTGACTATTCGTGGTCACACTTCTGGAATGACAAGCGCGTTCGCGGCTCCGTCACTCGGCACCCTGCTCAAATGCCTTGCTGGACGACGTATCTCGAGGCCGAGGGGAAGCGAATCATCAAGGAGAACATCGCGAAGTCGGCGATGTACGGCGGAGCAATCGAATCCCGCGGCCCGCGTTACTGCCCTTCAGTTGAGGACAAGATCGTAAAGTTCCCCGCCGCGGAGCGCCACCAGATCTTTCTGGAGCCCGAGGGACATGACACGTCGGAGCTCTACGTGAATGGTCTGTCCACTTCGCTGCCTGCTCCCGTGCAACTCGAGATCCTGAGATCCATTCGCGGATTGGCCGATGTGAGAATGAATCGGGCGGGCTATGCTATCGAGTACGACTATTATCCGCCGACTCAGCTTGACCCATCCTTGCAGGTCAAGGCGGTTCCCGGTCTCTATTTCGCCGGCCAGATAAACGGCACGACCGGGTACGAGGAAGCTGCGGGACAGGGAATTGTTGCAGGTCTCAACGCGGGCCTCGCGAGTCTATCCCGACCGCCAGTCGTATTGGGTCGAGAGACTTCGTACATCGGCGTCCTGGTCGACGATCTCGTGACTCGTGGGGTGGACGAGCCATACCGGCTTTTCACATCCCGCTCGGAGTTCCGGCTGACGGTCAGACAGGACAACGCACTCAGACGTCTCGGAGCCATCGGCAGACAGCTCGGGATTTACTCAGAGCTGGAAGACACGATTATCAACCGGAGACTCGAGCACGAGGATTCCGCATTGCGACTCGCCGAGACGACAAGCATAGGCCCTGATAAAGCAGCGCCAATTCTTTTCGCGGCTGATAGCGCTCCGCTCGCGCATGCCGTGAAAATAGTCGACCTGGCGAGACGGCATGATATTCAGCTCGGCGAGCTATTAAAGGCTACAGATACGGGAAGCGACCTCGACGCCGAAGCGCTCATCACTGCAGATCTCGAGATCAAATACGCGGGGTACTTCGAACGTGAGAGAGCGCAGGCAGATCGGATGCGCAGAATGGGGGATTTTGCTCTCGACTCGGATCTGGATTATGCGGATATGCGGTCGTTGTCGTTCGAGGCGCGTCAAAAGCTGGGAAATCTCAAGCCTCACTCACTCGCCCAGGCGTCGCGAATTCCCGGTGTGAGTCCGAGCGATTTGCAAAACCTCGTTATCGAAATTGAGAAGCGCCGGCGTTTGGCGGCTACGCCGTAACAGCTACACGCGTCGAGCTCCATTCAATTATCAGCACCGCTGAGGCGATGAGGATCCCGCCAATCAGGGTTGATATGCCAAGCCGACTGCGCAACACCACTGCCCCAAGTATTGCCGTAAAGAATGGTTCTACTGTGGCGATGATCGCCGTTCTTACCGGCCCGAGTACCGCGAGACCTCTGATGAGTGTCGAGAACGCGATCACGGTTGAGACGAAAGCCAGCAGGAAAATGTTCGACCAGACGGCTGCTCCAGCAGGCACGATCAGATTACGAGAAAAGAGTGCTGCAAACACAAACGAGATTGCTGCGCCGGCTATCAGCAGAAAGGTCACAACCAGAGCGGGGATGCCTTCCTGGAGGTGCTCGAGGGCAGGCAGATAACCGGAGTAGAGCAAAGCTGAGGCGAGAGCCAGTATCACGCCGATCGGGTTGAGCCTCTCAGTGGGTGTTCCGACCATGATTGTCACGCCCGCGAGCGCCAACACCAGGGCAGACACCCGAATCGGGGTCAGTCTTTCCGTTCTTCGAATCGCCGCGACCATCGCCACCCAGGCCGGGTAGGTATAGAACAGAAACGCGAGTGGGCCAACCGGTATGTACTCGAGCGCGTGAAGACTCAGATACGTTATCAACGCCTGACCGACTCCGCCTATCAGCATGAGCTGGAGGATTCGTCCTTTCCGAATTGTGGCAATCTGTCTCGTCTGCACCACCGTTCCGAGGAACACCGCCCCGAGTACGTAGCGCCAGGCCATTACTGTGAAAAGAGGAATACCGGCGCTCGTCGTCAGCACGGTGAGGACAGAAATGGAACCGAAACTGAGCGCTGATACGACGATCAGCATCGTGGCGCGGCCGATCGAAGTGTTCGGGGAATTCATGGAACGAATGTAGCTTTACCCGATATTCCGGGCCATTTTTCGAACGCCCACTCATGCCCGAACCGATGCGTTCCAAATGACTACTCCGTCGCTCACCGGACAACCAGTACAGGCTGCTTTGCCAGCGCAAGAAGAATTCAAGGATCTCGGGTTCGGCGCCGAGGTGGCGAGAGGCACCCACCGTCGCCTGCTGAATCGGAATGGGGGATTCAATGTAGTCCTTGACGGACTCAACCCACTCTCTTCCCTAAGCCTTTATCACTGGCTGCTTACGATTTCGTGGCCGCAGTTCCTCGCCTTCATCGTCGCCTGTTACATAGGGGTCAACACTCTCTTCGCGTTTGCTTTTCTCCTCTGCGGTCCAGATGCGCTTCAATCGATTGTCGGAAGTTTCGCGGGACACTCCTTTTACCGGGCATTCTTTTTCAGCGTCGACTCGTTTGCTACAATCGGCTACGGCAACATCATCCCGGTTGGGGTTCCAGCGAACCTTCTGGTTACCATCGAGGCGCTACTTAACATCGTTGGGGTCGCGCTTGCAACGGGAGTCATTTTTGCCCGGTTCTCCCGACCTTCGTCGAGAATTATCTACAGCCGGAATGCGATCGTAGCTCCGTATCGCGGTATGGCTGGGCTTGAGTTCCGAATCGCCAACGGAAGACGCAGTCAGCTGATCGACGTTCAGGTCCAGGCGATTCTCACCAAGGTCGAGCGTACCGGTGGATCGACCCTGCGGAAATTTTACGAGTTGAGTCTGGAGCGGAATCGTGTGGTGTTTTTCCCACTGAGTTGGACAGTGGTCCATCCCATTGATTCGGAAAGTCCTTTATGGGGCGTCACGCAAAAGGATCTCATCGACGGCGACGCGGAGCTTCTTGTTCTTCTCATCGCGACAGACGAAACGGTTTCTCAGACTGTTCACTCGAGATCCTCGTACCAGGCCGATGAAATCGTGTGGGGAGTTAAATTCGCGAACATGTTCATGCGGAGTGAGACGGAAGGGATTATTGGAATGAACCTCAGCCAGATTCACGATATCGAGCCGGCTGCCCTGCCTATGGCGTCGGACGTGCAAGATTTCCAGGCCCAAACGTCTTAGGTACGTGCGGTTTTTTGTACCTCATCTCAAGGAATTACCTATGAAAATCAGCTTCGTGTGCGCGTTGGCCGTGATGCTAGCACCAGTAACGGCACATAGTCAAGACAGTAGAGCGACAATGGACCCTATTCCCCAGATCTCAGTGACGGGAAGAGGCGAAATAAAGGTTTCGCCAGACAGGGCGACTATCCAGGTGAGCGTTCAAACCCGAGCGACGACCGCCGCTACAGCCGCCGCTGAAAACGCAACAAAACAGCAATCCGTACTGACCGCTCTACGTGGACTGGGACTTGGCAGCGATCAGCTCTCCACGATCAACTACAACGTCTACCCCGAGCAACGGTACGAGCAGGGCAAGGAGCCGGTGATCGTAGCATACAATGTCACGAACACCATTTTGGTTGACGTCCGGAAGTTGACTCAGGTGGGACCTGTCATCGATGCCGCGCTGTCCCATGGAGCCAACATGATCACATCGCTCCAGTTCTATGCGTCGAACACCGAGGCTGCCCGGAGGAGCGCGATTGCGACGGCGATTGAAAAGGCTCGTGCCGATGCAGAGGCCGCAGCACTTGCTGCGCATGGATCCCTTGGCGGGTTGCTCGAGATCAATATCGGAGCTTACTCGCCTCCACCGCCACGCCCGATGATGATGCTTCGTGGTGCCACCGCTGGAGTAGCACAGGCGGATACACCGATCAACCCCGGTGAGGAAACACTCTCTGTTGAGGTAAGTACACGCTGGAGATTTATCTCCGGGCGATAACCTATTTCCACGTGGAACAATTTGATTTTGGTTCCACGTGGAAACCCCTCCCGCCGGTGGGTAGATTAGGGCGCTGAACCCTCACCGGCTTATAGTGGCGCGAATCATCGCAATAGCAAATCAGAAGGGCGGCGTCGGCAAAACGACAACAGCGGTAAATCTCGCCGCGAGCCTGGCAGCTGCAGAACAGCGCACCCTGCTCATAGATGCAGATCCCCAAGGCAACGCTACAAGCGGAGTCGGGCTCCGGAGTGAAAACGTTCCACTCTCGCTCTACGACGTTCTGGTAGGAAACTCCGACCTCGGATCTTCACGACAAACCGCCATCCAGTTCGAGAAGCTCGACGTTGTCGGTGCAACTCCTGATTTGGCAGCGGCAGAAGTAGAGCTCGTTGACAAGAGCGACCGTGACCACGTAATGCGTGGAGCGGTGCAGTCGCTACGTGACGAGTACGATTACGTCATTATCGACTGTCCTCCATCCCTCGGGCTAATCACGATCAACATGCTGGTGGCGGCGGATGCTTTACTGATCCCGCTTCAGTGCGAGTACTACGCCCTGGAGGGGCTTTCGCAACTCCTGAATACCGTTCATCGGGTTCAGCACAGCGCCAACGAAGAGCTCGCGATCGACGGCGTCCTGCTCACCATGTACGACTCCCGCCTCAACCTTTCCAGACAAGTCGCTGAAGACGCGAGAGAATATTTCGGGCCGAAGGTATTCAAGAATGTGGTCCCCAGAAATGTTCGATTGGCCGAGGCACCCAGCTTTGGGAAGCCGATCATTCTTTATGATGTCGCCTCGGTCGGCGCGCAGGCCTACATGAACGTCGCTAAAGAATTGATCGAACGAACCGCGCAAGGAGACAATGGTGGCAACTGAGAAGACACCCCGCCGACTCGGCCGAGGTCTCGAGGCACTCCTCGGTAGTGCCACAGGACTCGCATCGAGTGATGATGGCGCACTAAAGTCCATTCCGATTGCTCAGGTTTCCCGAAACCCGTTTCAGCCTCGGCAGGAGTTCAACGCGGATGATCTGGCCGAGCTTCAGGAAAGCCTCAAGGCAAGCGGGCTTCTCCAGCCGATAACCGTACGCCGGCGACCAGGCAAAGATGGTTTCGAGCTTATCGCCGGCGAGCGTCGTTTGCGGGCCGCCACGAAACTCGGGTGGAAAGAGATTCCGGCGATCATCAAGGAAATCGACGACCGGACAGTCCTTACCTTCGCGCTCATCGAAAACCTCCAACGAACTGATCTGAATCCGATCGAAGAAGGAGAAGGGTACCACCGGTTGTCACGGGAGTTCGGTCTGACTCAGCAGCAAATCGCCGAAACGGTCGGAAAGGATCGCACGACCATAGCGAACATGCTTCGACTCCTCCAACTCCCAGAGGCCGTACGAAAGCTTCTTCAGGAAGGCCACCTCACCATGGGTCACGCCAAGGTCCTGCTCGGCCTCGAGGATTCAGATAAGATCACAAGCCTGGCTCTCGAAATCGTCAAAGATGGTTTGACCGTGCGCGAGATAGAGCAGCGCCTTCGCGAACTCGTTGGTCCACGAACCGGGAAAAAACCGGGACGTCCAAAAGCCAGAGATCGACAGTCACCGGAGCTAAAGAGAATCGAAGATCGGCTACGCCGGTTTCTTCAAACTGACGCTGCGATCAAGGTTGGCTCTCGAAATCGGGGAACGCTGACAATCCATTTTTACTCCGCCGATGATCTCGAGAGGCTGCTCGATCTCCTCGCAGTTCCTGACTAATCAACAGAGTTATGAACGTTTTCTGTAAGCCGTTGGTACGTAACCATTTACATTAACTGGTGGCTGGTGGAAAACCCGGTTCTCCACACAAATATGCACCGATTTCCATGACAACAGTCCATGAGATCGCAGGGTTCGCGGATGAGCTCCTACAGAGCAAGATCACGCCAGACTATCCCAATGCTCTAAACGGTCTTCAGCTCGAGAATCGGTCGGGAATTACAGGGATTGCCGCGGCTGTGGACTTTTCGACTCGCGCGATAAAAGGCGCTATTGCAAAGAGTGCCAATCTCCTTGTAGTCCATCACGGAATGTTTTGGGAGGGATCCAAACACCTAACGGGTCCGTTGTACAGCAGGCTACGGCTTCTGCTGGAAAACGATATTGCCGTCTATTCATCGCACCTGCCGCTCGACCGACATCCCACACTCGGCAACAACGTGCTGCTTGCCCAACAGTTGGGACTTGACCCAAACGGTATTTTCGCTCGATTCGAAGGCGTCTCCATCGGTGTGAGCGGAGAAAGTGATCTCGAGACTGCCGCGTTGGCTGAGCGGGCGCGACGCTTCGCGAAGAATTACGACAGTGAGTTGCGGACTACGCCCTTTGAAAAGAACCGCCGAACGAGGCGATGGGCAATCTGCAGTGGGGCTGGAGCATCGGCTGAAACGCTCACAGAAGCACGTGAGATGAAAATCGACACTCTCATAGTTGGTGAAGGACCGCATTGGACGGCCGTCTTCGCCGAGGAGAACGACCTGACGATCCTTTATGCGGGGCATTATGCAACCGAGACTCTCGGTGTTCGCGCCCTAGCGGATCACCTCGGAGAGAATTTCGCTCTTCCCTCTTCCTTCGTGAACGCACCTACCGGACTGTAGCGATCATTTCGCTGCTGGCACCTGCAGCGGCGATCAGCAGTCAGTATATGCGCTTCTCCATGTGGTGCGCCACTCTCCCGGACCGGTGCGCTCGATCAGTCCGAGCTTGCCACCATCGTCGTATTCGATATTGACGACGATTGCGGGGCGTGTTGCCGAGCCAATCAACACTGCTGCCAGAATTTCCGTCGCTTGCGTGGATTCCTCGGCTCCCGCGGTTCTGTTGTAATAGCCAACCTTATATCTGCCGGTCGAACCCGCGGCTCGTTCTCCAACTATGAGCAGACGCTCCAGCCGTGGGTTCGCTTCTTCGTTCACACTCCGAACCACATCCGCGATCACGACATCGATGGAATCGAGCCGAAACGTGTATGCGGAGCGAACTCTGAACGGAAGTCCTTTGAATGTAGGATCAGCTGTGATCGGCAGCGTCGCGGCAGTTTGCGTCAAAGCCACCGCAAGTGCGGCCGAATCCGCACTTGGGATCGCCTCGATCGAATCGAGAGCAATGGAGTGAACATGGCCGGATGTAAATCCAACCTTCCAGTTCGAACGATTCGATTTGAGCTTGGCGAGAGGCCATGAGTAGCAGTCCTGCTTCTTATTGACCGTTCGTGGAAGGGAAAGCGCTGCGACGGGCAACCCTGCCATTCCACCTCGACCTAGAAGATCGAAGGTGAGACCGGAAAGCGGTGGGCTGGTGTCCTGGAGCGCTGCGATCGTGCTGTCTGTTGCTTCCGGAAGTACAACGGCTACACTATCGCCGGCGCCAACAGAAACGATCATTAGAGGCCCGGCATCTACATTCCAATTCGTATTTCCAGCGGGACCACCGGGATAAACCGGTGGGAGTGATGCTCCAGCCGAATCGATTTGTCCTCGATTGCTGTCTCGACATGCGCAGATGCCGAGAATCAGCAGTACCGAGAACGTGCGACAAGCTGTGCGAAGCATCATGCAAGATAATTTGGCGTCGACTTCCGTCAGCGTCGAGAGTACGTATTGCTTGCTACGTCACGATACGTATTTGAGCGCATATCCCAATCGGTGTAGAGTACACGCGTGAGACCGCTACCAGAGGCTGATAAATGGAAACGGTAAGAATGGGTTCAATCAGCAAAACGGAAGAAAACGGAGAAGTCGTTCTCGCGGTGACGCCGGCCGGCGATTTCAATCCGCCTCTCGCACCGTTCAGGGAGCGAGTGAGCTGGGCTCTCTACGATTTCGCAAATACGGTGTTCTCAATGAATATTGCCACGCTTTACTTTGCTGCGTGGCTCGTGGCCGACCTTGGACACTCGAACACACTGTACGCGGTAGTAAATGGAATCGCGTCGGCGCTTGTTGTTGTATCGATTCCCGTCTTCGGCGCAATTTCTGACGGTACACAGCGAAGAAAGCCGTGGGTCGTAGGCTTCACGCTGATCGCGTGTATCTCCACGATCGTAATGGCCATCCTTGGACAGACTGGCTTGCCGCTGATCGGAGAGGGTGTAACGGGTTCCGGATTTCGTCTTCCTGTATCGCCGGGCATTGCTCTCTTCGGGGTACTCGCGGCTTTTACGCTCGCGAACTACGCCTATCAGGGAGCGCAGCCGTTCTACAACGCAATGATGCCAGAGCTGGTTCCTGTTGATCATCGTGGCCGCCTTTCGGGAATGGGAGCAGCTCTTGGATATGTAGGCTCGATCACGGGCGTGTTGCTAACATTTCCTTTTTTTACAGGCCAAATGCCGATACTTGGAGCCATCCCGGGCCGAGTTATTGGTTTCCTGAGAAGTGCTGTCCCTTTCACAACACACGGCGGTCGTGTCTCGACATTCGTGCCCACGGCACTTCTCTTTTTTCTATTCTCCCTACCGCTGTTTTTTTTCTGTCGTGATCACAATGTGATCCACGGAAAGAAACGCATTGCGTGGCGTGAAGCGTTCCTCGATGTCAGGCACACCCTGGACGAGGCGAAAAAATATCCGGGTGCATTGAGGTTCATCCTGACATCCTTTTTGTATCAGGACGCGATGGGAACGATCATCGCCAACATGGCGCTGTACGCAATTTTTGCGATGGGTTTTGTAAAGGGATCCGAGGCGACGTTGTTCGTGATTCTTACAGTTCCTGCTGTCATCGGCGCTTATGCGATCGGAAGACTGGTAGATCGTTTTGGACCCAAGAGAACGCTGTCGTGGGTCATCGGCTGCTGGATCCTCCTTCTCATCTCGATGATCGTCGTTCCAACCAGAGGCGCCTTCTGGATCGTGGGTGCCTGCATTGGGCTGATCTACGGAGGCGTCGCGACAGCGGAACGTCCTCTGCTTCTCAGTCTTGTTCCAGATGTCGAGGCAGGGCGTTTCTTCAGCCTCATGGTTCTTTCTTCCCGAGCTGCCGCGGTAGTCGGGCCATTCGTGTGGGCCTTCGCGGTGGATGGGCTCACACCCTCCATGGGAGTCGGATTCGCTTACCGAGCCGGGGTATTGACGGTCGCAATCGGTATGGCGCTCGCGCTTTGGATGCTACGAGGCGTTCCCGATAACTTTACCCGAACGGCGCCTTCCCGATGATCTACAGCGCATTGAGGTGGGTGAACGGAATAGCGCTTCACTGGTTTTACCGCGACATCCCCGTAACGGGCCGAAACAACATACCGGTTGATGCTCCCCTTCTGATCGCCGTAAACCACCAGAACGCGCTGGTCGATTCGCTGATTGTGGGGTGGGTCATACCTCGTCGGATTACGATGACCGCCAAGGCAACGCTAACCGACAATCCTCTGGTTGCCTTGCTCTTCAAAACAATCGGAGTCGTGCCCCTTCGTCGGAGAAGTGACGAAGCTCGCAGATCAACAGGAGTGTCGGTCGATCGCGCGCGTAATACTGAGGCTTTTCGAGAAATCCTGGACCTTCTCGAGAGACGTGGAGCTGTCCTCATCTTCCCGGAAGGGAAGAGCCACAACGAGTTTGGCCTGGAGCCGTTGCGATCAGGAATGGCGAGACTCGCGCTTCAAGCCCGGGATGAGCGTTCGATCGCAGGAGTGAAGATTCTCCCAGTCGGACTAGTATTCGAGAACAAGGGAGAACCAGGAACGATAGCCGGCGTCAACATCGGCGAAGCGATCGAGATGGACTCCTGGCCCAATGCTGATCACGCGGCACTGACAGAGGAGATCACGGTACGACTTCGGAGAGTATCGGAGGAGGCAACGGTGCCTCAACGCGAAGCGCCCGTCACCACAAATGAAAATCGCAGCTTGAAGGAGAGGCTGATCGGTCTGGCTGCATCGTGGGGCCGCCTGACACATCAGTTGCCGGTGAGGCTCGCCAGACGCATCGCGGTAAAAAGAAGTGTCGACGCTGATCAGCCCGCAATGCTGACGATAATATTTGGAATCGGCTTCGTGTTGCTTGCCTACGCTATCCAACTCACAATTCTCGGAACGCTCGTTCGTTCCTTCTGGTTGAGCACGCTTTATCTGGTGAGCCTGCTTGGCGGCGCATACTGGGCGGCTTTCGAGCGGCACCCCCGCCGCTATTAGTTCAGGCGGACTTTGTATCGAGCCAGTTCTTTCCGACACCGAGATCGACGACAAGCGGGACAGAAAGCTGGGCAGCGTGTTCCATTTCGTATTTCACGAGTTCCTGAACGCGCTCCAGCTCGTCCGGCATCACTTCGAACACGAGCTCGTCGTGAACCTGCAAAAGCATCTTGCTTTCCAGCCCCTTTGTTCTGAGTCCATCATCGATTCTTATCATCGCGATCTTGATCAGGTCCGCTGCTGATCCCTGGATCGGTGAGTTCGCGGCCGTTCTCTCTCCAAATGCGCGGATATTGAAATTCCGCTCGCGTAGCTCCGGGATGTAGCGTCGGCGCCCGAAGATCGTTTGAACGAATCCATTCTCACGAGCAAACGCGATCATGGCATCCAGATAGTTCCTCACACCTTGAAACCGTTCGAAGTAGCGAGCTATGAACTCCTTTGCCTCGGCGTGTTCGATATCGAGTTGCAGGGAAAGAGCGCGCGGGCCCTGCCCGTAGATCGTCGCGAAGTTGATCGTCTTCGCTCTGCTGCGCATCGTGCTGGTTACTTCGGCAAGTGGTACATCGAATATCAGCGCTGCCGTTTGGCGGTGAATGTCACCACCGGCCTGAAAAGCTTCCACGAACGCAGGATCACGAGAGAGATGCGCAAGAAGGCGGAGCTCGATCTGTGAATAATCCGCCGCCAGGAGCTGCCATCCTTTGCGCGGGATGAACCCACGCCGAATATCGCGCCCAAGCTCCCGGCGAATCGGGATATTCTGAAGGTTTGGATCGCTCGACGACAACCGGCCAGTGGATGCGACCGTCTGATTGAACGACGTGTGCAGACGTCGCGTCTTTGGATTGACTAGGCGAGGCAGAGCATCCAGATAGGTGTTCTCGAGCTTTGAGAGCTCCCGGTACTCCATCAGGAGAGTCGGCAGTACGTGACCCTCCTCCGCCAATTCCGTAAGAACACTGACATCGGTGGAAGGTCCGGTGCTTGTTCGCTTCAGGATAGGAAGATTCAGTTTCTCGAAAAGAATCTCGCGTAGTTGAGGATTGGAGTTGATGTTGAACTCTATTCCGGCCGATTCATATATCTGCTTCTCTACGGCTTCGCGATCCGCCTGAAAGCGTTGCTTTAGCGAGGAGAACCACGGCAAATCGATTGCGATCCCCGTCCATTCCATCTCGGCAAGGACATTCACAAGAGGGATCTCGACGCCATCCAAGAGGCGCGTCAGCTCGTGGGACTCCAGCTGGGGC
>Ga0193724_1000046_pt1 | contig 26703 bp, 24 predicted proteins | sample H2a1metaG_FD_146005 | JGI IMG/M metagenome (GOLD analysis project Ga0193724, IMG submission 146005) | Soil microbial communities from a riparian zone of the East river system, Colorado, United States - H2a1 | ecosystem: Environmental > Terrestrial > Soil > Riparian zone | place: USA: East River... | reverse complement strand
ACCGTGATGGCGCTGATGGTCGGCGCCATGACCATTCACGGCATCGTGCCGGGACCGCAGGTGATGCAGAAGCAGCCCGAACTGGTGTGGGGCATGATCGCCTCGATGTGGATCGGCAATCTGATGCTGATCATCATCAACCTGCCGCTGGTCGGCATCTGGGTGCGGCTGCTGCGGGTGCCGTATCGCCTGATGTTTCCCTCGATCGTGATCTTCTGCGCGATCGGCATCTACTCCATCAACAATGCCCCGGTGGACGTCGTGCTCGCCGGCGCGTTCGGCCTGCTCGGCTATTGGCTGATCAAGCATGATTTCGAGCCGGCGCCGCTGCTGCTCGGGATGGTGCTCGGACCGCTGATGGAGGAAAACCTGCGCCGGGCGCTATTGATCTCGCGCGGCGACTGGACGGTGTTCCTGACCCGTCCGCTTTCGGCGGTGCTGATGGCGACCGACCGCCGCATTCCTGCTGGTGCTGGCGCTATTGCCATCGCTGCGCAAGAAGCGCGACGAGGTGTTCGTGGAGTCGGAAACCTGACCTGCGTCCAATCCCGAAGCCGACCGGGCTTCGGGATTTGTGGGATGCGATACCCGCCGGGCCGGCGGGGCGAAACCGGTGGAGGGCAGGGGCGGAACGCAGGTTCTGCCCTTGTCGTTTGTGGACCGGATGGTCATTTTTCCGGGTATAATCGAGGTGCCCGGCCGAATCGCCGCTGTCGGTTGGTCGGCCCGGCCGCTAAAACTCGCTCACTCCAAGGCTTGAGTTCCAAGGCCTGGAACTGCAAGGCTTGGAACTGCAAGGCTTGGAACGCAATGCCGCAAAGTGCAACGCCATGAATCAATACCACGATCTGCTCGAACGGGTTCTCAGCGACGGCGCGGAAAAACAGGACCGCACCGGCACCGGCACCTTGTCGATATTCGGCCATCAGATGCGCTTCAATCTGGCTGCCGGATTCCCGATGCTGACCACCAAGAAGCTGCCGCTGAAATCGATCGTGCACGAATTGCTGTGGTTTCTGGCCGGCGACACCAACATCAAATATCTCAAGGACAACGGCGTTTCGATCTGGGACGAATGGGCCGACGCCAATGGCGATCTCGGCCCGGTCTATGGCTCGCAGTGGCGATCCTGGCCGGCCCCGGACGGCCGCAGCATCGACCAGATCTCCGATGTCATCGACATGATCCGGCGCAATCCGGATTCGCGCCGCCTGATCGTGAGCGCGTGGAATCCGGCTGATGTCGACAAGATGGCGTTGCCGCCGTGTCATTGCCTGTTCCAGTTCTACGTCGCGGGCGGCAAATTATCGTGCCAGCTGTATCAGCGTTCGGCGGACGTGTTTCTCGGCGTCCCCTTCAACATCGCCTCCTATGCGTTGCTGACGATGATGGTGGCGCAGGTGACGGGCCTCAAGCCCGGCGACTTCGTTCACTCGTTGGGCGACACGCACCTCTATTCGAACCACCTCGAGCAGGCGCGGCTTCAACTGACGCGCCCGACCCGCGCGCTGCCGACAATGAAGATCAATCCGGCGGTAAAGGATATCTTTGCGTTTCGCTACGAAGATTTCGTGCTCGAAGGCTACGATCCGCACCCGCACATCAAGGCCGAGGTCGCGGTGTGAGCGATTGAATGTCCCTCGCCATCCGCCGCGCGCGTCCCGATGAAGCCGGACTTGTTCTGTCCCTGGTGCGCGAACTCGCCGAATACGAAAAGCTGCTGCACGAGGTCGAAGCCAGCGAGGCTGACATCGACGCGGCGCTGTTCGGCGACAATCCACGGCTGTTCTGCGAGATCGCGGAGTGGGAGAACGAGCCGGCCGGATTCGCGGTCTGGTTCCTCAATTTTTCCACCTTCAGCGGCCGGTCGGGCATCTATCTGGAGGATCTGTTCGTCCGTCCGGCGCAACGCGGCAAGGGTATCGGCAAGGCGCTCCTTGCCCACCTCGCCAGGGAGTGCGTCGCGAATGGCAGGTCGCGCTTGCAATGGTCGGTGCTGGACTGGAATACGCCGTCGATTGAATTCTACAAATCGCTCGGTGCTGTCTTGATGGACGAGTGGACCGTGTGCCGGATCGGCGGTCCGGCGCTTGCGGCGCTTGCACAGGGAACGCGCTGATGGAGATCGTCCTCATTGCCGCGGTCGCCGACAACGGCGTGATCGGCTCTCACGGTGCGATTCCATGGCGGCTGAAGTCCGATCAGCAACGCTTGAAGACGATGACGATGGGCAAGCCGGTGGTGATGGGTCGCAAGACCTTTTTGTCGCTGCGCAGGCCGCTTCCCGGACGGACCAATATCGTCGTCACCCGCGATGCCGATTTTCGCAGCCCGGGCGCGGTGGCGACGACGTCGTTCGCCGCTGCCCGCGCGGTCGCGACTGGCGATGCGCTGCGACGTTTAGCCACTGAAATCGCCGTTATCGGCGGCGCCGAGATTTATGCGCAATGGATGGACATTGCCGACCGCCTGGAAATTACCGAAGTTCATGCCCGGCCCGAGGGCGATACCTACTTCGCCGCAATTGATCCGGCGGACTGGGAAGAGGTTGCGCGCGCTGGAAATTCGGCCAGTTCGGACGACAGCGCCGACTTTTCCTATGTGACATATCGCCGACGAAAGTCGCATTAACCCCGTCAGACGATGTTTACATTGACAATTATGGGTTCCGGCTTAGCTCCTTCGAGCCAGAAGCTTGCGTTGTAAGGGCCGGGGCGGTCCCCTATAACGCCGTGCAGATGTTGCGAGGCTGGGCGTTTTGGCCCTTGAGCCCGCGAAGGAGACTGTCAATGCCGTGGAAGAATCAAGGTGGAGGCCCATGGGGCTCGGGCCCGAAAGGGCCGTGGGGCTCTGGTCCGCAATCGGTGGGGCCGAGGCCGCCCGATCTCGAGGACCTTCTGCGCCGCGGTCAGGACCGGCTTCAACAGCTGTTGCCGGGCGGGTATTTCAGCGGCATCGGCATCGCGCTGCTCTTGGTAGGCGCGTTGGCGATCTGGGGACTATCCGGCTTTTATCGCGTTCAATCCGAAGAACTCGGCGTGGTGCTTCGCTTCGGCAAGTATGTCCGCGACGCCCAGCCCGGACTGAACTACCATCTGCCGTATCCGATCGAGTCCGTATTGTTGCCGAAAGCGTTGCGGGTTTCGACCCTCAGCATCGGCATGACGCTGATCGACGATCCGGCGCGGCGTGGCAGGACGATGCGCGACGTGCCGGAAGAAAGCCTGATGCTCACCGGCGACGAGAATATCGTCGACGTCGATTTCACCGTGCTGTGGCGGATCAAGCCGAAGGGCGTCGCCGATTATCTCTTCAACATCCAGAACCCCGAAGGCACCGTGAAAGCGGTCGCCGAAAGCGCGATGCGCGAAGTCGTCGGCCGCTCCAACATCCAGCCGATCCTCACCGGCGCCCGTACCACCAACGAGGCCGCGGTGCAGGAACTGATGCAGAAGACGCTCGACAGCTATGGCTCGGGCATTCTGGTGCAGCAGGTGCAGATGCAGAAGGTCGATCCGCCGGCGCAGGTGATCGATTCGTTCCGTGATGTGCAGGCGGCGCGCGCCGATCTTGAGCGCTTGCAGAACGAAGCGCAGACCTATGCCAATCGCGTCGTGCCGGACGCGCGCGGACGCGCCGCGCAGATCATCCAGGTCGCCGAAGGCTACAAGCAGCAGGCGGTCGCCGAGGCCAAGGGCCAGAGCGCGCGCTTCCTGAAGGTCTACGACGAATACAAGAAGGCGCCTGACGTTACGCGGCAGCGCATCTATCTGGAAACGATGGAGCGCATTCTCGGCAGTGCCGAGAAGCTGGTCTATGACGGCGGCGGTTCGGCGTCCTCGCAGAGTATCGTGCCGTATCTGCCATTGAGTGAGTTGACGCCGCGACGTCAGGCGGCTCCGACAACGGGTCAGCCGCAGCAACCGAGCGGAGGAGCCACACGATGAGATCCCCCATTACAGGCATTGCAGCGCTGTTCGTGCTGTTTGTCGTTCTGATCGTCGGCTACAGCTCGGTCTTCACCGTGTCACAGACCGAACAGGTACTGGTGGTGCGGCTCGGTGAGCCGGTCAAGGTGGTCACCGAACCCGGGCTGAATTTCAAGGCGCCGTTCATTGATACCGTGATTTCAATCGACAAGCGCATCCTCGATTTGGAAAACCCGTCGCAGGAAGTGATCGCGTCGGATCAGAAGCGGCTGGTGGTCGATGCCTTCGCGCGATACCGCATCAAGAACGCGCTGCGATTTTACCAGAGCGTCGGCTCGATCCAGGCCGCCAACATCCAGTTGACGACGCTGCTTAACGCATCGCTGCGCCGGGTGCTCGGCGAAGTCACCTTCATCACGGTGGTGCGCGACCAGCGTGAGGCCTTGATGGCGCGAATCCGCGAGCAGCTCGACAAGGAAGCCGATGGCTATGGCATCGAGGTGGTCGATGTGCGGATCCGGCGTGCCGATTTGCCGGAGCAGAATAGCCAGGCGGTCTACCAGCGCATGCAGACCGAGCGGCAGCGCGAGGCCGCCGAATTCCGCGCGCAGGGCGGTCAGAAAGCCCAGGAGATCAGGTCCAACGCCGATCGCGAAGCTACCGTCATCGTCGCCGAAGCCAATTCGACCGCCGAGCAGGTACGCGGCGCCGGCGACGGCGAACGCAACCGGCTGTTCGCCGAGGCCTATGGCAAGGACCCCGATTTCTTCGCGTTCTACCGCTCGATGGCGGCGTATGAGAACGGCTTGAAGAGCAACGACACCCGCTTCCTGCTGCGGCCGGACTCCGACTTCTTCAAGTTCTTCGGCAACTCGTCGGGCAAGCCGCCTGTGGCGGCTGCGCTGCCGGCGGCGGTTTCGGCCGCGCCGAAGCCGTAAGGCACGAACCGCTCATACCCTCAGGGCGCGCGCAGGCCCGGGGTATGTCCTGGCGGATCATGCGCTGGCCGGAACACCAGGAGGCGCGCGGCGAGGGTTTCGCTTCGCGCCTTGCCAAAAGTAAGCGCCTTGCCAAAAGTAAAAAGAACATCAAGCGGGAGGTTCCAGTCCGATGAGGTCCATAGCGTTCGCCGACTTCCTCATCGGTTTGGGCATTCTGTTTGTGCTTGAAGGGTTGCTGTTCGCGGCAAGCCCGGCCTGGATGCGCCGGGCCATGAAGAGCGCGCTGGCGACGCCGGACAACATTCTGCGCGTTGTCGGCATCGGATCGGCGGTCGCCGGTCTGATTTTGATATGGCTGGTCCGTCACTAGAGCATGATCCGGAAAAGTGGGTACCGGTTTTCCGAAAGATCATGCTCAAACAAAAAGATAGAGCGGGATGACGATTCGAAGAAAAGTCATCCCGCACTAGAGCACGGTCAGCCATTCCGGGGCGCGCGCTCTACCGCACATCTGAGGTCTGGTGCTAGCGCACCATCAGGGAATGGCGACCGCGCATATGTGCCGCAAAAAAATGCTGCGCGATCAACGTCATCGTGAGTGGCAGCGCCGGTTTTTCGCCGTATTCACAAGGCCACGATCGGTCTAAATAGAGTCGGTTTTTTGCGTCCGGGGTGCGGCTCAGATGCTTGCGCCGCAGCACCGTTCGGGCGCACTGTGGATTTCAAATTCCGACCCGTTTTTTGAAGAGAGAGATCGAACATGACCAGTGCGATTCCAGCCCTGAGCCATCGCCGTCGCCCCTGGTTGGCCGCGATCTGCCTTGGCGCCGCAACCGTCGTTTCCGCACCGGTCTTGTCAGGGCCGGCCTTGGCACGAGGCCCCGATGGCATCGCCGACGTCGCCGAGAAGGTGATCGACGCGGTGGTTAACATCTCAACCTCGCAGACCGTCGAAGCCAAGGGCGGCGCCGAGGGCAGGGGCGCGATACCGCAGCTGCCGCCGGGCTCGCCGTTCGAGGAATTCTTCGACGATTTTTTCAAGAATCGCCGTGGCGGCCCCGGGGGCAACTCCAAGGGCGGTGACAGAGGCGCGGATCTGCAGCCGCGCAAGACCAACTCGCTCGGCTCCGGCTTCATCGTCGACACCGCTGGCATCGCCGTGACCAACAATCACGTCATCGCGGATGCCGACGAGATCAACATCATCATGAACGACGGCACCAAGATCAAGGCCGAGCTGGTCGGCGTCGACAAGAAGACCGATCTTGCGGTGCTGAAATTCAAGCCGCCGGCAAAGCCGCTGGTGGCGGTGAAGTTCGGCGATTCCGACAAGCTGCGGCTTGGCGAATGGGTGATCGCGATCGGCAATCCGTTCAGCCTTGGCGGCACCGTGACGGCGGGCATCGTGTCGGCGCGCAACCGCGACATCAGCTCCGGCCCCTATGACAACTACATCCAGACCGACGCCGCCATCAACCGCGGCAATTCCGGCGGTCCGCTGTTCAATCTCGACGGCGAAGTGATCGGGGTCAACACGCTGATCATCTCGCCGTCGGGCGGCTCGATCGGCATCGGCTTTGCGGTGCCCTCCAAGACCGTCGCCGGCGTGGTCGATTCGTTGCGGCAGTTCGGCGAGCTTCGCCGCGGCTGGCTTGGTGTCCGTATCCAGCAGGTCACCGATGAGATCGCCGAAAGCCTCAACATCAAGCCGGCGCGCGGCGCCTTGATCGCCGGCGTCGAGGACAAGGGCCCGGCGAAACCCGCGGGCATCGAGCCCGGCGATGTCGTGGTCAAGTTCGACGGCAAGGACATCAAGGAGCCAAAGGACCTGTCGCGCGTCGTGGCCGACACCGCGGTCGGCAAGGAAGTCGATGTCGTCATCATCCGCAAGGGCGCGGAGGAAACCAAGAAGGTCATGCTCGGCCGCCTCGAGGATGGCGAGAAGGCGGTGCAGGCTGCGGCCAAGACGCAAGCCGAGCCGGTGGAGAAGCCGGTCACGCAAAAGGCGCTGGGCCTCGATCTCGCCAGCCTCAGCAAGGATCTGCGCACCCGCTACAAGATCAAGGACAGCGTCAAGGGCGTCATCATCACCAGTGTCGACGGCACCTCCGACGCCGCCGAGAAGCGGCTCAGCGCCGGCGAGGTGATCGTCGAGGTGGCGCAGGAGGCGGTGAGCAACGCCGCCGACGTCAAGAAGCGCGTCGATCAGCTCAAGAAGGATGGCAAGAAATCCATCCTGCTCCTGGTCTCCAACGCCGACGGCGAACTGCGTTTCGTGGCGCTGAGCGTGCAGTAGGGAATACGCCCGCTCCATAGTTGACTGTCATACTCCGCGAAAGCGGAGTATCCAGTAATCACCGCCGTGCATGGATCCGGGACGCTCTGGAATACTGGATCACCCGCTTTCGCGGGTGACGACATTCGTTATTTGCGGCAACCTGAGGCCTATCCCCCCACAAACTCATCCCGCCGATACCCCTGCGCGTAGAGCAATGCGGTGAGATCGCCGTGATCGATCCGCGCCGCCGCCGCCGCAACCGCGGGTTTGGCGCGGTAGGCGACGCCGAGGCCGGCGTCCTGGATCATGCCGAGATCGTTGGCGCCGTCGCCGACCACCAGCGTATCGAGATTGTCGAGATCGAAGGATTCGCGCAGCTCGATCAGCGTTGCGAGTTTTGCCGCGCGGCCCAGGATCGGCTCTCTGACCTCGCCGGTCAGTTTGCCGTCTGCCACCAGCAGCTCGTTGGCGCGGTTCTCCTCAAAGCCGATCATGGCTGCGACCGCATTGGTGAATAAGGTAAACCCGCCAGAGATCAAACAGGTGTATGCGCCATGGGCGCGCATGGTCATGACCAGTTCGCGTCCGCCGGGTGTCGGCGTAATGCGCTTTGCCAGCACTTCATCGACCACGCTGACCGGCATGCCCTTCAACAGCGCGACGCGCTCGCGCAGCGCCGGCTCGAATTCGATTTCGCCGCGCATCGCGCGCTCGGTAATTCCAGCGACATGCGCTTTGAGGCCGGCGAAGTCGGCGAGCTCGTCGATGCACTCCTGGCCGATCATGGTGGAATCCATGTCGGCCAGAAAAAGCTTCTTGCGCCGGAAGGCCTGAGGCTGCACCACAATGTCGATCGGCAGATCGCCGCGCGCCTCGCGCAGGCGGTTCTCGATTTGACGGATGTCGCGGCCTTCGAAGGGAATCTGGCCGCTGAAGGGTATGTCGACCGCCACTTCGTGAAACAGCCATTGCGCGGCGCCGGGCGAGGGAAGAATGGCGCGCGCGCCGTCCACCACCGTGCTATCGAGCGCGGGGTCGGCGGGATTGCAGATCAGCGTGGCGACGAGAGACATCCGACGTGAATTCGCTTCAGGAAAACAACAACGCCGTGCTTATCGCAGGGCCGACCGCCAGCGGCAAGTCGGCGCTGGCGCTTGAACTGGCACAAGCGACCGGCGGCGTCATCGTCAACACCGATTCCATGCAGGTGTATCGCGATCTGCGCGTCATCACGGCAAGGCCGGCAAGGGACGAGGAGGCGCGTGTACCGCACCGGCTGTATGGCCATGTCGATGCCGCGGTGAATTTTTCTGCCGGCAGCTGGGTGGCTGATGCCGCCAGCGTGCTTGCGGATGTACGCGCGCAACACCGCCTGGCCATTTTCGCCGGTGGCTCCGGGCTGTATTTCAAGGCGCTGACGCGCGGGTTGTCGGCGGTGCCGCCAATCCCGGTTGACGTGCGCGAAAGCGTGCGCGCCCGGCTCGAACGCGACGGCGTCGAGGCACTGCATGCCGAGCTCGCGCATCGCGATCCCGTATCTGCCGAACGCCTGAAGCCGCGCGACCGTACCCGCATCGCCCGCGCGCTTGAGGTGGTCGAGGCCACCGGGCGTTCGCTGACCGACTGGCATCGCGACGGATTGCCGCCGCTATTGCCGCAGGGGCAATTTCGCGCGCTGTTTCTGAGCCCCGACCGCGACGAGCTCTATGCGCGGATCGATGGTCGTTTCGATGCCATGCTGAACGCCGGCGCGCTGGAGGAGGTGGCGGCATTGGCGGCGCGGCGTCTCGATCCGCTGCTACCGGCGATGAAGGCGCACGGTGTCCCGGCGCTGATCCGGCATCTCAAGGGGGAGATCACGCGGGAAGCGGCGGCTGTGATCGGCCGCGCCGATACCCGGCATTACGCCAAGCGGCAATTCACCTGGTTCCGGCATCAGCTGCCGGAATTCGAGTGGGTAAAGCCGGAGGCGGCGAGGGAGTGGCTCGCTACCGTCATTCCGGGGCGCTCGTGAAACGAGCGAACCCGGAATCTCGAGAATCCCCGATGTGCAATTGCACATCTGAGGTTTGCGCTTCCGCGCGCCCTCAGCGACAAGCGCTATGCGCTTGCGCGGGGAATGACGGAGGAGGACGCGCCCGCGCATAGCTGCAAACGTTAAATTTACTCTCGCCGAACGTCCGGAACCCCGCTAAGCTCTAAATTGAGCGCTGCGTGCCGCCTTGCCTTGACTTTTGGGGTTTGACAGCTATCTTTGCGCAATCTTCGAGAAGTCTGGGCGGTCATATGCGTAATAAAATTACCAAGCTCCTTATCGTTGTCGTACCCAGGCGCACCGCCGGGGATGGCTAAGGCCATCCAAATCGGGCGGTGTGCATGGGGCCTCTTGGGCCCCTTTTTATTTTCCAGAAAACTCAACTGAAGAAGCCGCGCAGGAAGCGCATCCGGAGCCAGCCATGAGCGACAAGAACCACGATCCGAACCAGATGACCGGCGCAGCCATGATCGTGCGCGCGCTGGTCGATCATGGCGTCAAGCACATCTTCGGCTATCCCGGCGGCGCGGTGCTTCCGATCTATGACGAGATTTTCCAGCAGGACCAGGTCGAGCACATCCTGGTGCGGCACGAGCAGGGCGCCGGCCACGCCGCCGAGGGCTATGCGCGCTCGACCGGCAAGCCTGGCGTGGTGCTGGTGACGTCCGGGCCGGGCGCCACCAACATGGTGACGCCGCTGACCGATGCGCTGATGGATTCGATCCCGCTGGTGTGCATCACCGGGCAGGTGCCAACGCATCTGATCGGCAATGACGCGTTCCAGGAATGCGACACCGTCGGCATCACCCGGCCCTGCACCAAGCACAACTGGCTGGTGCGCAACGTCAACGATCTGGCCAAGGTGCTGCACGAGGCGTTTTACGTCGCCAGCACCGGACGGCCCGGCCCGGTCCTGGTCGATGTGCCCAAGGATGTGCAGTTCGCGGTCGGCACCTATCATCCGCCGCGCAAGTCGGACGTGCATGTGTCGTATGCGCCGCGGGTGAAGGGCGACGCGGCGCAGATCCGCAAAGCGGTGGCGCTGTTGGCCTCCGCCAAGCGGCCGGTGATCTATTCCGGCGGCGGTGTCATCAATTCGGGGCCGGAAGCGTCAAAGCTGTTGCGCGAACTGGTCGAAGCCACAGGATTTCCCATCACCTCCACCCTGATGGGTCTCGGCGCCTATCCGGCGTCGGGCAAGAACTGGCTCGGCATGCTGGGCATGCACGGCACCTACGAAGCCAACATGGCGATGCACGGCTGCGACGCCATGCTGTGCGTCGGCGCGCGCTTCGACGACCGCATCACCGGACGCGTCGACGCGTTTTCGCCGGACTCCAAGAAGATCCACATCGACATCGATCCGTCTTCGATCAACAAGAACATCCGCGTCGATATCCCGATCATCGGCGATGCCGGCAACGTGCTCGGCGACCTGCTGCAGGTGTTCAAGGCGGAGGCGAAAAAGCCGGACATCCGCCCCTGGTGGCAGGAGGTCGCGAAATGGCGCGCGCGCAATTCGCTGTCGTACAGGAAGAACAACGATATCATCCTGCCGCAATTCGCGATTCAGCGGCTGTTCGAGGCGACGCGCGGACGCGACGTCTACATCACCACCGAAGTCGGTCAGCACCAGATGTGGGCGGCGCAGTTCTTCGGCTTCGAGGAGCCGCACCGCTGGATGACTTCGGGCGGTCTCGGCACCATGGGCTATGGCTTGCCGGCGGCGGTCGGCGTCCAGGTCGCGCATCCCAACAGTTTGGTGATCGACATTGCCGGCGATGCGTCGGTGCAGATGACGATGCAGGAGATGTCGACGGCCGTTCAGTATGAATTGCCGATCAAGATCTTCATCCTGAACAACCAGTATATGGGCATGGTGCGGCAGTGGCAGCAGCTGCTGCACGGCAACCGGCTGTCGCACACTTATTCCGAAGCGCTGCCGGACTTCGTCAAGCTCGCGGACGCCTTCGGCTGCGTCGGCCTGCAGGCGATCAAGCCCGGCGATCTCGACGGCGCGATCAAGGAGATGATCAACGTCAAGCGGCCGGTGCTGTTCGATTGCCGGGTGGCGGCGCTGGAAAACTGTTTCCCGATGATCCCCTCCGGCAAGGCGCACAACGAAATGCTGCTGCCGGCCGAAGCCAACGACGAAGCCACCGCCGCGGCCTTCGCCGGCGGCAAGGCGCTGGTGTGAACGATGAGGCAAGCGGATGTTTGATCTGCAGCAATTGGAGCGCGCCCGGGCCATTGTCGGCGCGGCGATGCCGCCGACTCCGGCGCATCTGTGGCCGCTACTGTCCGAGCGGCTCGGCGCGACCGTTATCGTCAAGCACGAGAACCACACGCCGACCGGCGCCTTCAAGGTGCGGGGCGGGCTCGTCTATGTCGATCGCCTCAAGCGTGAGCGGCCGCACACGGCTGGGCTGATCTCGGCCACAACCGGAAATCACGGCCAGAGCATCGCTTTCGCGGCGAGCCGCTACCGCATGCCGGTGACAATCTTCGTGCCGCACGGCAATTCGGTCGAAAAAAATCGCGCCATGCGGGCGTTCGGGGCGAACCTGGTCGAACACGGCGAGGATTTTCAGTCCGCCCGCGAGGAGGCCGAGCGCCGCGCCAAACGTGATGAGCTCGAATTCGTGCCGTCCTTCCATCCCGATCTGGTGATGGGGGTTGCGACCTATGCGCTCGAACTTTTGCAGAAAGCGCCGGACCTGGACGTCCTCTACGTTCCGATCGGACAGGGCTCTGGCATCTGCGGCTGCATCCAGGCGCGCGACCTGCTAGGCCTCACCACCGAGATCGTCGGCGTGCAGTCGACCGAAGCGCCTTCCTATGCGCTGTCGTTCGCGGCCGGCACGGTCGTGAGGACGAACAGCAGCGATACGCTTGCCGACGGCATGGCGACGCGCGTCCCCGACGCCGATGCGCTGGCGATCATTCGCAAGGGGGCCTCGCGCATCGTGCAGGTGACCGACGACGAGATCCGCGTGGCGATAAGAGCGCTGTGGACGGATACGCATAATCTTGCGGAGGGCGCCGGCGCCGCGGCCCTCGCCGCCGCTCTGCAGGACAAGCCAAAGTTCCGAGCCAAGCGGGTCGGGCTGATCCTGAGCGGCGGCAATATCGATTTCGATTTGTTCAACCAATGGGTCGTTCCGGAAACCGCCGTCGTCGCCGGCAGCAAGGCGCTGATGTGATGATTGTCACGGAACAGCGACCGCAAATGTCGTCATCGTCGGGCTTGACCGGACGCGCCGGTATTCCGCGACACACTTGTTTTACTTCAGCCGCCTGGATAGCCGCTCCCGCGGGTATCACGGCAGATGGCGGGCCTGACGACAGAGATAATGGGGACCTGACATGAACCAGCCGGCATCCGCCTACTTCATGGAAGATCGCCATGACCCGATCGACACCCACACGCTCTCGGTGCTGGTGCAAAACGAGCCCGGTGTGCTTGCGCGTGTGATCGGGCTGTTCTCCGGCCGCGGCTACAACATCGAGAGTCTGACCGTCTCCGAGACCGAGAATCAGAAGCATGTCTCGCGTATCACCATCGTCACCACCGGCACGCCGATGGTGATCGAGCAGATCAAGCACCAGCTCGATCGCATGGTCCCGGTGTACCGCGTCGTCGACATGACGCTGTCGGGCCGCTCGATCGAGCGCGAACTGGCGATGGTGAAACTGCGCGGCACCGGCGAGCACCGCGTCGAGGCGCTGCGGCTGGCGGAAGCGTTTCGCGCGCGGGTGATCGACGCCACCACCGAAAGCTTCGTGTTCGAAATCACCGGCAACTCTGCCAAGATCAACCAGTTCATCGACCTGATGCGCCCGCTCGGCCTTGTCGAGGTTTCGCGCACTGGCGTTGCCGCGATCGGCCGCGGCGCAGAAGGGATGTGAATCATGCTGGCGCGCGACTGGTACTATAACGAGCGGCGACAGATCGGTCTCGATACCGCGGTCGCCTCGATCTACAACCTGGATGATGACAGCGACCTGCGCGCCCGCGCGGCGCTGACCATGCTCGGCGTGCAACGCGGCTGGCGGGTGGCCGATATCGGCTGCGGCAACGGCGTGCTGGCCTGCGAGGCGGCGATGATGGGCGCCGAGGTCGACGCCATCGATATATCGCCGGCGATGCTGGCGCTCGCCAAAATCCAGGCGAGCGACCGGAAAATCGCGATCCGGACCCAGTCGGCGGGCTTGTTGAGCTTCGCTTATCAGCCTGACACCTATGACCTGATGGTCAGCGAGTTCACGCTGCATCATCTGCCGGATTTCTGGAAAGCGGTGGCGCTGTCGCGGATCCATGCCGCGCTGAAGCCCGGGGCGAATTTCTATCTGCGCGATATCGTGTTCGTCAGCATGCCGGACGGTTCCGAGCGCGACGTCGAGGCGTGGGCGGACTACAACATCAAGAACCACGACTTCGCGCGCGACAGCGTTGTCACCCACATGCGCGACGAATATTCGACCTTCGGCTGGGTGATGGAGCGCATGCTCACCGACGTCGGCTTCCAGCTGGTCTCGGCCGATTATCACGCGCCGCTGCACGGCACTTATCTGTTGCGCAAACCGAAATCCGGCGAGCAGAGCTAGGGATGTGAAGCCGGTCGACGTCAGCCTCGCCGTCATGGTGGCGGTGATCTGGGGGCTTGCCTTTGTCGCGAGCCGGCTTGCGCTCGACGAATTTTCGCCGGAGCTGATGACGACATTGCGTTTCGCCATCGCGGCATTGCCGTGCCTGTTCGTGCCGCGGCCGAAAGTCTCATGGCCTGTCCTGATCTCCATCAGCTTCACGCTGTTTCTCGGCCAGTTCCTGGCGCAGGCATTTGCCATCGCGCACGGCGTACCGGTCGGCCTTTCCAGCGTGATCGTGCAGAGCCAGGCGCTGTTCACCATCGCCTTCGCGGCGGCCGTGTTCGGCGAACTTCCGACGCGGTCGCAAGCCGTGGGCATCGGCATCGCCACCGTCGGGCTTTTGATGATTTGCGGCACGGTCGGGTATGACTTCAGCGTCGGCGCATTCGCAGTGGTGATGATTTGCCCGATCAGTTTCGCGATCGGAAACCTGCTGCTGCGCCGTGCGCAGGATGTCAGGATGTTTGATCTGTTCGCGTGGCTGTGTCTCGCCGCCGCATTACCGCTGTCTGCGTTGACGCTCTTGACCAACGGGCCGCAGCCGACGTGGCACGCGCTGTCGCACATGTCGTTGACCGGTCTTGCCTGCATACTGGGGCTCGGCGGCATATCCACCAGTATCGCCTATTGGCTGTGGGGCCGGCTGTTGCGCGATTACACCGCAGCACAAGTGGTGCCGTTTGCGCTGCTGGTGCCGTTCGTCGGCTCGGCCGCATCGAGCGCCGTGTTCGGCGAGACCTTCGGGCCGTTGCGATTGGCCGGCATGGTCACCGTGGTTGGCGGCATCGCCGTCATGCTGTTGTCGAAGCGGCCGCCGGCGCTGGCTGCCGCCGCATGAAGTAGAAGAAAATGAGCACCGCCATGTCGCAACCACTCCTGATCGCTTTTGTGATGTTCGCCGCCGTGATGTTCTTCACGCCGGGGCCGAACAACATCATGCTGCTGTCGTCCGGGCTGACGTATGGCTTCCGTCCGACCCTGCCGCACATCGCGGGTATCACGTTCGGCTTTGCCTTCATGATCGGGGTGGTGGGCCTTGGGCTCGGAACCATCTTCATCACGTATCCGGTGCTGCAGACGATTCTCAAATATGCCGGCGTTGCTTATCTGATCTATCTCGCCGCAGCGATCGCGATGTCCGGGCCGGTCAAGCCTGATCACGACAACCGGCGCGGGCCGATGACGTTCTGGGGCGCCGCGATGTTCCAGTGGATCAATGCCAAGGGCTGGGTCATGGTGATCGGCACCATCACCGCCTATGCGGGCATCGCCAGCTTTCCCTGGAACATCACCATCCAGGTCATGCTCAGCCTGGTGCTGGGAGCCGTGTCCTGCTCGGCCTGGGCGCTGTTTGGCACTGCGCTTCGGCCGTTGCTGACGTCGCCCCGGCTGGTGCGAATGTTCAACATCGTCATGGCCGCGCTGCTGCTGGCCTCGCTCTATCCGGTCTTCATGGACGCATGATGCCGCGGCGCGCCATGCAGAAACGGGTTTCCCCTGAGGCCAAAAATGGACTAGACAACGCCGGAAATCGCCAGCCAGACCAGCGCGCTGGGCCGCGTCCCCAGTGACGGACCGAGACTTCAGAAAACAGAACGATCCGGGTAAATCCGCCCGGCCAGCCAAGAGGAACGACCATGCGTGTTTATTATGATCGCGACGCCGACCTGAACCTCATCAAGGGCAAGAAGGTCTGCATCGTCGGCTATGGCAGCCAGGGCCATGCCCATGCGCTGAACCTGAAGGATTCCGGCGTCAAGGACGTCGCCATCGCGCTGCGCAAGGGCTCGGCCTCCGCCAAGAAGGCCGAGACCGCGGGCTTCAAGGTGATGGAAGTCGCTGAAGCCGCAAAGTGGGCCGACGTCATGATGATGCTGACCCCCGACGAATTGCAGGGCGACATCTACCGCGATCATTTGCACGCCAACATGAAAAACGGCGCGGCGCTGTTGTTCGCCCACGGCCTCAACGTGCATTTCAACCTGCTCGAGCCGCGCGCCGATCTCGACGTCTTGATGATCGCGCCGAAGGGACCCGGGCACACCGTGCGTTCGGAATACCAGCGCGGCGGCGGCGTGCCCTGCCTGATCGCGATCCACAAGGACCCCTCGGGCAACGCGCATGACCTCGGCCTCAGCTACGCTTCCGCGATCGGCGGCGGCCGCGCCGGCATCATCGAGACCTCGTTCAAGGAAGAGTGCGAGACCGATCTGTTCGGCGAGCAGGTGGTGCTGTGCGGCGGGCTGGTCGAACTGATCAAGGGCGGCTTCGAGACGCTGGTTGAAGCCGGCTACGCCCCCGAGATGGCCTACTTCGAATGCCTGCACGAGGTGAAGCTGATCGTCGACCTGATCTATGAAGGCGGCATCGCCAACATGAATTACTCGATCTCCAACACCGCCGAATATGGCGAATACGTCACCGGCCCGCGCATCGTCACCGCCGAGACCAGGGCGGAGATGAAGCGCGTGCTCAACGACATCCAGTCCGGAAAATTCGCGCGCGACTGGATGCTGGAAAACAAGGTCAACCAGACCTCGTTCAAGGCGACCCGCGCCAAGCTCGCCGCCCACCCGATCGAGGAGGTCGGCGTCAAGCTGCGCGACATGATGCCGTGGATCAAGAAGGGCGCGCTGGTCGACAAGACCAAGAATTGATTCTGGAACGTTCCCCGGACGCAGCGCAACGCGCCGCTCTTGCGGCGTGGTGCGCTGCTGATCCGGGGTCCACGGCTGGGACGGAGTCTATTAACGTTCGGTCCCGGCTCTGCGGAGCAGCGTGAAGAACGCTGCACCGCGTCCGGGACACGCTCCTCTCCCGGTCGGAACGAAAACCCTACTTCTCGAGTTTGTTGTGAACCTGCCAGAAGCGCAGGGTGCGCTGGGCGGTTTCCACCGACAGCTTGCCGTAATCCTTGAAGGCGACCTTCATCGTTAGTTCGTCGATTTTCGGCTTGACCGGCCGGTTTTGCAGAACCGATTCCACCGCCTGCCAGCTCAACCCGGCCGCTTTACAGGGAATCAGGATGAGGTCGGCCCGGGGACCTTCCAGCAGCCGCGCCATCATTTCAGTCGGCACGTTGTTGAGAATGGCCAGCGACGCCGATACTTCGTCGAACTTCTTTGTTTCGGCAAACTTGACGATGGCCGCATCGTTGAGCTCGTTCATGCCCTTCAGCAGCTTCACGAGTTGTTCGGCGCGGTTGAAATCCCGGGCCGACGTGTCGTCTTGCACCACGCTGGCGATCGCCTTCAGGATCCGCTTGATCTCTTCCTGGAGTTCGGGAGGAGCCACCGACATCAGCCGGGCGCGAACGGCGTCGGTTGCGCGTCGCAACAGCTCGCGCAGGAATTTCAGAGGAAGGTCGATACGGAGTCCAAGGATCTCGATGAGGTCGTCATCTGTTTCCGCACGCGCGACGATGCCGGAATAGCCGGCATCGGAAAAGCGCGCGCTCGCATTGTTGGCAAGCTTTCGAATGACCTTGCGTTCGCCGCGATCGACGATGACATCGGTGACGGCTTCCGGGAGGTTGCTCCGGCTCGAAATCGCGAACAGATGATCCTGGCCTCTGGTGCTGGCAATCTCGACGAGGTCACTCGTCCTCAGGCGGCTGGAGTTGGCCAGGATTTCGCCGGCCACGGCGATGTCGTTGTCCCGTGCAAGGTGCTGGATGACTTCGAAGGGGGCGTAGTCGAGCGGCGCCAGGCGCTGGCTGAGTTCGGCTTTCGCCCGGCTTTCAACGCGGGCGATGAGAATGCAAAGCACATCGTCGAAAACCTGGACTTGATCTTCGCTGAGGCGGTCGCCTTCATGCAGGAAAAGATCCGTCACCTGCCTGAGGGTGCCAACCCGCTTCTCCGAGGAGCCGTTCCTGACGGCGTCTTCGAGTTCGGCGATAATGGAATATTGTTGCAAGATTTGCCCCATGTCTCTTTTTCGACCTACCCCGGACGGAACCCGGTTCCCAGAAAGTCGAGAAAGTCGCGGGAATTCAAGCATGACAGTATTCATCGCCGTCCTACGCTCTCGTTAAATTGGCTCCCCGTAGAAATACCGGGTGCGGGTGCCGTGCGATCGAAGCTTATTGCTGCGCCGCAGCGCGGGCGCTTTATGTGACAAATCGTCTCTGGCAATCGCGGTTTCCCGACGTTCCCTGCCTTACGGTAAAGCCGCACCCCTGCTATCGTCGATCCCATCACAAAACACTCGAGGAAACTGTCCGACAGAAGCCGTCACACCCTGGCCCGCACGAGCATTTTCCGGCGAAGTGGAATCCGGTTCGCCGCAAGAAAATGCTCCACTCTAATAAAGTGCGCGTATTCTGACCGCAAAACCGGTGCCCACTTTTGCGGAATGCGCGCTGGGAGGCAACTCATGAAGCGCCGCGCTAAGGATTTCATCAGGACGCTTGGACTTTCGCTTGGACTTGCCGGATTAATCATCGCCGCGGCCTCCGTGTCGGCTGCCGCGCAGAAAAAATACGATACCGGCGTCACCGACACGGAAATCAAGATCGGCAACATCATGCCGTACAGCGGGCCGGCATCGGCCTATGGCATCATCGGCAAGACGATGAGCGCCTATTTCCGGATGATCAACGACAATGGCGGCGTCAACGGCCGCAAGATCAACTTCATTTCCTACGACGACGCCTACAGCCCGCCCAAAACCGTGGAGCAGGCGCGTAAGCTGGTCGAGAGCGACGAGGTGTTCCTGATCTTCGCCTCGCTCGGCACCGCGAGCAACGCGGCGATCCAGAAATACATGAACACCAAGAAGGTGCCGCAGCTGTTCGTCGCCACCGGTGCGTCGCGCTGGGGCGATCCGGAGCACTTCCCGTGGACCATCGGCTGGGCGCCGAACTACCGCGCCGAAGCCCGCATCTACGCGACCTACATCCTGCAGCACCATCCGAACGCCAGGATCGGCTTGCTGTATCAGAACGACGATTTTGGAAAGGATTACGTTCTCGGTCTGAAGGACGTGCTGCGCGACAAGTACGGCAAGATGGTCGTCAGCGAGATTTCCTACGAGACCAGCGTGCCGACGGTGGACTCCCAGGTGGTGGCGATCAAGACCGCGAATCCGGAGATCTTCATCAATATCGGCACGCCGAAATTTGCCGCCCAGGCGATCAAGAAGGCCGCCGAACTCGACTGGCATCCGGTCCACATCATGACCAACGTGTCGGCCTCGGTCGGTGCGGTGCTGAAGCCCGCCGGTCTCGACAACGCCAAGGGCGTTCTCAGCGCCGGCTACCAGATGGACGTCACCGATCCGCAATGGGACAGCCATCCGGGAATGCAGAAATTCCGCGCCTTCATGGCGAAATATTATCCGGAAGCCGACAGGTCCGAGAGCGGGCCGCTGACCGCCTACAACATGTCGACGGCGCTGGTCGAGGTGTTGAAGCGGAGCGGTGACAACCTCACGCGCGAGAATGTCATGAAGGTGGTTGCCAATCTCGATTTCGAGATCAACACTTATGTCCCGGGAATCCGCATCAAGACCTCGCCGACGGATTTCTATCCGATCGAACAGGTGCAGATGATGAAATTCACCGGCGAGAACTGGCAGCTGTTCGGCCCGATCATCGACGGCCATGCCGAGTAGGGACGCGCGGGTGCACTTGTCTTGTTGAGGTGCTATCGTCGTCATGGCAAGGAGCGTCAGCGGCGAAGCGATCCAGTCCATCTGGATGGCTTCGCCGAGCCTGTCATCGGGCGGCGCTTTTCCGCCGGCCCGTTGGCGCGTCATGACTGAAGGACCAATCATGCAATCTGTCGTCATCACCGGCGCGTCGACCGGCATCGGCTGGGCTACCGCCAAACTGCTGCTCGATCGCGGATTTCGCGTATTCGGCAGCGTGCGCAAGCAGGCCGACGCCGACCGCCTGAAGCGCGAATTCGGCGCGAATTTTACCGCGCTGCGGTTCGATGTCACCAACGAGGCCGCGGTGCGGGGAGCCGCGCACCAGGTGCGCAGGGCGCTGCGCGGCGAGACGCTGTTTGGGCTGGTCAACAATGCCGGCATCGCGGTGCCGGGGCCGGTGCTCGAGCTCGCGGCCGACGAATTCCGCCGTCAGATGGAGGTCAACGTCATCGGGCCTGTTATCGTCACCCAGGCGTTCGGTCCGTTGCTCGGGTCCGATCCGTCGCTGAAGGGGCCGAAGGGGCGGATCGTGATGATCAGCTCGGTGGCCGGCAAGAACGGCAACCCGATGATGTCGGCCTATTCGGCATCCAAGCACGCGGTCGAGGGACTGTCCGAAAGCCTGCGCCGCGAATTGATGCTGTTCGGGATCGACGTCGTCATCATCGCGCCAGGCGCGGTGAAGACGCCGATCTGGAGCAAGGCCGAGGAAGTCGACATATCCGCCTACCAGAACTCGCCTTTTTTCCCGGCGCTGGAAAAAATCCGCAAATTCATGCTGCATCTCAGCGAAGTCGGATTGCCGCCGGAGAAGATTGCCGAACGGATCGCCGACGCCCTGACATCGAGCCGTCCAAAGGTGCGCTACACCATCACGCCGGAGCCGATGCGATACCTGATGGCGGCCATCCTGCCGAAACGGATGGTCGACAGGATCATCGCCAAGCGTCTCGGGCTGTTGCCGTCGGCATGACAATCGCATCGTTGCTTCCTGAAGAGGGACGACCCAATGATCGCCAACATAAGAAGATTGCCCGAAGCACTGAAGATGTCAGCCATTGCGATCGAGGATCTGTACAAGGAACTCAATCGAACGCCTCCTCAGGAGGCGACAGACCTGATCAAGGAATTGCATGAACTGGCAAGGGATATCCTGACCAGTCAGGATTTTCTCAATTCCAAAATTAAGCTGTGAAACATAAATCCCTCGGCCCACTTGCCGGGCTCCTTCAAGATTGCAGGCCGTTTGACAGCGCCGGCCGCGCCGACGCCATCGCGATCAGCCGCAGCACCATCACCGCCAGCAGCGGGATCAGGAACAGGCCATACAGCGGCATGTCGGGAATCCGCTTGCCGAAAGAGACCATGAACTGAAACAAAAGATAATAGCCACCGGTGAGATGCAGGATGCGCCAGGCGCGCGGGCCGATCGCTGTGGCTGCGCGATCGAACGAGGTCGCGGCCATCGCGATGATGAACGCGTAGCCGATGCCGCCGAAGACATAGGAAGCGGCGGAGGTGGCGGCCGCATAGCCGGCGGGATCCATCATTGCAAAGCAGACAATCGCAACGGCGTGGATGGCGTGCGACGCGGCGAAGGTGATGCCGAGGTAGCGCCGGTTGCGGCGCTGCCATCGCGTCCACGCGTTCGGCCATAGCCGCGCCAGCGCCGCGGCGCTGAAGGCCAGGCAGAAGAACAATAGCGAGGTTCGCGCCGTGAAGCGGATCACCATGCGCACGCCGTCGACCTCGAACTGCCGCATGCCCGCGATCCAGATCGACAGAACGATCAGCACCAGCGTCAGCACGGCGAACAGCCGCCAGCCTTCGAACCAGTTTTTTCGATGCGATGGCATGGCGCTCTCCCTGGTAAATGATGTAATCACCAGTTACATAGCGCGCGGCGTCACCGTCAATCGTGTATGCAGTGCTTACATTCACGTTTCGTTGATGCTAGAACGGCTCATGTCCCTGTCCGCCAGACCGAAACGCCGGTCCGCCCACCGCCCGTCGCCGCCCCCGAAGCCCTATCATCACGGCGATCTCCGGCGCGTGCTGATCGACGCGGCGCTGGGATTGGCCGAGGAGGGCGGCGCCGAGGCCGTCAGCGTGCGTGAGGCGGCACGCCGCGCCGGGGTGTCGCCGGGCGCACCGTTCCGGCACTTCCCGAGCCGCGTCGCCCTGATGACGGCGGTGGCCGAGGAAGCGCAGCGGCGCTTCCGGGCCGAGATCGAGGTGGCGCTGTCCGAGGCTCCGGCCGGCGACGCGCTGGCGCGGTTTCGGGCCCTTGGGATGGCCTATTTGCGCTGGGCGATGCGTAACCCGGCCCATTTCGAGATCATCTCGAACGGCAGGTTTTTCGACCACGGCAAGGCAACCGAGCTGTCACGGGACAACGCCGAGCTGATCGGCATGACCGAGCAGACGCTGGCGGACGCGTTCGCCAAAGGCCAATTGCGCGTCCCCGACCTGAAGCGGGTCCAGATCGCCGGCCGCGCTTTGGTTTACGGCTTTGCCCGGATGAACATCGACGGTCATTTTCCGCGCTGGGGTGTCGCCGAAGCCGAAGCGGAGCGCACCGCCGAGGCGATCCTCGATCTGTTCATCGAGGGCATTGCCAGACGACCGGACTGATATTCCCGCGGTAAAGCGTTAATGCCGGGCGATTGTGTCCTCGCTTCCTCCGAATTCGGCAAATTCATTGCGTGTTCATGACCGTTCCACTACATTTTCATGACATGCCGCAGGCTCCGGCTGCGTCATGCGTCTCCTGGTCATCGCCAGCAAAGGCCCAAAGGCAGTGCCGGGTGTAGTTGCGTCCCCCGCCCATGGCGCCCGCACCAAATCCAGGTCCGACCGCTTCCGTCGCCGCTACAGGCCTGGCCGCGATCGGCATCTGGCGGTTGCTTGCCGTCGCGGCGCCGCATCTGGCGGCGCTGGCCGTCATGTTTCAGACCGAAGTCGACTTCAGTTCGCGGGCCGGCTTTCTGATGTCATGGGGAATCCTGAACTTCTTCTGGATCGCGCTGTTGCGGCGTCCCGCATTGTCGGGCGCGCTGTCGCTGACGCTGGTGGTGGTGCTGATCCTGCTGTCGCGGCTCAAGCACGACATCGTGCAGATGACGGCGAACTTCGTCGATCTGATGGTGATCGACCGCGACACCGCGGCCTTCCTGTTTACGATCTTCCCCAATCTGCGCTGGTCGGTGATCGGCGCCGCGCTCGTCATCATCCCCTCGATGTACGCGCTGTGGTGGCTCGATCCGTTCCGCATCCGGCGGTTGCCGGCGGTGGCCTGCAAGCTGGCGTGTCTTGCCGCCCTGGTCGGATATTCCTTTGCGTGGCCGGATGAAGCCTGGCGCGGCTATTACGACGACGGCTATCTGTCGAAGTTCTCCCGCTCCGGCGTAACCGCGGTGTCGGATTTCATCAAATACGGTTTCATGGAATCCGACGCGGTCGCCGCCGAGCGTCTGAAGGTGCCGCTGCTGGATTCCTGCCATCCGGTCGGGCGGCGGCCGAACATCATCATGATCCACGACGAATCCAGTTTCGACATTCGTCAGGCCGCTGGCATCAAGGTGACGGCGGGCTATGGCAGCCATTTCAAATCGTTCGACGGCAAGGAACGCAAATTCCTGGCCGAGAGCAATGGCGGTCCGAGCTGGTTCACCGAATACAACGTGCTCGCCGGGCTCTCGTCGCGTTCGTTCGGCCGGTTTTCCTATTTCGTGACCCGCATCGCGTCGGGCCGCGTCGAGCGCGGACTGCCGTTGGCGCTGCGCCGCTGCGGCTACGACACGACCTCGCTCTATCCGGCCTATGGCGCGTTCATGAGCGCGCGCAGCTTCCAGACCACCACCGGTATCCAGCATTTCTACGACGCGCGCGATCTTGGCGCCAAGGACGTCGAACCCGACGGCTTCTTCTACGATAAAGCCTTGCAGCTGATGTCGCAGGCGCCGCCGACCACGCCGCAATTCATGTTCGTCTATCTCGCCGCCAATCATTTTCCCTGGGAGACCCGGTTTCGCCCCGACCTGACGCCGTTCTGGCGCAAGCCCGGCAACGAGCCCGTGGTCGATGAATATCTGCGGCGCCAGGCGATGAGCGCCGACGATTACGGTGCGTTCATCGCAGGGCTTAAAAAGAAATTTCCGGCGCAGCCGTTCCTGATCGTGCGCTATGGCGACCACCAGCCGGAATTCTCGCCGCACGTGCTCGATCCCGGTCTCGGCGAAGCCGGTGTCGGCAAGAAGCTGGAGAATTACGACCCGCGCTATTACGCGACCTATTACGCCATCGACGCGATCAACTTCGAGCCGGTCCAGAGTCCCGCCGTGATGGACACCATCGACGGGCCCTATCTGCCGTTGGTGATCCAGGAAGCCGCGGGCATCCCGCTCGACCCGTCGTTCGAGGAGCAGAAAAGCATCATGCTGCGCTGCAAGGGCCTGTTCTATGCCTGCAAGGACGGCGCGGAAGCGCGGCGCTTCAACAGGCTCTTGATCGACGCCGGTTTCGTAAAAAACCTCTAGAGCATGATCCGGAAAAGTGGGCACCGGTTTTCCCTCGCGACAAACGCGAAGCGTTTGCGCGGAGATCATGCTCAAACAAAAAGATAGAGCGGGATGACGATTCGAAGAAAAGTCATCCCGCTCTAGCAGCAAGGGGAGAGCAAAATACCAGCCTCCGTCGAACCTGGAACAAACCGGACCGGCGGCGCAGCATCGCGCGGCGTCCGGTTCTATGCCGGTGTTGGCCTGGTCGCCACGTTGCATCTTGCGGCGTTGGCTGTCCTGCTCGCCACGGAATACGGACCTTTTGCGATCACGCTGTCCCTGCTGGCGTGGGTCTTTGCGAATTGTCTTTTCCTGCTCGTGCTGCCGCGGCCCGGCGTGTCCGCGGCGCTTGCGCTGAGCCTGGTGGTGCTGTTGATCGCGCTGTCGCGCTTCAAGTTCGAGATTTTGCAGCTAACGCTGACATTCCTTGATTTCCTGATCATCGATCGCGACACGTTTTCGTTCCTGCTCTCGGTGTTTCCGCGATTGCGGACGCAGTTGATCGTGGCGGGGGTCCTTGCAGTTCCGGTGTTGTGGGTGATCTGGCGCTCCGATCCGTTTCGCGCAGGTCGCCGCCTTCCGTTGGCGATTCTTGCCGCAACCACCGTGTTGATGTCAGCAATGTCGGTCGCGGTGCCCGAGCAACCGTGGGAGCCGTTCCAGGGCATCAATCATATTTCCGGTCTCGCGCGCTCGGCCGTGGTGGCGGTGTCGCGGCTGGCTTCGACAGGTTGGATAGAGGCCGATCCACCTGCGAGCGGCCCGCTTCGCCTGGCCTCGCGAGCACACGCCGCCGGCTGGCCGGCGCTGCCGCCCAGCGAGAAATGCGACAGCACTGCGAGGCGGCCGCATATCATCTTGCTGCTCGACGAGTCGAGCTTCGACATTACCGCCGCGCCCGGAGTCAAGGTGCCGTCGGGGTACTCCGACTACTTCAAGTCCAGTGATGGCACGCGGCGGACCCTGATGGTGGAGTCGACCGGCGGCCCGACATGGTACACCGAACTCAACGTGATGACCGGCATGTCGGCGCGATCGTTCGGCGATCTGAAGTTTTACGTCACAAGAATCGCCGCGGGCCGTGTCACGCGCGGACTGCCGCGAGCGCTGCAGCGCTGCGGATACAAGACCTTCTCGCTCTATCCGACCTATGGAGGCTTCCTCGGTGCGCGCACCTTCCAGAAGGGAACCGGCGTCGGCCAGTTCATCGACATGGCGGATATGGGCGTCGCTGAGGACAGGCAGCCGGACAAGTTCTATTTCGACCAGGCCTTGAAGGTGTTTGCGAGTGAGCCGCCGTCGCAGTCGCCGATCTTCATGTTCGTGTATCTCACGGCCAATCATTTTCCCTGGTGGAGCGTCTACCGGCCCGATCTGACGCCGGACTGGACTCCGCTGGGAAATACGGCGGAGACCGACGAATACATTCGTCGCCAAACCGTGACGGCGAAGGACTACCGCGATTTCACCACACGGCTGGCGCGCGACTATCCGGATCAACCGTTTCTGGTCTTGCGTTTCGGTGATCATCAACCCGCCATCTCGCAGAAATTGCTCGAGCCTGGCATCGACCGTAAATCGTTGACGCAACGCCTGATGACCGCAGATCCGCGTTACTTCTCAACTTACTATGCGCTCGATGGCATCAATTTTCGACCGGCCGATCTGTCGTCGGCGCTCGAAACCCTCGATGCGGCCTATATCCCGATCGTGATCCAGGAAGCCGCCGGCATCCCGCTCGATCCGTCGTTCGAGGAGCAGAAGAGCATCATGCTGCGCTGCAAGGGCCTGTTCTATGCCTGCAAGGACGGTGCGGAAGCGCGGCGCTTCAACAGGCTGTTGATCGACGCCGGCCTGGTGCGCGGATTGTAGGGCTGGCCCGCGTAACGGGAACCGACGCCTTCGCCGCCATTATCCGCGAAGTTTCGTTGTTTCCGAGATTGCCCGCCAGGCGACCTATTTCGACACAATCCACAGCGAAACGAGAAGCGAGGAAGACCGAATCATTTTGCGGCGCTAAGTTCGGGCCGAGACGAAGGCTGGATCCAACGGCAAACGATGTCATCCGCGGCCATAAGATGGCCCGCGAATCACGTTAGGCTGTGGGGCACATCACCTGCTGGATCCCATGCACCTTCGAAGGGGAATAAATGGGTAATAACATGACACACGCTTCGCTTCTCAATCCGTTTAGTTCGCACCAGGAGCCGGTCCAGATCGCCAACCGGCGGGCGGCGACACGGGCGGCGCGGACCACACGCGCGACACGGGCAACACCGGTCTGCTCGAACTGCCAGTCGGACGACATCATCGCTCACGCCACCGCCCAGTGGAGTAACGAATCGCAGGAATGGGAACTGGCCAACACCTTCGACCAACCAGCTCACTGCGCCCGCTGCAACGGCCGGTGCGGCATCGCCTGGATACCCCTTTACTAGACCTTGTCATCGGAGCGCGGGGCGGGCAGAGGCGAAGGTGCGCCATGCCCACCGTATCCGGACAGCGCTGAAAATGCTGGGCTCGCTTTCGCTCAGCCCACTCACCAGTTCTGGCGATCGCCTTCGCCCTCTCAGGATTTTTCCGGCCAATAAAGCCGCATCGGGTTGTCGACCAGGAGCTTGCGCTGCAGTTCGGGGGTGGCCGCGATGTGCGG
>Ga0193724_1000045_pt1 | contig 27158 bp, 25 predicted proteins | sample H2a1metaG_FD_146005 | JGI IMG/M metagenome (GOLD analysis project Ga0193724, IMG submission 146005) | Soil microbial communities from a riparian zone of the East river system, Colorado, United States - H2a1 | ecosystem: Environmental > Terrestrial > Soil > Riparian zone | place: USA: East River... | reverse complement strand
ATTCCCACTCTGCCCGCATGAACAGGCCGCCAATTAAATTGACGTCGACGCCGAGACCTGCGGAGTAGCCATATACCAGATGATTATGTTGGGCCTGCGTGGTGCTCAAGGTGGCGCAGAATGCAATGCCACAGGATGCTACCGCGTTTGCAAAAGTAAGCGCATAGTGATCGTTGACAGTGACGGTGCGCGTGATGTCGGCATTTCCGAGTGCAACGCCACCAAACAGGTATGGCAGGAAGCTCCCGTAGGAATAACCCCCGCGCACACGGAGTGTGGCCATGTCCTTGACCGCGATGGCGGAGGACGACGTTGCCCTCACAGAGTGAAAAAAACCATCGGATAGGGCTGCGGGGCTGACGAGGGATTGGCTCGCCGTCGACGAGCCACCAAATGCGCCGTGGAGATAGCTCGCTTCAACGCCAATGACCACATCATCCCATTGCGAATTATATCCGGCGAACCCGCCGAAGCCAGACGTACGCGCTGACTCCTTGCCAAGCCCGAGATTCCATCGCGAAACCTGCATTTCGGCTTCGATGGTGGTATTGGCCAGCAAAGCCGCGATCATGTTCGAGGTCGACCCGTTGAAGTTCTCGTCGGAGGATCCGTAGCCGGCCTGACCTCCGATATAGTATCCCTGCCAATTGACCGTCGGTGCAGGCCCGGCGGGTAGCGAGCCGCGAAGGAAATCGGGCATATCCGCCGCCTGCGCGCCGGACACCGCTCCGAACACCACCGCTGCCAGTACCAATCCACGCATCGCAACACCCCCATCGAACGCTCTGAACTTGGCGCTAATCATCGCCTGTTAACCTTAATCAATCGTTGTCGCAGCGCTCTGACCGGCATGATCTTTTTGCGAAAACCGAAGTCGCTTTCCAAGACAAGACGGCGCGGGAAGATCCCGCGCCGTTTACAATCGTTAAGAATTGAAAGCCTCGATCAGCCCTTGTGCACCACGGGCGGCGGCGGCGGATACATCGCGGGGCTGTCGAGATTCCAGCGCACGCCGAGCGTCAGGTCGTGCGAGGTGATGTCCTTAAATCCCATCGTGTGGTTGTTCGCGAACCCCGTGAAATCGGAGACGACGCCAGTCGTTGCATCGCCAAGATTCACGTAGCTGTAACCGATCTCCACCGTAAAGCCCGGGTTGACCCTGTAAGCCAGACCGGTATGCAGAGCCCATGCGAAATTCCACTTTGAGGCTGTAGGTGCGGTAGCGACACCCAAGGCCGGCGTATTTGTATCGACATAACTGGAGATGGTGTTGCGCGAAAAGCCGACGCCGGCGCCGATGAACGGCGTCACGCTCCACCAGGTACCGAGATCCACATAGGCGTTGGCGAGAGCCAGCCATTCAGACTTGCTGGCGGTGTAAGTGTCAACGCCGGCCGTAGCTACGCCCGCATTGTTGAAGACAAAAACATCGCTGCCGTGGAAATTGGATTTGCCGCGATACTGGCCGGTGACGTCGGCGCGAAACCAGTTGTTGAACTGGTAACCGACGCCGATCCCAAAGATACCTGCAGTGTCAAAGCCCGTATTTTGATTCAGCGACAGCAGCGTGGGATAGGAAAACCAGTCCAGCTTCTTGACCCGCTGATTGCTGAACCCGATATCGCCGCGCAGATACCATCCGCCGAAATCATCGACCGGAGCCGGCGCATACATCGGCGACTGCATGATGGGCATGTCCGCTGCGAACGCCACTGACGACAACAGTGCTGCCGCTCCGGCGGCAACGAGAAACTTAACGCTACGCATTGGCTTCGTCCTTTTGGCCGGTGAGGCAGACAACGGAGGCCTCACATCAAAAACTCACCGCCGGACGATGCCATTAAATGCTTAAGCGCCACTTAACCCTAATTATTAAGGTTGATAATCTCTTACCCGCGATCCGACGCGAATGGAATTTTCAATCTTGCCGATCGCGCTGCAGCTTGCGAATATTTGCGAAGTCTTCACAATCGCTAAAAATGTATTGAAGCTGGCGCCCGCGTCAGCGCGGGGTTTTCGGCAGCGTCGGCAGGAACACCGCGAGCAACCCGATCGCCGGCAGGAACGCGCAGACCTGATAGACGAACGCGATGCCAGTGTGATCGGCGACCTTGCCGAGCACCGCGGCGCCGAGCCCGCCGATACCGAACGCGACGCCGAAGAACGCCCCGGAGATCATGCCGAAACGATGCGGCATCAATTCCTGCGCGAACACGATGATCGACGTAGTTGCCGACGAGATAATGAAACCGATGAACACCGTCAGCACGGCGCTGGCGAACAAGCCGGCATAAGGCAGCGCCAGCGTGAACGGCAGCGCGCCGAGGATCGAGAACCAGATCACGTATTTGCGGCCGAAGCGATCACCCAGCGGCCCGCCGAAGAAGGCCCCGACCGCGTTGGCGGCAAGAAAGATGAAGAGGTAAAGCTGGGCGGCCTGGGTCGAGACCGCAAACTTGTCGATCAGATAGAAAATGTAATAGCTCGACAGGCTCGACACATAGAGTTGCTTGGAGAACAGCAGTGCGACCAGCACCGCAAGCGCGATCTTGACGCGTCGCGAATCCGGCGCGTCCGGATGCGGTTCGACGGGTGCGAACTTCCTGGCCGCGATCTGCGGCCTGTACCAAAGCCCAATCCGCCACAGAATGACGATCGCCACAAACGCGATCGAGGAAAACCAGGCGATGCTTGGCTGACCGAACGGCACGACGATCAATGCCGCCAGCACCGGGCCCATCGAGGTACCGAAGCTGCCACCGAGCTGAAACACCGATTGCGCGAAGCCGTAGCGGCCACCCGACGCCAGCCGCGCGATCCGCGCCGACTCCGGATGGAACACCGCCGAGCCCAGGCCGACCAGCGCGGCGGCGACCAGAATGACGGGGTAACGCTGAGCGATGCTGAGCAACAGCAGGCCGAAGAAGGTAGATCCCATGCCGATCGCGAGGGAAAACGGCTGTGCCTTCCTGTCGGTGAAATATCCGACCACCGGCTGCAACAACGACGCGGTGAACTGGAACGCCAGCGTGATCAATCCGATCTGGGCAAAGTCGAGCGCGTAGTTGTCTTTCAGGATCGGATAGATCGACGCGATCAGCGACTGCATGGTGTCGTTGAGGAAATGCGAGAAGCTGATTCCCGCCAGCACGATGTAGGCCGGCGCCACGCCCGCCGTACCGGCGATTGAGCCGGACGTCACATCCGGAACCAGCACCGGCGCGACCAGCACTTCATCGGAGACGACGACAGGCTTGTTCAAGGAATCGATCCCGGAAGATTCGCGACACGCATTTCCTACGATGGCCGCGCTGCGGTCACCACCACCATTAGATAATGGCTGCGATGCGATTGGACCCGGCTAATCGCGCTCAGGCCGCCGCGGCATGGCCCAGCGCCGAGACGATGTGGTCGACCACTTCCTCGACCAGGATACGGTCGTCGCCCTCGCCCATCACCCGGATCACCGACTCGGTGCCGGACGAACGTACCAGCAACCGGCCGTGACCGTTGAGCCGCTTTTCGCCGGCGTCGATCGCCGACTTGACGTCGGCATCGTCGAGCGGCTTGCCGCTGCGATAGCGCACGTTCTTCAGAATCTGCGGCAGCGGCTCGAAGCGATGACAGACCTCCGACACCGGGCGGCGAAGTTTTTGCACCACCGCGAGCACCTGCAGCGCCGCGACAAAACCATCGCCGGTGGTGGCGTAGTCCGACAGAATGATGTGACCGGAAGGCTCGCCGCCGATATTGTAGCCGCTGCTCAGCATCTGTTCGAGCACATAGCGGTCGCCGACCTGCGTGCGCACGAGCTCGATACCCTGGCCTTCGAGAAAGCGCTCCAATCCGAGATTCGACATCACGGTGGAGACGATACCCGGCTTGGCGAGGCGGCCGTCTTCCTTCCAGCTTTGCGCGATCACCGCGAGCAACTGGTCGCCATCGACCAGATGTCCGCGCTCATCGACAAGAATGACGCGGTCGGCGTCGCCATCGAGCGCGATGCCGATGTCGGCGCGCATTTCGCGAACCTTGCGGCATAGTGCTTCCGGCGAAGTGGATCCGCATTCCTTGTTGATATTGTATCCGTCCGGGTCGACGCCGATGGCAATCACATCGGCCCCCAGCTCCCACAGCGCTTCCGGCACCACCTTATAGGCCGCGCCGTGGGCGCAATCGACCACCACGCGCAAGCCGTCGAGGCTGAGATCGCGCGGCAGCGTGCGCTTGGCGAATTCGATATAGCGGTCATGAACGCCGTCGATGCGGCGGGCACGCCCGAGACTGGCGCTCTGCGCCAGACGCTTGTCGAGCGATTCATCCAGCAATTGCTCGATCTGCTTTTCGACGTCGTCGGAAAGCTTGAAGCCCTGCGGACCGAACAGCTTGATGCCGTTATCTTCGAACAGATTATGCGAAGCGGAAATCATCACGCCGAGATCGGCGCGCATCGACTTGGTCAGCATCGCCACCGCCGGCGTCGGCATCGGGCCGAGCAGCAGCACGTCCATGCCGACCGAAGTAAAGCCGGCCACCATCGCATATTCGATCATGTAGCCGGAAAGCCGCGTGTCCTTGCCGATCACGACGCGATGGCGGTACTCGCCGCGCTGAAACACCAATCCAGCCGCCTGCCCGACCTTGAGCGCCAGCTCCGGTGTAATCAGACCATTGGCACGACCCCGAATCCCGTCCGTACCGAAATATTTGCGGCTCATATGTCCCCCGAGCGGCTTTCAAGGATTCTCGAAACCACCCCGCGAGAATACTTAAACGCCCGTCCATCACAACGTGCACGCCTTATACTGCCTTCGGAGCTAAGATGGCTTCAAAAAATATGATGAATCATTACCGTCGCCAAAACTGAACCTGAGCCGCTAACATATTGTTAACGCACGCAATACCGCCGGTTCCCCTGGCTTAGAACACCTCAGCGCTAATCCGTGCGCTTGACGTGATGGTCGCCTTTCGAGGGCGGCGGCTGGGTGACATTGACCGGGTCCGAGCCCGGAAAGGTCTCCTCCAGCCCCTCCTCCAGTGCCTGATCGAGCCGGCGCTTCTCGGTATCCTTGACATCTTTGGGGTCGGAGCGTGGTCCGGTCATGGATGCCCTCCTGGTCAGCAGCCCGCTCCGCGATACGATTTTGCAGATGGCCCAACCATGCTAGATGACTGCCCGACCGAAGAATTACAAGAAGGGCCGGGAGCGTCCATGAAACACATCACCTGCATCGAGGATCTGCGCCAGGTCCATATGCGAAAAGTGCCGAAGGCGTTTTTCGACTATGCCGATCGCGGCTCCTATGCCGAGGAAACGCTGCGCGCCAACCGCGACGATCTTGCGCAGATCAAGTTTCGCCAGCGCATTCTGGTGGATGTGTCGAAGCGCGATCTTTCGACCACCATCCTCGGGGAGCCCGCATCGCTGCCGCTGATCCTGGCGCCGATCGGACTGTGCGGCATGCAACACGGCGATGGCGAGATCCATGCCTGTCGCGCCGCGCACGCCGCCGGCATCCCCTTTACGCTGAGCACGATGTCGATCTGCTCGATCGAGGACGTTGCGGCCAATGTCGACAAGCCGTTCTGGTTTCAGCTTTACGTCATGAAGGACCGCGGCTTCATCAAGGCGCTGATCGAGCGCGCGATCGCCGCAAAATGCAGTGCGCTGGTGCTGACCGTCGACCTGCAGGTGATCGGCCAGCGTCATCAGGACATCAAGAACGGCATGACGGTGCCACCGGAATGGAGCGTGTCGAAGTTCTTCGATTTCGCCAGCAAGCCTGGATGGGTGTCCGGGGTGCTGCGCGGCAAGCGCCGCACCTTCGGCAACCTGGTCGGCCATCTCAAAGGTACCGACGATATTACCGCGCTGGGGACATGGATCTCGACGCAATTCGACACCACGCTGAACTGGAAGGATGTCGCGTGGATCCGCAGCATCTGGCCCGGCAAGCTGATCCTGAAGGGCATTCTCGACGTTGAGGACGCCGAGGAAGCGGTGAAGACCGGCGCCCAGGCGCTGGTGGTCTCGAACCACGGCGGCCGGCAGCTCGATGGCGCACCGTCATCGATCGAAGTCTTGCCGGAGATCGTCGACGCCGTCGGCTCGCAGATGGAAATCATGTTCGACGGCGGCGTTCGTTCCGGACAGGACGTGATGCGCGCGCTCGCGCTCGGCGCCAAATCCTGCATGATCGGCCGCGCCTACATCCACGGCCTCGGCGCCTTCGGCGGCCCCGGCGTCGCCAAGGCGATCGACATCATCGCCAACGAACTCAACGTGACCATGGGGCTGTGCGGCGTCAACACCATCGCCGAGATCGACGACCACGTGCTGGCGATTTGATTTCGTCATTCCGGGGCGCGCCAACGGGTCCGCGCAAAGCGCGGCCCGATGACAGGCTCCGAGCGAACCTCAGATGTGCGATTGCACATCGGGGAATCTCGAGATTCCGGGTCTGGTCCTTCGGACCATCCCGGAATGACGCTTTGCGTCACATCGGCGGCGTGATGCCGTCGCGGCCGACATTGACGCGGTTGGCTTCCAGCGTGCCGTCATCTTTCTTGGTCGCGCCAAAGATGATGATCTTGGCGCCCGGCTTGAGTTCGGACTTGTCGCCCGCAACGAATGTCACGATCGGTGTGTCCGGCGGCACCACGACTTTCTTTTCGCCGTCCTTGTATTTCACCAGGATATTCTGGCCGTCGGTGCCTTTGACCGTCTCGGCGACGGTGGCGTTGGTCATGGTGCTGCCCGCGCGCTGGTCCCAGGGCCGGAAGCCTTCGGCCGCACCGCGCTGGGTTTCCGGGAAAATATGAACCGCGACCGCCTTCTGGGTGCCGTCGGGCTCGGGCATCGCGGTGACGCCGATGTAGGACCCCGGCTTGATTTCCGACAGCTCGGTTTTGGCGACGCCGAACACCGCCACATTGTCGGTCACCCGGACCTTCATGTCGGTGCCCTCGCGCGACTTGATCGCCAGCATGGCGCCATCGACACTTTCGATGGTGCCACGGATCCGGACCGTGGGAGGTTGCTGAGCCCATGCCACCGATCCAAGCACGGATATGAAAGTCAGCGACGCCGCGAGCAGGCGCGGCCTCAACGAAGACATGTTCGGCATGGTTCTCCCCTTCCTCGGCATTTCCCGGTAATGGGGGAAACACCGCAACTCCAAGGCTATTCCGCGCGGCAGCGCCAGCATCTACATCGGCGGCGTCAGCCCGTCGCGGCCGACGCTGACGCGGTTGGTTTCGAAGCTGCCGTCCGGCAGCTTTTTCATGACGGCGATCACCTTGGCGCCGGCCTTCAGGTCGGATTTGTCGGCGGGTACATAGGTCACGACCGGGGTGTCCGGCGACACCGCGACTTTCTTCTCGCCGTCCTTGTATTTGATCGTCAGGGTCTGACCGTCGTTGCCGGCCACGGTCTGGGCCACCGTCGCATTGGTCATGGTGCTGTTGGGGCGCAAATCGAACGGCCGCGATCCCTCTCCGGTGCCACGCATGTCTTCGGGAAACACATGCACTTCGACCGCTTTTTGTTCGCCGTCCGGTCCCGGCACCGTGGTGGTGCCGATGAAGGAGCCGACCTTGATGTCATCAAGCGAAATCTTGGCGATGCCAACCACCCGCATGTCGCCGGTCATGTGCAGCTTGACGTCCTCGCCGCTGCGCGATTTGACCGCGAGCACATCGCCGTCAACGCCCTCGATGGTGCCGCGTACCCGCGACGGCGAAGGCGGCTGCTGGGCGATGGCATAGAGCGACGACGCGACCACCATCGCGACGGCGATCAGCGGACGAGTGAGGGTGGAACGATGAACGGGCATGAACGGACCTCCGGCGGGCATTACCTAACACTGGACACCAGCGTCTCAACGATATTCCGCCTCAAAGCTTTGTGAGATCGGTCTCCACCAGAGAGCGAAGCTCGGATGTAACTTCGGGGCGCTGCCCGAACCAGAGTTCAAACCCGCGCACCGCCTGGTGCAGCAGCATGCCGAGCCCGTCGGCGGTCTTTAGCCCGCGCGCGCGCGCCGCCGACAGCAACGGCGTTTCCAGCGGCACGTATACCAGGTCGGCGACAACGGCATGTGACGGAAGCAGGCCGGCGTCGAGTTCCAGTGCCGGCTGGCCGTGCATGCCGAGCGATGTGGTGTTGACCAGCAGCCCGGCGCGCGGCAACAGACTGTCGATGGTCTCCCATGCGACGGGATGGACGTTGGCGCCGAATTGGTCCGCAAGCACGCTCGCCCGCTCCGCGGTCCGGTTTGCCAGATGAACGCGCTTGATGCCGCGCTCGATCAATCCGAACACCACCGCGCGCGACGAGCCGCCGGCGCCGAGCACCAGCGCTTCCTCGACCGTGTCCCATCCGGGCGTGCAGGCGTCGAGATTATGGATGAAACCTTCGATGTCGGTGTTGGTCGAGCACAGTTCGCCGCCTTCGTACCACAGCGTATTGGCGGCGCCGACCGCGCGGGCGCGCGCGTCCGGCTTGGTCAACGCCAGCGCGCGCTCCTTGTGCGGAATGGTGACATTGGCGCCGACAAAGCCGTGGGTCGACAAATGCAGCACGAACTCGGCAAAGCCTTCGGGCGGCACTGCCTCGATATTGTAGCCGCCCTCGATGCCGAGCGTGCGCAGCCAATAATGATGGATCAGGGGCGATCGCGAATGCGCGGCCGGCCAACCGATCAGGCAGGCGGCAAGGGCTTTGCTCACGGCTGTCATTGCCAATCCTGTTGGGCCCGCCCGGTAAGCGGGCATCGCCGCTGCTCAGATCGGACAAGCTGCGTCAGCTGTCAATGCTGTAGGTGAATTGGCTATAGGTGAATTGTCGCGGCAACGATCGCGCTTAACGCCAGCGCAGCAGCGGCGGCAAACCAGATCGCGGCCAGATTGATCCAGTGATAGGCGAGCGCACCGCACAAGGAACCCGCCACCAGCGCCGCCCACAACAGCAGATTCGAAGCCCAGCCCCAGCGCGCGCCGCCGGTCAGGGCCTCAGCTGCGAGCTGGCCGACCTTGACCAGTGCGCCGGTGACATAGGTGAGACCGAGGCCGGCGCCGCCGGCGATCTGGAACACCGCGTTCTCCATTCCCATCGCCAGCACGACCGCGGCGATCGCGACATTCGGCAGGTCGAACGCATAACAAAGGGCCGCGGCGGCGAGCAGCGATGCTTCCGCCAGCAGCACCCAGGGCTGGCGATTGACGCCGCGGCCGAGCACAATCAGGCTGCCGGCGGCGGCGCCGATCACGAACAGCGCGACCAGGCCGAGCGCCTCGATCGCGCCCAACCAATGCCCCTCCGCAAGACTGACGCCCATCCGTGTCGAGTTGCCGCTCATGAAGGAGACGAACAGGCCGCCGAGATGCAGGAAACCGATGCCGTCGACATAGCCGGCCAGCGCGCTCAGGGCGCAGGCCAGGGCAATGTTGCGGCGTGAATCAAGCATTACGCTGAATCACCATGCCGCAGGCGCGCCGTCGCTGTATCGGTCGCCCGCAACAACGGGGACTGTTCAGGCGCTCCATTCGTAGACTTCTTTTTCGTACACTTCCTGAAAGCCGGCCCGTTGCAGATTGCGATAGGAATGCTCAATCATATACAGGGTTTCAGACACCAGCAGCGAGCAACCGATCCGTTCGGCCCGCTCGACCCTCTTCGCAATGAGCGCCTGTTGAGCGCCGCGTTTGCGATGGCTTTCGGCGGTCGCCGCCGCCGTCAGATATCCAAGGTCCTCGAACACGCAGAGGGCCGCGATGGCCACCGGGCGGCCGCCGTCAAACGCCATGTAGTGGAAGAAGCCGTCGCTGCCCGCAGACCGCGCATATTCAGGCCACAGGGTCTCGCCCAGCTCGTCGCGGGCGCCTTCGATCTCGTCGATGCTCACCTCGCGTATTTCGAGATCGGTTCTGAATTGAATCGGCGAGGCGTGGCTGCGGCACAGGGTCGGATAGCCGGTACGTCGAATGCGGGAAAGCCCGCTGCCCTCCAACCACCGGCGCACCACATCCATGTTGGGGCCGGGGCTGAGCCAGACGAAGAACCGCTTCACGCCTTCGTTTGCGAACAGATCGATGAACCGCGCGACACTGTCGAAGTCCATTCCCGCTTCTGTTCCGCACAAATAGACGCGATTGAGATTGGCGGATGCGTAGGGAGCCTGGCGGCTGGGATCGATGGTGACGTAACAGCTGCCGAAAGGATGACCATGGAATTGTTTTCGAATGAGGCTGTCGGGCTGGCATCTTCGATCCAGCCAGGCGGCAAGCCGCCTCATTTTCAACGACAAATCGATCTCGTCCATTGCGCTCCTCGTGGGCTGCTACACCATGGAGCAGAATACCGCGACAGACCGTTGAGGGAAATCATGATCACCGCGGAACGGGAGCGAAAAATCACTGCATAGTGATTGAATCGTCGCAGCCGGCGGTCATTCCGCGATGCGTGCAAAGCGCGCAGACCCGGAATCCAGGATGGCCGGTGCGAAATTCCCAGATCTGCAATTGCAGATCTGATCTGAGGTACGCGCGGCGCCTGCCAGCGGGCGGCGCAAAGCCGACCGCTGGCCTGCCCTCCGACGCGCCAATTGGCGCGTCGGGGAATGACAGCAGAAATTACGCCGCGACGCGATGCGCGGCGATGATCTGATCGGCGGCGCGGCCGGTAACCTCGGCCATGCGGTCGAACTGCCGGGTAAAACTTCCCGCGCCGGCCGTCGCCGACCGCAACTCCACGATCAACTCGCCGATCTCGGCTTCGGGCATCATGGCGCGGACGCGATCCCATCCCGGCCAGCCTTCGCGGGTGTCGAAACCGAGGATCTGCCCACGCCGCCCCGACAGGATCGCGTTGATCTTCGCGGTGGCATCGGTCGGACAGACGATCTCCACCACATGGATCGGCTCCAGCAGCACCGGCTGGCACTGCGGCAGCGCTTCGCTGACGCCGATCCGCGCCGCGGTGCGGAACGCGAGATCCGAGGAATCCACGCTGTGATACGAACCGTCAGTCAGCGTCACCTGGACGTCAATGACGGGAAAGCCGAGCGGCCCGCGCAGCAATCCATCGACCACACCCTCTTCCACCGCGCCGATATAATTTCGCGGCACCGCGCCGCCGACGACCTTTTCTTGGAACTCGAAGCCGCCGCCGCGCGGCATCGGCTTGACCTCCAGCACCACATCGCCAAACTGGCCGTGACCGCCGGATTGTTTCTTGTGCCGACCGCGCTGGGTGATCGATTGGCGGATCGTCTCCTGATACCCGATCGTCGGCGGCTGCGATTTGACGTTGACGCCGAAGCGCTCGCGCAGGCGCTCCAGCGCGACCCGCAGATGCATCTCGCCCTGTCCCCACAGCACGATGTCGTGGGTCTGCGGGTTCTGGACCATCGTCAACGAGGGGTCTTCCTCGTTCAGCCGCAACAGCGCCTGGCCGAGTTTGACGTCGTCCTTGCGGTCGGCTGCCGAGATCGCAATCGCCAGCACCGGCGGCAACGGTCCGACGCTCGCCAGCGCCGGTGGCGCAGCCTTGCCGCTCGACAGCGTGTCGCCGGTCTTGATGGCGTCGAGCTTGCCGAGTGCGACCGTGTCGCCGGCCTCGGCGGAGGCGCGCTTGGTATCATGGGCGCAGCTCGGGGAGGATATGCCGGATGCCCGGCCGGCCTCGCCCGATGACGATTGCAGCGTCGCGCCATCATCGAGATGACCTGCCAGCAGGCGGGTCAGCGACAGCTTGCCGCCGTGTTGCAAATGAATGGTCTTGAAGACATAGGCCAGCGCGTCCTTGGGTGAAGATGCGCCGAGACGCTTTGCTGTCTCGGTCACACCGGGCGATTCATGCCGCAGCGCCTTCATCAGCCGCAGCACGCCATTCTCGCGGGTCGCGGAACCGAGCAGCACCGGACAGATCAATCCTTCGCGCAATTCGCGTGCGAGATCGTCGAACACCGCGTCGCGCGGCGGCGGAATATCCTCGAGCAATTGCTCCATCAGCGCGTCGTCGTGATCGGCGAGCTTTTCCAGCATCGAGAACCGGGCTTCCTTCTCACGGTCGAGATCGCCGCCTTCGAGGGCTACGACTTCGGAAGCTTTATGCTCGCGATAGACGAAGGCGCGTTCCAGCGCCAGATCGACGAAGCCTGCGATCAGGTCGCCGTTCCAGATCGGAATTTGTCGCAGCACCAGCGGAATCCGCGACGCCGGCTGCAATGTCGCGAGTGTCTCGCGGATGCGCTTGTTGGCCCTGTCGATCTTGTTGAGAAACAGAAAGCGCGGAACCCCGAGGTCTTCGAGTTCGCGCAGGATAAGCTGAAGTTGCGGCAGCTTGCGTTCGTCGGCCTCGCACACCACCACTGCGGCATCGACCGCCGGGATCGCGGCGCGCATGTCATGCGCGAACTCCACCGAGCCGGGACAGTCGATAAAGGTGTAACTGTCGCCCATGAAAGTGGTCGTGGCGGCGGTGAGGCCGACACCCATCTTGTGACGGCGGGCCTCTGGGCTGGCGTCGCCTATCGACGTTCCGGCGTCGACGCTGCCGGCGCGGGGAATTGCGCCCGTGCGCGCCAATATCGCTTCAAGAAGTGTGGTTTTACCGCTTTGGAAAGGGCCCACCAGCGCAATGCACCGTGGACCGCGAGGACTTCTGACGTCCTGTCCCATTGCCGCCTCCTCATCTGGAGCTCGGCCCTTGATTGGGTCGGCAGGAAGGATGCTCCCCCTAAGGTGACGATTTGGCAAGCCGGAAAAACGTCGCTGCGCTGCATCGTGATTTCTTTCCCTCTCCCCATGTGGGAGAGGAAAAAAGAGACACAACCGCGACCTTGACTACCTTCCCGGCCGAAGTTCGAGGCTTTCCAGCCCGGCTGCGACACTAAGGCCGACCTGCCCCTGGACGCTGAGCGGCTGCAAAGCGATCGAATTGGCCGAGCCGCCCACCAGAACATTGCCGCCGAGGCCGACGCCGATGGTCGCGCTGCCCTGTGCGCCGGCATAATTGCCCGAGAGATCGCCGGGCCCGAGCCGCGCGACCGGCGCATACACGCCCCAGGCCAGCGCCGATTCTTGCGTGATGCCAAGATCGAGGCCAACCTTGCGGATGGTCGCGACATAGCGGTCCTCCGGCATGCCCTCGACCCGCAGCACGCAACCGAGGTTGGTCACCGAGCCGACGATGAAGCCGACGCTTGAACCGCCGCGGCATTCGAGGACGCCGACCTGCACGCGCTGCATCGGCTGCTGGGCATTGGCGCGGGCAAACAGGGCAGCCAGCATGGTGATGGTAATGGCGACACCGGCAAGGATGAATGAGCGGCGCATGAAGAAAATCTCCGGCTGAAAAGTTGTGATGCGAGCAGAAAATCAGGAAGCGCCATAGCCCCGGCGCTCTCTGTTTCTATGACACAACATCCGCGGCCGTGCCAGATTTGCCGCGCTTCGACCGCTGCTATCGTATATTCGGGGGGGACCCCTGACGCCAACAAAAAAGAGGCCCGCCTGAGCGGGCCTCTTTGGTAACCTTGAAGTTCTTCAGTGGTGGCGGCGATGGTGATGCATGTGCCGGCGAGGACCGCCATGCGCAAGCCGGACCGGCTGCAATTCGATATCAGCGACACCGGCCGCGACGTTCAACCCGGTCTGGCCTTGCACGCTGACGGGCTGCAGCGCATAGGAATTTTGCGGTCCGCCGACCAGAAAGTTGCCGCCGCCGCCGAGCCCGACCGATGCGTTGGCGCCGACGCCACCGTAATTGCCGGCGAGATCGCCGCGTCCAATCCTGGTGGTCGGTGCGTTCACCGCCCAGGAAAACCGGGTCTGATCGGTGAAGCCGATATCCAGGCCGTAGCGGCGGACGGTTGCGATGTAGGGCTCAGGACGGCGGCCTTCGCCTTGGAACACACATTCAAGGCTGGTCACCGAGCCGACGACGAAGCCGACATTCTGGCCGCCCCGGCATTCCAAAATACCGGCCTGAACCGGCGGCAGCGCGTGAGCGCTTGCGAACGATGCAACGAGTGCAGCGATGGCAACGCCAAGGGTCGAAAGTCGCATGAATTTGATCTCCGCATCACGAATTGAGCTTGCGGGGAGCAGGACGCAAGCGCCGTGTCCAAAACAAGGCGCTTCCCAAATCCGCCGTCAAAATATCAGATGTTCGACCGCGAAGTGATTTGACTACCTCAGATTGCCGCAAAATCGCTGAATGCGTTTGCAGGCGTCCTCGAGATCGGAAGTCTTGGCGGCATAGGAAATCCGAAACGCCGGACCGAGCCCGAATGCCGAACCCTGCACCACCGCGACGCCTTCGGTCTCCAGCAGTTCGGTAACAAAATCCTCGTCGTTGGCGATCACCTTGCCCGACGGCGACGTCTTGCCGATGGTGCCGGCGCAGGACGGATAGACATAGAACGCGCCCTGCGGCCGCGGACAATCGATGCCCTTGGCCTGATTGAGCATCGACACCACGAGGTCGCGGCGCTCCTTGAACATCTTGTTGTTCATGGGGATGAAGTCCTGCGGACCGTTGAGGGCTTCCACCGAGGCCCATTGCGAGATCGACGACGGGTTCGAGGTCGACTGCGACTGGATAGTCGCCATCGCCTTGATCAGTTCGGCGGGTCCGCCGGCGTAACCGATGCGCCAGCCGGTCATGCAATAGGCCTTCGACACCCCGTTCACCGTCAGCGTGCGGTCGTACAGTTTCGGCTCGACCTGCGCAGGCGTCGTAAAGACGAAATCGTCATAGACCAGATGCTCGTACATATCGTCGGTCATGACCCAGACGCCGGGATGCTTCACCAGGACGTCGGTGATCGCCTTCAGTTCGGCGCGCGTATAGGCGGCGCCGGTCGGGTTCGACGGCGAGCACAGGATGATCCACTTGGTCTTCGGCGTGATCGCCTTCTCGAGCGCGTCCGGCTGCAGCTTGAAGCCCTGCTCCGCCGTGCACACCACCGGCACCGGTTCGCCGCCGGCGAGCGCCACCATCTCCGGATAGCTCACCCAGTAGGGCGCGGGAATGATCACCTCGTCGCCCGGATTGATGGTAGCCATCAACGCGTTGTAGAGCACCTGCTTGCCGCCGGTCCCGACAATGACCTGGTTCGGCTTGTAGGTCAGACCGTTCTCGCGCTGAAACTTGGCGATGATCGCCTGCTTCAACTCGGGAATGCCGTCCACCGCGGTGTATTTGGTCTTGCCGGCCTCGATGGCGTGAATCGCCGCCAGCTTGATGTTGGCGGGGGTGTCGAAATCGGGCTCGCCGGCGCCGAGGCCAATGACGTTGCGGCCGGCCGCTTTGAGCTCGCGTGCCTTATCCGTCACGGCGATGGTGGCGGACGGCTTCACCCGGTCGAGCGCAGCGGACAGAAACGGCATCATCATCTCCTCGGCAAACGTCATGAATTGGCCGGCAGCGGGGGTCAACTCCCGAACCGCCACACTGATCCACGACGCTTTTTGTTGGGATCGACGCACCCTAAAGCGCGTCACGCTGCATCGCAAGAAGGTTGGTCCGGCACGCTCAAACTTTAGGGAACGTTAAACGCCGCTCGCTAGATTCGCGCAATATTCATAAAATTCCGCGGCAAAATGACTCATATCTGGCAAGGGCTTCGATCCGGCGAGTGGCTGACCGCCACGCGCGCGCGCGGCTATAGCCTCATTCTGCTCGGCATATGCACGGTTGCGGCGGTCGGCTGGGTGATGCTGTCGGACGGCCTCACCGACCTTAACGGCAAGCCGATCGGCACCGATTTCTCCAGCTTTTACGCGGCCGGGTCGATGGCCCTTGAGGGGCACGCGGCCAATGCCTACGACATGGCCGCGCATTATGCCCGCCAGCAGCAGATCTTCGGCGCCAGCACGCCATATTACGCGTGGTTCTATCCGCCGTTTCTTCTCTTTATCGCCGCCCCTCTCGCGCTGTTGCCCTATCCGGCCGCGCTCATGACCTGGCAGGTCGCGACATTGGCATTTTACGTCTGTGTTATCGGCGCCATCCTGCAACCGATCCGCCGATCGCGACCCGATCTCGGCTATCTCTGGGTGTTGCTCGCGCTGGCCTTTCCGGCGGTTTTCATCAATCTCGGACATGGCCAGAACGGCCTTCTGACCGCGGCTTTGCTGGGCGCCGCCCTGCTGATGCTCACTCGTCAGCCGCTTTTGTCGGGCACGCTGTTCGGCCTGCTCGCGTACAAGCCGCAATTCGCGCTGGTCATACCCATCGCACTGCTGGCGTCGAACCAATGGCGCGCGATCGCCGCGGCGGCGGCAACCATTATGGCGCTGTCTGTCCTGAGCGTGGCTACGTTCGGAACGGAGATCTGGTATGCCTTTGCGGCCTCGACCGACATGTCGCGAAAACTTCTTCTGCAGAATGGCGACGTCGGCTTCGAGAAATTGCAAAGCATGTTCGCCGTGGTGCGCATGTGGGGCGGCGGGCTTCCCTTGGCCTATATCGCCCAGGGTGCGATTTCGATCGCAGCCGTCTGCGGCATCGCCTGGACGTGGCACGGTTCCAGCGATTTCAACATCAAGGCAGCCCTGCTGACCATTGCGACGTTGCTGGCATCACCGCATACCCTCGACTACGATTTGATGATTCTAGGCCCTGCCATCGCATTCATGGCCTGTGCCGGTTTTGCCGGGGGAGTCCGCGGCTATGAGATCAGCCTGCTGGCCGCGGCATGGATCGTGCCGCTGCTGTCACGCATCATCGCCGGCGTCACCGGTATCCCCCTTGGTCTGCTGGTGTTGCTGGCGTTATACGTTTTCATAGTGCAGCGTGCGGTGCGGGATCGCCTGGGACCGGTGATCAAGGTTCGCGGCATCGCGCAAGCGTGATCTGATTTGTTCCGGCGTGTTGGTAAGATCTTCCACGCCGGTGCAGTGCGGCAAAGCTTTTCAACTATTGGCAGGTCGTTAACCTTTAAGGTCTTTGACTTTATAAAGCCTTTAAAGTTCTTGGGCCTTGCGACGCTTCGCTATCGGCATCATTCTTTAGCCGCGTTGCGGAGCGACAAGATCTTGCTCGTCGCGCACAGCGTGTCCTACCGATCAAATGAAATCCAGAATGTACAAGCTCTATTCGATGCAGCGCTCCGGCAACAGCTACAAGGTTCGCCTTGCGCTGGCGCTGCTCAACGCGCCCTATCGCGCGATCGAGATCGACATTCTGCGCGGCGAGAGCCGCACGCCGGACTTTCTCGCGATGAATCCCAGCGGCCAGGTGCCGCTGCTCGAAGTCGCGGAAGGACGCTACCTCGCCGAATCCAATGCCATTCTCTGGTATGTCGCCGGTGGCACGCCGCTCGCGCCGGAATCGCGGATCGAACGCGCCGAGGCGCTGCAGTGGATGTTCTTCGAACAACACGCGCTGGAGCCGAACATCGGCGCGGCATATTTCTGGCTGGCGCTGGTCAAGGGTGGCCGCGACCTGCAGACCCACGCGCTGGAAGACTGGATGGAGCGCGGCTACGCCGCGTTGCAGGTGATGGAAAATCACCTCAAGACCCATACCTATTTCGCAACGGGCCAGCTCACGGTCGCGGATATCGCGCTCTACGGCTACACCCATGTCGCCGACCGCTGCGATTACGACCTCGCGACATTCCCAGCGATTCGTGCATGGTTGCGGCGGGTCGAGCAGACCCCGGGCTTTGTCGACATGGACTGGTGGCCTAGCGGCGCCGAGGTCGACGATTCGCCCGGTATTGCCGCCGAGGTTTAGCGACAAAAGCTGCTGGCGCCGCCATTTCGCCATTTTCCGGGCGGTTTTGCCGCAATATTGCCCGTGGTTGCTGCGAAATACTTTGCACGCCGCAGGTGATTCGCCTGCGCATTCAAGGATTTCGGCCATGACACGGTCGCCCGACGCAGCAGGTTTCGATGGCCGCGCAGCGCTAGTTGCTTCATCCGGACTGACCCATGCCGTCGCGGCCTCGCTGGCGTTCGGTGCGGTATCGCTGTGCCTGATCGTCACCCTCACGGTGCTTTCGGCCAAAATCGCCATGGCGATGCCGATTCCGGCATAGCTCGATTGTCTTCCCTGGCCATTCGTAACTCTTGCGCACCAGCACGGTGATCAACATCGCTATCGGGCAACGATGAAAACACCTGTCGGACTTGTTACCGCGGCGCTGACGGCGGCGATTCTGCTGGCAGCATCATTCCTGATCGCGACGGGAACGCGCGGCGAAAACGTGTCGTTTGCATCGTCGGCGGGACAGCTCGAGGTGCAGACCGTTGCCAGCGGTTTGGTCAATCCCTGGTCGCTGGCGTTCCTGCCGGATGGCCGGATGCTGGTGACGGAGCGCCCGGGCCGCATGCGCGTCGTCACCGCGGAAGGACAACTCTCGCCGCCGCTAAAGGGCGTGCCGGAGGTCTGGGCGTCCAACCAGGGCGGATTGCTGGACGTCATCATCGACAAATCTTACCCGCAAAACAAAACCATCTACTTCTGCTTCGCCGAAGGAACCGGCGGTGGCGGCCGTACCGCGGTGGCGCGGGCAACGCTGAACGACGGCAATGGCCGGCTCGACGACGTCAAGATCATCTTCCGGCAGGAGGGACCGCTGTCGTCAGGCGGTCACTACGGCTGCCGGATCGTGCAGGCGAACGATGGCAATCTGTTCGTCACGCTCGGCGAACATTTCAAATACCGCGACGAGGCGCAGAATCTCGGCAATCATCTGGGCAAGCTGATCCGGATCGCGCCCGACGGCTCGGTGCCCGCAGACAACCCGTTCATCGGCCGCGCCGGTGCGAAGCCGGAAATCTGGAGTTACGGCCACCGCAACGAGCAAGGGCTCGCGATCAATCCCGCATCGGGCGATCTCTGGGAGATCGAGCACGGCCCGCGCGGCGGCGATGAAGTCAACATCATCGGCAAGGGCAAGAATTACGGCTGGCCCGTGATCGGCTATGGCATCGACTATAACGGCGCCAAGATTCACGAGAGCACCGCCAGGGACGGCATGGAGCAGCCGATCAAATTCTGGGTGCCGTCGATCGCGCCGTCCGGCATGACGTTTTATACCGCAGCACTGTTTCCGAAATGGACCGGCAGCCTGTTCACCGGCGCACTGGCGGGCAGGATGCTGGTGCGGCTGTCGCTCAACGGCAATACCGTGACCGGCGAAGAACGTCTGCTGCCAAATCTGAACGAGCGGATTCGCGATGTGCGGCAGGGGCCGGACGGCGCGTTGTGGCTGCTCACCGATAATTCGGCGGGACGGATTTTGCGGGTGTCGCCCGCCGCGAAATGACGCGTATTAAGCAATAGTGTCATCACCCACGAAAGCGGGTGAACCAGTATTCCAGAGCGCTGGTACTGGAGTCGCGAAGCCGCAGCGTACTGGATACCCGCTTTCGCGGGTATGACGGCCAGATGTGTCCCCGGCGCACCGCTTCACCTCGCCGCTAACTTCCCAACCTCACGACCATTTGTGAAAAATCAGAAACGCACCGGCGGCGATCAGCGCAAAACCCAGTCCGTGATTCCACCCCAGCGGCTCCTTCAGATACAAAACCGAGAAGCCAGCGAACACGACCAGCGTGATCACCTCCTGCATGGTCTTGAGCTGCGCAGCTGAATACACCGCGCTGCCCCATCGATTGGCCGGCACCGCCAGCCAGTACTCGAAAAACGCGATGCCCCAGCTCACCAGTACCGCGACCGGAAGCCAGATCGCCTTGAATTTGAGATGGCCGTACCATGCGAAGGTCATGAAAACATTGGAGGCAAACAGCATCAGAACCGGCAGAACCGACGGCGAAATGGTGGGCATGGATATCCTTTCGAAAAATTCTAGCGCTAACCCATAAGCGTGGACGCCGGTTCCATCGATGATCGATATCATTTAATCCAAGAAATCGGAAAAGCCGCGCCGGTTCGTGCAACCGCCCTTTAAGCATGGCGCCAGAAAGCCGCGCCGCGATCGCAACCATCAGTCAAGCTGCGTCATTCCCGGCAGGGAACGAGAACAGGCATGCGGTTCGACTGGCGCGCAATCTGCGGTCCGGCTCTGACGACAGCGGCGGCTTTGATCGCCATCTCTGTCGATCGTTATTTTTTGGCCACTCCCGATCCGGCGCCGCTGTCCGTCTGCATCGTCGCTTTCGCCGCGTCGCTGAGCGGCCTCGCCTCAGGCATGATCAGCGCCGCCATTGCTGTCGCGGCTTCGGCGCTGTTTTTCCTCAACCACCGCGCGACGCCGGGCCATGACCTGACGGATCTGGTTCGGCTCGCGATGCTGGCAATCACCGCGATCGGCACCGCCGTCATCACCGGCCTGCTGCGGAAACAATTGACGGATGCTTTCGCGTGGCAGCGCAGGCATCATTCGACCGCGGAACGCCTGTCGGCGGCGCTCGACCAGGTCGACGACATCGGCATCGTGCTGCTCGATTCCGACACCCGCGCCGAGTTCATCAACCGCGCCTTCCGCGATTATTTTTCGCTTCCGGACGCGAAGGCCGACAGCAAGCCGCCCTTCATCGCGCTGATGTATCACGGCCGCGATACCGGCGCCTATGAACTGCCGGAAGCAGAGCTGAGCGCCTTCATCGCGCGGCGCACCGAGATGATGCGCTCAGGCGATTCGACGCCGATCAATATCAAACTCGCGGACGGAAAGGTGCTGCGTTTCAGTTGCACGGCGCTGTCCGACGGCGGACGAATGCTGAGTTACACGCCGGTGACCGACCTCGTCCGCCACACCGACCACGCCTCCAATGCCGACTACCACCGGTCGCTGCGCACGAGCGGAGAGCATGGCCTTATCAGGCACCTGCGCGCCGCGGAATAGCCGCGACACGGCATCAAGCGCTCAATGAGATTGATCCTTTTCGACGTCGGCCCTAATGAAAGGACGATGTCACCGCGCCCCGCGCACCTAGTACTGACTATGAGAGATCGGTGAGTCGCTTGCTGCCCATGCTTCGAGACGCTCGCGTCGCTCGCTCCTCAGCATGAGGTTGTTGTGTTTCAGCAAGCTAGACCTCATCCTGAGGAGGCCGCGAAGTGGCCGTCTCGAAGGATGGGCTGCAATACCGATTTGTGATTCCAGGTACTAGGCGTGCCGTTTCCAGGAATGTAGAGTCGCAAAATGTCCAATGAGCTGTCCATCCGCTTTGTGACCCGGCAGGACTACGAGCGATGGCTTCCCCTGTGGGACGGATACAACGCCTTTTACGGGCGGTCTGGCGCGACCGCACTTTCCCCTGAAATTACGGCAATGACCTGGGCGCGCTTCTTCGATGCATATGAGCCGGTGCATGGTCTGGTCGCGGAGAGCGGCCGAGAATTGCTGGGCCTGACGCACTATCTCTTCCACCGCAGCACCACGGCCATCGAGCCGACCTGCTATCTGCAGGATTTGTTCACCGGCGAGGCCGCGCGTGGAAAAGGCGTGGGCGGAGCGCTCATTAACGGAGTCTATGAGCAGGCGCGGCTTGCCGGATCGCCACGCGTGTACTGGCAAACCCACGAAACCAACCTGACCGCGATGCAGCTGTACGACAAGGTAGCGGAGCGCTCCGGCTTCGTCGTGTACCGCAAGCTGCTTTGAAGGTTTTCGAAACGCCGAGCCCTGCAGCCTCAGGTCAGCGGGCGCGACCGGCCTGTGGATAAGTTCAGCTGTCACCGGCACGTTACAAAGCAAGGCTAGGTTTTGCCCTGCGTCTGATCAGGCCCCCCGTCACAGATCACACGCCCCCAGCGGTCCCCGTCAGTCGCCGCGTCTGACCGGGGCCGCGTTTTTTTGTCTCCTCACGGGTTGAGTCGAGTATAATCGGCCGGCGATGGGCTGCTTCGCTGTGCCGGTGTCCACGCTCAACCAAGCGCTTCCATGATCCGCGTCATATCATTCGCATTGGCCTTCGTCGCGCTCACGCTTGTGCTGCTGCCGTTCCAGTTGATCGGCATCGCATTCGACCTGCCGCTGCAGCGGAGCATTCCGCATCTGTACCATCGCATTCTCTGCGCGCTGATCGGCGTGCGGATTCGCGAGGTCGGCCGGCGATCGACTGCCAGTCCGGCGCTCATCCTGTCCAACCATGTGTCGTGGCTGGACATCTGCGTCATCGCCGCGCTGGCTCCGGTGGTGTTCATCGCCAAGAGCGAGGTCGCGGGATGGCCGGTATTGGGCTGGCTTGCAAGACTGCAGCGGACGATCTTCATCAACCGGCAGGCCCGGCATCAGACCGGCGCCGCGACCCGGGAGATCGCGGCTCGGTTGCTCGGCGGCGACGCGGTGGTGCTGTTTGCCGAGGGCACCTCGAGCGATGGCATCCGCGTGCTGCCGTTCCGCTCCTCACTGGTCGGCGCCGTCCATCACGCGCTCGGCAACACCACGCATCATACCCACGTCACCGTGCAACCGATGTCGCTGGCCTATGTCGGGTTCGGCGGGGTGCCGATCGGCCGGAGCTTGCGCGAGCGCGTGGCATGGTACGGTGATGTCGAACTGGTCCCGCATCTGCTTCGCGTACTGGCATCAGGAGCCGTCGACGTCACCGTGAGCTGGGGCGAGGCCAAAGCGTATGACATGAGCGCCGATCGCAAGGCGATTGCGCGCGGCGCCGAACAATCGGTGCGGCGCATGACCGCGGCAGCGTTGCGCGCCACGTCGCCTGCGCAACCTTCGGCCGCGTCGGTCTCCGAATGCCTGGGTCCCCTGCCCAACCCGGCTTGATGCGCGCGGTGCGAATAGGCCCCATGCCTTGCGGCCTCGAGGCGCACGAGTCACAATACGATCCCACCTCGTGCCCTCCCCCACAGGATCGATCCATGCAAATTCGCAATCTCGGCGGCTCAGGCCTGCGTGTTTCAGCCGTTGGCCTCGGCTGCAACAATTTCGGCCAGCGCACCGATCTCGAAACCTCGCGCAAAGTCATTCACAAGGCGATCGACCTCGGTGTCACGCTGTTCGACACCGCCGACATCTATGCGGGAATGGGCGGCTCCGAGACCGTGCTGGGCCAGGTGCTTGGCGACAGGCGCAAGACCATCGTGCTGGCGACAAAATACTCCAAGCCGATGAGCGACGACGGCACCAAGCAGGGCGCGTCGCGGCGCTACATCATGTCTGCCGTCGAAGCCAGCCTGACGCGGCTGAAGACCGACTATATCGATCTCTACCAGCAGCACGACTACGATCCGCTGACGCCGATCGAGGAAACCTTGCGGGCATTGGACGACCTGATCCGGCAGGGCAAGGTGCGCTACATCGGCAATTCGAATTTTCCGGCATGGCGCATCGCCGAAGCCGAACTCACCGCGCGTGCCCTCAACGTCAGTCCATTCGTGTCGTGCCAGGATGAATACAGCCTGGTGGTGCGCGAGATCGAAAAGGACCTGCTGCCGGCGGCGCAGGAGTACAAGCTCGGCCTGCTGCCGTTCTTCCCGCTGGCCAGCGGTTTGCTGACCGGCAAATACAAGCGCGGCGCGGCGGCGCCGGCGGATACACGTTTCGGCAAGGCGCCCGCGCTGCGCGATCGCTACGTCACGCCGCGCAACGAGGATATCGTCGAACAGCTGCAGGCCTTCGCGCAGACGCGCGGCCACACCATGCTGGAGCTCGCGTTCTCATGGCTGGCGTCGCGGCCGCAGGTAGCAAGCGTTATCGCCGGCGCGACGCGGGTCGAGCAGGTCGAGCAGAACGTCAAGGCGATCGAATGGACACTGAGCGCCAAGGAGATCGCGGAGATCGACAAGATTACGAAGGGGTGAGCTAAATCGCGCAACATGCACATCGTCGTCCCGGCGAACGCCGGGACCCATACCGGAATTTCTGGTTCGGCGAAGTGTTGCTCCAACTCTCGTAATAAATAACAACGTACTGGGGTTATGGGTCCCGGCGTTCGCCGGGACGACGCAATTGTTATCCTGGCGCTGTAAACCTTATCACCCCACCAATCCCTTCATCGCCTTCACCGGCGCGCTGTCGGGAAACACCGTGTCGGCCAGCACGCGCTCGGCAAGGCCGAGATGATCGTGCAGCACGCCTTTGATCACGGCGCGCAGATCGGTGGTCGGCGCCAGATCGCGGCCCTCATAGAGGTTGGCGGTCTTCAGGCCCGGCCAGTCCGAGATCACCCGGCCGCCCTTCACCGCACCGCCGGCGAGCAGCGCAACGGTGCCGGTGCCGTGATCGGTGCCCTCGGTGCCGTTGATGCGCGCGGTGCGGCCGAATTCGGTTGCGACCACCACCACGGTGTCGCGCCAGCGCTCGCCCAATCCGCTCTCGAATTCCGCGAGCGCGCCGTCGAGGCCTGACAGCAACTGCGCCAGGCGGCCGACCGCGCCGCCTTCATTGGCATGGGTATCCCAACCATCGAAAGCGAGCGCCGCGATCCGCGGACCGTCGTCGGCCGCCATCAGCTTGGCGGCGCGGCGCGCCACCAGCTTCATCGCGCCGGCACCATTGGTTCCCGGCTTCGGTTTCATGTCGTCGCCCTGGGCCGCCTTGTCGAGTTGCAGGCCTTGCGACAACGCCGATGCCAGCGCGGGATCGCGACGATTGTAAAGTTCGACAAGACGCATCGCGGTATCGTCAGCGGCTTGCGGCAATGCCACCGGCGCCCAGCCGACGGTCGGCGCCGCGCCGCGCAGCACCAGCGGCGTGGTCGGACCGATGGCGAGGCCGCTCGTCACCCTTTCACCTCTTGGCAATACTTCCAGCGCGCGGTTGAGCCAGCCGGACTGCACCCGGCCTGGACCGGCAAAGCCGCTTTCGAGCACGTCCTGTCCGTCGAAATGCGAACGGTCGCGATAGGACGTTGCCACCGCATGAATCACAGCGGCGCGCTTCTCTCGATACATCCGCGCGAACTCCGGCATCGCCGGATGCAGCGCGAAAAACGAATCCAGCATCAAAGCCGCGTGGGGACCATTCGATGTCAGCGCGATCGAACCATGCAGCGCGGCATAATCGGGATCGCCTGTCGGCGCGACGGTGGCGAGGCCATCCAGCGCACCGCGCAGTATCACGACGATCAGGCGCGGATCGCGACCGTCGGCGGCGCGCGCGAATTTCGGCAAGTAAGCCCAGGCGGCAAACGACGCGCCGCCGAGCAACAGCGCCCGCCGCGATGTGACTGGTGATGTCTGGCTTTCGCAGCAATCCATCGTCATCTCCTCTGGAATTCCGGCGACATCAATAATAGCGCCAGCGCCTGCTGCCGCGATTCGGCGTGCTCGACGGTCCGCCGGGTTTCCGGCGACGCCGCGTCCGCGGCGACAAGCTCGAGCAGATCGCGGGGGTCGATACTGTCGGCGAGACGCGAAGCCACCTGCGCCGAAACATCGAGGCGCAGCTTCATCCCCTCGGGCGCGGCCCATGCGGCGTTGGTATCGGGAAATCCATTCGGCCCGGACGGCGACCACAGCGGCTGGCCCAGCAGATTGAGGCTGCCGAGATAGCGCCCGGGATCTTCGGGGATTCGTCCCAGCAGCCGGCCGGTCGCCACCAGAAATTCGTAAGGGCTGCGCAGTTTTGTCAAAGGCGCCTGCCAGGCCTCATCGGAATCCAGCAGTACGAAAGTCAGTGCCTTGAGGTCGCCGTCGGTGTTGCGGAAGGTCTCCTGCAGCCGCGCCACCAATGCCGGCGGCGGATCGTCGGCCACGAAATGGCGGGCGAATTTGATCGCGATGAATTTCGCGGTGGAGGGATGGCGTGCGATGTCCGCCAGCGCCGCTTCGCCCTGCGCGACGCCATTGTTCTCGTAAGTCTTGCCGAGCAGCCGCTGCGCGCCCGGCTGGTGCGCATTGGCGTTGAACACGAAGCTGCCGGGCGCACCCAGTTGTCCTTGCCGCCCGGCGAAGGTCCAGCCGGTGATGATGCGCGCCAGCGAGGTCACGTCCTCCTGGCTGTAGCCGCCGCCGACCCCGAGCGTATGCAATTCCATGATTTCGCGCGCGAGATTTTCGTTCAGCCCGCGCTTGCGGTTCTGGCCGGCGCGTGACTCCGGTCCGAGCGATTGCTGGTTGTCGAGAAAGAACAGCATCGCCGGATGCTGCTCGACCGCCTTCAGCATGTCGCCGAAACGTCCCAGGACGTGGGGCCGGATCGCCTCGCGCTCGAACGAGCCGGCCCACATCCGCGCCAGCCCGCCTTTGTTGGCGGAGATGCAAAAGTGGTTGGACCAGAACGCCACCAGCCGCTCGACGAATCCACAATCGGCGATCACAGCGCGTTGCAGCCGCGCCAGCGCCTCGGCGCGGTAGGTCTTCTGAATGATGTTGAGCGGCGGTGCCGGCGGCTTCGCTGCGTTCGGCTGCATCGCCTCGGCCGGCGCCATCACCACGTTGCCGCCGCCGTTGTCCGGCGTCTTCATCGCCGGTTCTTTTCCGGAAATGTCCATGGCGATGCTGTTGAGCGAAAGGTTTCGCTTTTGCGCCTTGGCGTCGGTTGCCGGTTGCGCCGGCGCGGCCTCCGACGCTGGCGATGCCCCCGACTTCGCGGCGGCTTCGCGCGCTTGCTGGATCTCGAACTGATAGGCGAACACCGCGGCGCCCAACGCCGGGGTCGATAACAGCCCGGGCACCTCGAGCAGCACGCCGTTGGGGCGGCTCAGTTCGGCTTTGACAAAGCCGCGCGGATCGGAGGCGGCATTGACAAAATCACCCGCCGCGCCGCCGCGCGCGCCAAATCCGAAGCGATTGAGCGCGACCAGAGCAGCTTGCGAATCGCGGGCCATCGGATTTCCCTTGCGCTGTCCTGTGCCTATATTGCTGGTGGATCATACCGCCGTTCGGCATGAACCAGACATTAAAAACGGGCCAAGGTTTGGTCAGCTTCATGACAAATCGGTTAGAAAATCCGGTGTCCCGCCGCCTCGCCTGTTCCGCTTGCGGAACGGAATTCACCTGCCGTCCGGCGGGGCCGTGCTGGTGCGCCGAGGAAACCGCGCGGCTGCCGATGCCGGTGGAGGGCGGGGATTGCCTGTGCCGGGATTGTCTGCGGAAGATGGCGCAGATGGCGGCAAGCAACTCGGTACAATAAGGCATCGCCGTCATTGCGAGTTGGGACCGGTGGATAAGGCACCGACCCGCCTTGGATGAAAGTTTGAGGCTCGATGTTGGTAGTATGACACCGTTTTTGAGCGACTTTCTTCCTAGGAGCGCAAGCGACGAA
>Ga0193724_1000044_pt1 | contig 27520 bp, 30 predicted proteins | sample H2a1metaG_FD_146005 | JGI IMG/M metagenome (GOLD analysis project Ga0193724, IMG submission 146005) | Soil microbial communities from a riparian zone of the East river system, Colorado, United States - H2a1 | ecosystem: Environmental > Terrestrial > Soil > Riparian zone | place: USA: East River... | reverse complement strand
CGCGTTCGGACATTCATTCGGGATCCCGCGCCTGTCGATTACAATGAATCGCGAGCCGCATATTAACGTGAATCGGTAATATTACGGACCCGGCGCGATGGCATCGGGAAATTTATTCGTCCCGGAATTAACTGGCTGTTCAACGAGCGCTGCTATTCGTCACAGAGCCGACGGGCACGAGTACGCAGAAGCATCGAAGATTTTCGCATGCCACGAGTATCTCCCCCGCGTTCGGTAATCTTTTTCGAACTGCGCGGAGTGAGAGACATGGCCTTTGATTTGTCGATGCCGATCCTGGTGGTCGACGACTACAACACCATGATCCGGATCATCCGCAATCTCCTCAAGCAGATCGGCTTCGAAAACGTCGACGACGCCAGTGATGGATCGGCCGCGCTCGCCAAGATGCAAGGCAAGAAATACGGCCTGGTGATTTCCGACTGGAACATGGAGCCGATGACGGGTTACGATCTGCTCAGGGAAGTCCGCGCCAGCCCGGAACTTTCGCAGACACCCTTCATCATGATTACCGCGGAGTCAAAGACCGAAAACGTCATCGCCGCGAAGAAGGCCGGGGTCAGCAACTACATCGTCAAGCCGTTCAACGCCGCCACCTTGAAGACCAAGATGGAAGCGGTGTTTCCGGGGTCGGCCGGCTAGCATACCGCGAGCGATCCGAACGATCTTTTCCGTGCCGTGAGCAACTGAACGGCACGCATCCACCGTTGCCCCATGCTGCCCTGTCGAGGCGTAGCCGCGGCGGCGAGCGCGGAAAGCGAACTCGAATCTCCCAGATATTTTTCTGCATGGAAGCCGTCTCGGATTCGCTCAAGAGCAGTGCTGGAACATTCGGCCATCGCGAACTCGCAAAGCGCCGCTGCCGCACGCCGGTACGTCCTATGCTTCGAGTCGCGCCGCAGCGGGTCACGCTCAAGATGGTCCGCGCCGGCAAGCCTCGCCTCCTGACTCCCAAGCACAGATTCACTGTTCCGCGTGACGGGCCGGTCAGTTGAAGCGCCGGATGTCCGGACCAGACGATGCCGCGCACCCTGGTCGCAACGGTACTTCTACGGCTCCGAATTTTCACACATGGATAACAATAATCGGCGATAATTGGCGGGAACAGAGGAGAGCTTCATGCTTACGTTTGAAACGGCCGACCAGAAAGAAGTTCGGCGTTTCCGTATCGCGCAGTTCAACGGCAGAACCGCGACCGTCAGGTCGGGCGGCTCGACCGTCACCGGCCATGTTCGATCGGTGCTGGAAAGCAAGTCGAGCACCCCGGTACTGTGGACGATCACGATCGTTCCGGTCGAACCAAAGATCAAAGCCGACACGCTGCGGCCCACGCCCCGTGTTCGCGCCTTCGCGGAAGACTTCTACTGAGAAGCAGGACCGCCCGGCGTCGCCAGGCTTCGCGCATCAATCGACAAATCCGAATCTGAACTGGGCAGCGCAAAGCCGCGTCCGGATGATAGCGTGCCATCGACGCACGGCGCGCTCGCCGCGAGCCCAAGCGTGATCCGGAAAAGCAAACCCTCGGGCTTGAGCCGAGGGTGAAAACCGGCTTCCCTCGGGACAAACGCGAGGCGTCTGCCCGGAGATCATGCTTAAACCAAAAAGTAACGCTAAAGTCTGATTCAGCTCAGTTGAATCTAGACGGCACCCGGGTGCAACAGCGCCTTGCGAACAAGGTCCGCGGTGTTTCGCGCCCCGAGCTTTCGCATGGCCTCGGCGCGATGGCTTTCGAAGGTCCTTGGGCTGATCCGCATCCGCAAGGCGCCTTGTTTATTGGAGCACCCTTCGCTGATGAGGTTCAGGACCTCGCGCTCGCGCTTCGTCAACGGCTTCTGGCCGGAGTTCGATGCAAACATGACGCCCGGCGTGCGAACACCATCCCCGGCTTGGCCGGCTCGCGTCTTATAAACTCCCTTGCGGCTTGGCACAGCAGCGGAGCCGTCGTGATTTTCTGCGAGCTGCTTCATCATGGCGCAGACGCGCTCGGTTTGTTGAAGCGCATTTTCCACCACCTGCTGCAGGTAATCCCGTTCACCCGCAGACTGCGAAAACTGATGGCTGTGTTGCTTGATCTCACCCATGTAGAGCAGCAGCGCCGTCAAAGGCCCGTTGAGCTGACGCGCAATCGCAGCCCCGGCTTCATCCATCGCCAGTGTGCGCGTAGCTGACAGCCGCGCAGTTTCAAGAGCGTCTTCCGGAGGCGCACTGCCTTCGACCCACTTCGAGAAATGCGAATCGCTGATTCGGTTTTCTTGGTGTGACATTCAATTTGTTTAACGTTCCTGACCTCCACGAGGGTTAATTTTTTACCTAGTAAGACTACGGTGATTTCAAGCCGCCTTCTCGACGCAAAAGCGGCGCGACTGCCTCGAATTGGCCCGAATTGCCGCAAGTTTTGCGATGAGAGATCAAATCTCCGTAGTTCTACTGACTTCAGAGCGGCCCGGGGGCTAACGCCCCTCCCCGTAGTTCCACGGGTTCAGTAACACCTTTAATTTACGGCAATCTGTTTTTCTTTGTTCCATACGCGCGAAGGTCAGCGCGCGGCCGGCCAATCGTTGACGCCGAATTAATTATGAAAATTGTGTTCCATGCCAGAACCCGATCGGATTCAGGATTATCTGCGGCGGTTGACGCCGCTGTCGCGCAATAACCTTCTCACCGAACTCGAACGGTTGGAGGTCTGTGACGCTGCCTTGCCTGGCTCTGCGATAGTCGTGGAAAAACTGCGCGCGGAATTTCGCAAGGACGGGCAGACCCAGCATCGCCTGGACAATCCCTCGCGCCATTTTTTTGCGCCGCTTGAACCGTTACTCGTCGATGGCGCTCCCGAGCATGCCAACTCCGGCCGGATACTACGCGGCTCGCTGGCTCCAATCTGGGAATGGATCAGCCGAAATCTGTTGCCGACGATGGCGCGCGACTATGTCAACGAAATGAACCGGCTGATCGCCGCCGACAATCTGCGCGAAGCCGGGCGTGTTACCGCCACGTTCCAGACCAAGGTCGTCAAATCTCTCGAGGGCACACTCGCCTCGTCGGATGGCGCGGATCTGGCCCGAGCCAAACTGGCGATCTATACGGCTTCGCGCACGGTCTATGACGATGTGACCAAGATGCTATGCGTGCTGCGTGCACGCGACGCCTTGGCGAAGTTCAGCGACGCGCTGCCAGCCTCGATCCGCAAATTCGACGACCCGCAGGTTACCAAAATATCGGGATTGCTGGACGCGTTCGGGAAGAAACAAGCCGACGCGCTGCCCTTCGCGCTGGCGTTGGTGGCGACACGGCTCAAGACTCCCTGGCAATTGATCCGCCTCGCCACCAAGGCTGCGCCGAGCAAGAACGCTGCTGATATCGCTGCGACGCCCTATGCGATCACGGTCTCGATGGTGCTGGACCGCATGGACGACAACCGATCGGCTTTGCGCGTCAGCTTGAGGAACGAGCGGATCCTGGTCGCCAAGAGTATTCTGACGGAGATGTACGACACCGAATACGCACTACAAGTCCGCATCGATCGGCTCGACGAAGCCGACTGGGGAAAGCGTCTGCAGAATTTGATGAGCGCGGTCAGTGCTCTGGTGGAAGCAGAGGTGAACCGCTTTCCCGATGAAGTCGACCACGTTCTGGCATCGCGCAGCCTGCGCAGCCATCAATCCCTGGCCGGACGCCTGACCCACTTGGCCTGGAAGGGGCGCGATGTCGTAAGCGACGGAGCGGCCTATTGGAAGAAACTGGTAGGCCAGTAGCAACCCCGCGCCCGGACGGCTGGCTTGCCGCAAGGCGTTGTGAGCGCCTTGGGCGCCGCAAATTGAGAATTTTCAAGGAACTCGTCCGAGACGACGAAACCTGAACCACCGATGCGCCATCCGCCGCATCGTCATTGGTCCCTCTTCGGGGGTTATGTAAACGAGCCTGACCGTAGTTTCACGGGCACTGAACTTACTTCTAAATTTACGACGACCTGCTTTTCTTGATTGCTTGCCCGTGCGTACCCGCGGCAATGCCTGCGTGCGACGGGCGAGCACCGACACAATCAGATTGCGGAAATCGCTCGCCATGATGCATCCCGACCGGATTGACGATTATCTGCAGCAGCTGACGCCATCGGCGCGCAGCAACCTGCTGACCGAGCTCGAGCGCCTGGAAGTCTGCGGTGCATCAATGCACGGTTCCGCGGCGATTCTGGAAAAATTGCGCGCGGAATTTCGCAAGGGCGAGCAGACCCATAAGAGCGGGCACGCCAATGTTCGCGTAGCCCACCCGTCGCGCTATTTTTTCATGCCGCTGGAACCGCTGCTCGTCAACGGCGATCCCGAGCATGCCAATTCCGGCCGGATATTGCGTGGCTCGCTGGCACCAATCTGGGAATGGATCACCCGGGATCTGTTGCCGACGATGGCGCGCGACTACATCAGCGAGATGAAGGCGTTGATCGCCGCCGACAAGCAACGAGAAGCAAACCAGGTTGCCGGCACGTTCCAGACCAAGATCGTGAAATATCTCGAGAGCACGCTCGGTTCGCCAGATGGCGTCAATCAAACCCGCATCAAACTCGCGACATATACGGCTTCGCACGGGGTCTATGGCGATCTGACCAAGATGCTGTGCGTGCTGCGCGCGCGCGACGCCCTGGCGAAATGCGAAAATGCACTGCCGGCCGCCATCGACGAATTCAACAGCGCTCGGCTTTGCAAGATAGCGGAGTTGCTGGGTGCGCTCAGAAAAACCAACGCCGATGAAGTTCCCTTCGCCTTGGCTATGGTGACCAAGCGGCTCAAAACCCCCTGGCAATTGATCCGGCTCGCCACCATGGCGGCGCCAACCAAGAACGCCGCTGATATCGCCGCCACGCCCTGTGCGATCGCCGTCTCGATGGTGCTGGACAGGTTGGACGACAACCGGTTGGCGTTGCGCGCTGCCTTGAAAAACGAGCGGGTCCTTGTCGCCAAGGGACTTCTGCTCGAAATCTACGACACCGAAGACGCATTGCGGGCCCACATCGATCGGCTCGACGAATCCGACTGGGGAAAGCGGCTGAACAATCTGATGAACGCGATCGCCGCTATGGTGGAAGCTGAACTGAGCCGGTTTCCCGATCATATCGACCACGTTCTGGCATCGCACAACCTGCGCGGCCTGCCCGGCCACCAAACCCTGGCTGGACGCCTGACCAATTTTTGGCGAGGAAAGAGCGCGACGCCGTGAGCGGCGGAGCGGCTTATTGCAAGAAGCTGGTCGGCCAGTAGAAATCTCGAGCCCCGAAAGATGACTTGCCGGCGTGCACCGGCAGACCCACGCGCCATTGTCGCATATGCGCGCCGCGACGCGTTATCAACGCCGCCGCAAGTTGAAAAACTTCTCGAGAAATCGCCCTGACACGACGAATCTGAACCACCAATATGCCATCCGCCGCGTCGACATTTGCTCGTCCTTGCGCTGGGGTCGCCCCAACTGCGCATCTCAATAGCGCCGAACCCGGCGACCGAGTGTGACATAGCTCACATTTGTCAGGATTGTGCCCGCCTTGCGTGCCGCGCAGAAACCTGCAACGCGACGCGGCGGCTCGGCCACTGTCATTCGTCCTTCGCGATTGGTGCCCACTCTCGGATCGCGTCCGCGGACATGCTTTTGCGCAATACGCGCTGGCCTGCGATGATCGCCATCTGCAATAATCCTGCGACGTGATCAAACGCCCAGAAAAGGGAGACGGCGATGGGTCGGGGAAAACGATCACTGGGATCACTGAAGGCGGGATCACTGATCGCAGCGGCGGCGCTGGTCGGCGTTGTGAGTTTCAATTCCGGCGCTTTAGCGCAGACGCCCACGGCGCCGACGGAAAACGCGGCGCCGACAGCCGACAACGCCGTTATGCTCACCATATTCTTGAAGCACGACCAGTCGCGCGCCCTGAGCGAACTCAACGCGCAGCTCGAGAAGCAGGGTTATTGTAAAGCTTTTCCTCCGGCCGGCATCGAGGTCGTCAGCTGGTATGTGATGATGGGGATCGGACAGGTCGTCACGCTGCGGCTTCCGGCGTCCCGGCTTCGCGAGGTCAACCGCATACTCGAGAACACGGCCTGGGGCAGCTACCGCACCGAATTCTATCCGACCTACGACTACAAGGCGATCGGCGTGGCGGCGCACGACAAGGCGCAATAGTGCCTTGCGCGTTTAATCGTCTTTCCCATTGATCTTGTTCTTCGGAGCGACGGTCGACGCGATCTTCCGGTCGAGCAGCTCGGTCATGTCATCAAAGAGGTTCGGGGTTTTCCGGTTCGTCGCTCGCGGCGGAAGCAATTACGAGACCTCGACAACGTCGGGCGGCAGCCTTGCTTTGTAATCACCGGCCCGCCGAGCGAGATCGAATAGCTTCCTTCGCGAAAGCGACCAACGTCAAGCAGGCGGACGCATCTGGTTGGCGGCTTCCGTTTCAGGAGAAATGGCCGTCCACGAAAAAGCCCGCCGGGTTTAGCCGGCGGGCTTTGATTTCATGTCGCTGGAAGCATGACCGATCAGGAGATCCCGGTACCTCCGCGGGAAAATCTCGCAATCGGCGCACCTTACATGGCGCGAAGGTTTTCCGCGCTGGTCTTGCCGCGCATGCTGTCGAGCTTCGATTCATATGAAAGCTTCTGGCCTTCATTGAGCGAGCCCATGCCGGCACGCTCGACGGCGCTGATGTGCACGAACACGTCGTTGCCGCCATCGTCGGGCTGAATGAAGCCGAAGCCCTTTGTCGCGTTGAACCACTTAACTGTTCCGGTAGCCATTTAACTTCTCCAAGATGCGCGTATGCGCGAGGGTGCCCGCACGACCTTCGCGCGAGCTTGATCCGATTTCAGCGATGTCTTGGGGAGTGGAGCCGGTTCGGCGCGATCAACAAGGCAAATCGACTATTCGAATTGAGAGGCGTTTACGCCGCAATAGCCAAAATAGCAAGCTAAACCGGGCGACACGACGAAACGCTAAAAATCAAAGAAGGGCGAGCGGATCAGTCGAGCCGGCTGATCTGTTCCTCGGTCACCACGCGCTCGACATTCTCGGTCTTGCTCTTGATGCGGTAGCGCGGGCGTCCATCCGCCTCGATCGGCAGGCAAGAGACGACGGTATAGACGCTGCGCTGCTTGACGACAGCGCGACCCTGCGGCCCCTGCAACTGGTGGTGGACATCGTCGTTGATCGCGTAATTGTGGGCCATCGTTTGTCGTTCCGTTTAAGTGGGGCTTTTAGTCGCAATGGACCTCCAAGGCAACAAATCTCGAAGGTTAATGCGAAAAGGGGTAAACGCGGAAACCACCCGCCTGGCGGAATGCATCGTCCGCGGAAAGCCGCAAAATAGGACCGTTTCGATCCGCCTCCCCACCGCCCGCCGGCGCCCAGTCCTTACGCCCGCGCCCTGCGACCTATACTTCAGGTTGCAATCTTGCGGTTCAATCGTTGAGCTGAAATGGTGGGGCGTCGGATCAGTCGTCGCGACTGCATCATATCGACCGCAACCTGTGCGCGGTCTGAGCCGGCGCAGCCTCCCCGAAGCGCCTATTTCTTTTTGCCGTCGGCATCGAACTGCTTGAGAAAGGCGACCAGATCGTTGGTTTTTTGCTCGTCCTTCAATCCGGGATAGATCATCTTGGTGCCCGGGACTTTCGCTTTCGGGTCCTTGATGTACTCGCGGAAGGTCGCCTCATCCCAGGTGATCCCGGAGTCCTTGTTGGCGGCCGAATATGAGTAGCCGGCAACGCTGCCCGCCTTGCGGCCGATGAGGCCATTGAGAACCGGCCCGACGCCGTTCTTCGCGGTATCGCCGATCTGGTGGCAAGCCTTGCACACGCCAAAAACCTTCTCGCCGGCCGCGGCATCCTGGGCTCTGACTTCTCCAGCGCCGGCAACCGCGAATAGTGCAACGAAAACAACTGCTCGCATCCTGTTCTCCTGTTTGGTTGGGGCCCTTTCGGGAACGGAAATCATTGTCTTGTCGGGGGAAATCGGTCGATCCGACCTTCGGACAGCCGGCAGACGGCACCTCTCAAGCACCACGCACGATCAAAGTTCCGTCGGCTTCGACGATGCGCGCCTGCAGGTTCGGCCGGATCGCCACGAAGCCCTCGATCCGCGACAACGGCGGCAAGCTGAAAGCGGCCGACCGCCGCCCAGCGCACGTATGTGATGACGACCTTGGATCCTTCCCGCCTGCCGCCGCATTTCCTGACGCCGCCTGACCAGGGCGGCCTCGATCCCAACTCCCGAGAGATCGAACAGATCAAGCAGCGGGCGCTGCGCCGCGCCGAACAACTGTCGAACATCTATCTGGACGAGGCCGACAGCGCCGACGACCAGAGCCGCATGGAGCTCGCGCAAAAACCTGCCGCTCAATCCATCATCCGGCTCACCGGCCTGCGCAATATCGCCTCGGCATGCGCCTCGTCGTGAGAAATCCTCATTGATTCACGACGACCAGGGCTGCTTTTCTGAAATCCACCAATCGTTCTTCTTTGGTGACGGTCTTGGCTTCTTCTGTTTTCATGTTGGAGACGACAGAGAATAACACGAAGCCGCCTTTCTTTCGCGAGACGATGAAGTATTGCGAAAAGCGCGCGCCGTCGGAATCCTCGCAGGAGGAAAATCCCCGGAATACGACGTCGCTATCGACCAGTTCGCTGGTGCGACCGGAAGCAAACTTGCCTTTGCAGTCCCTGGCGTCGGTCGCCACCACGGCGGAGGCGACATCGAGACCTTTGATGCCATCCATGGGCGGGACTATTCTGACGAAACCAACCGCCTCGTCGGATTTCCATGCCGCGCCGTGTGAGGCAACGGCAATCGGCGTTTCGGCCCGGCTCAAGACTCTCGGGTTATGCAGCGTGGTCTTGAGAATGAAATTCGACGCCAGCTCGATGGCTTCGATCTGCATTTCCGGCGAAGCGTTTTGAGGCGCGTCAGGCCTGAGGCTTCCTCCCACCGGCGGCGGTGCTGTCGCTACAGGCTTCGGAGCAAGCCTGACGGAGAAATCACCGGCGCTGGCGACGCCTTGCTGCTTAACGACCGCGACGCAATTCGCCAATGTCGGCAGCAACAGGGCGGTCTGAACCAGTTTGAATTGGAACAGCTGCCCTTGCGTGAAGGCCGTCATCGCTTTGGCTTTGCGAAACTGGGCGATCAGTGCCGAGTCGGTCGGCATCGGCACTTTAACCAGGCTCGCACCGACCGCCACGCCTTGAACATAGAACGGACTCTGGCCGTCGAACGTCAGCGCGATTGGGAATGATTGACTGTTCGCAAAACTCCACTTGGGATGCTGGAAGCCCAGCGACCACCCCGAGCCTTGATCAATCATGACCATGAAATAAATGCCGCTGTCGTAATTCGCTCCCGCTACGCAATGCGAGAACATACCGGTCTGGTCGTTGGTGAAGGCGCCGCCTTTCCAGTTTCCGACATGGATCGAGCCATAGGGCCCCCGCGCCTCGGCGGTCGCGATTGAAAACACCATCGACAGTAACGCGCCAGCCACAACCTTGCCGTTCATCACAAGCCCTCCGCCCTCAGCCAGCATATTTAACCGCGCCGTCGGAGTCTAAGGAAATGCGGTGTGGTTTTTTCGCAGAATTCGTGCAGAACGAAGCGATGGCAACCCCCGGGGGTCCGATGCACATCGCGACAAAGTCGCGGGGCCGTCATTCCGGCAAGGCGTCAATGCGTAGCCCCGCTGAAGTTGAGGCTAAAAAATTCACGAAACAGCTTGGTCGCCGAAGACGGCTCTCGTTTCTTGTTCCAGACAAGACCAATGTTCATGCTGGGGATGTTGGCAGCCACAGGTCGCAACTCGATGCGCTGGCCGTCGGCAAAGGCTGTTCAGGCTGCGGGCTCGACGGATACCGCCGCGGTGACCGCGCAACTTGAGAAGATGAAGGATGAGCCGACGCTGTTTGGTCCTAGGAAGAAAGTCGCTCAAAAACGGTGTCATACTACCAACATCGAGCCTCAAACTTTCATCCAAGGCGGGTCGGTGCCTTATCCACCGGTCCCAACTCGCACCTTCACCAGCGAGATCCACCACCAGAACCGGGGACGTTATCTGATCGTCGACACCGAGGCCGGCAAGCCCGACGTCGTTGACGAGTGGACCATATCCAATGCGATCCCGGTCGCCGATCTCTTGAAGTAACCGGCGGACACTCTCTGTCTCTTTGCGACCGCACCTCTGTAAAGGTGCGGTCGCCTTGAAATGCCGGCGATAGTAATCGCAGCGGTTCCGGCTGTAACGCCCGAGCTGTCCGGCTGCTCTCCGCCTAAGTCCTGGTTTTGCCGTTTCCGTTTTTCCCGGCGGCGCGGCGCAGGGCTTCGGCGAGTGCCCCGCCGCCCGCCGCCTCCTGCGGCTTGCGCGGCGCTGACGATGTCATCGACGCGCGGGAAATGTCGCGCGGCTTGCCTTGCGCCGAACGCTCGCTCTTGCCGCCGACTTCGTCGTCGAGACGCAGCGTCAGCGCGATGCGCTTGCGGGCGACCTCGACCTCCAGCACCTTCACCTTGACGATGTCGCCCGACTTCACTACGTCGCGCGGATCCTTGATGAAGGTCTTCGACATCGCCGAGATGTGCACCAGCCCATCCTGATGCACGCCGATATCGACGAAAGCGCCGAACGCCGCGACGTTGGTGACCGTGCCTTCCAGGATCATGCCGCGCTTGAGATCCTTCAGCGTCTCGACACCCTCCTTGAACACCGCGGCCTTGAAGGCCGGGCGCGGATCGCGGCCGGGCTTTTCCAGTTCGCGCAAGATGTCGGTCACCGTGGGCAGGCCGAAGGTGTCGTCCACGAAAGTCTGCGGCTTCAATTGGCGCACGATTTCGGCATTGCCGATCAGCGCCTTGATGTCGCTCCTGGTGGCGCTGAGAATCCGCCGGATCACCGGATAGGCTTCCGGATGCACGCCGGAGGCATCGAGCGGATCCTCCCCGTCATGGATGCGCAGGAAGCCCGCGCATTGCTCGAACGCTTTCGGTCCCAGTCGCGGCACCTCTTTCAGCGCCTTGCGCGATTTGAACGGGCCATTGGCGTCGCGATGTTGCACGATGCTTTGCGCGAGGCCCGCGCCGATGCCCGACACCCGCGCCAGCAGCGGCGCGGAGGCAGTGTTGGCGTCGACGCCGACGGCGTTGACGCAGTCTTCGACCACGGCATCGAGCGAGCGCGCCAGTCTGCTTTCGCCAAGGTCATGTTGATATTGCCCGACGCCGATCGCCTTCGGATCGATCTTCACCAGTTCGGCCAGCGGATCCTGCAGACGCCGCGCGATCGACACCGCACCGCGCAAGGTCACGTCGAGTTCCGGCAATTCCTCGGATGCAAAGGCCGAGGCCGAATAGACCGAAGCGCCGGCTTCCGACACCACGATCTTCGACATCTTCAGATCCGGCAGCAGCTTGACCAGTTCCACCGCCAGCTTGTCGGTCTCGCGCGATGCGGTGCCGTTGCCGATCGCGATCAGATCGACGCGGTGCGCAACCGCCAATTTCCCCAGCGTCGCCAGCGCCTCGTCCCAGCGCTTTTGCGGTTCATGCGGATAGATCGCGGTGGTGGCTACCACCTTGCCGGTGGCATCGACGACGGCGACCTTGACACCGGAGCGGAAGCCGGGATCGAGGCCCATGGTCACGCGCGCGCCGGCCGGCGCCGCCAGCAACAGGTCGCGCAAATTCGATGCAAACACCCGCACGGCTTCGGTTTCGGCTGCGGTCCACAGCCGCATGCGCAGATCGATGTTGAGATGCACCTGAATTTTGGTACGCCACGCCCACCGCGCGGTCTCCGCCAGCCAGCGGTCGCCGGGGCGACCCTGGTCGGAAATGCCAAAGCGCTGCATGATCTTCAGCTCGTAGGAAGAGGAGACGCCCGCGGCCGGCGCTTGCACGTCGGGCTCAATCTGCAGCTCGAGGATCTCTTCCTTCTCGCCGCGGAACATCGCCAGAATGCGGTGCGACGGCAGCTTGTGCAGCGGCTCGCTGAAATCGAAATAGTCCTTGAACTTCTCGCCTGCGGTTTTTTTGCCCCTGCGCACGGTGGACGCCACCCGGCCCTGCGACCACATCTGCTCGCGCAGCGTGCCGATCAGGTCGGCGTCTTCGGCGAAACGCTCCACCAGGATCGCGCGCGCCCCCTCCAGCGCCGCGGCTGCATCGGGCACCTGCTTGTCGGCATCGACGAAGTCGGCGGCCACCGCTTGCGGATCGTTCTGCGGCTGCGTCAGCAACAGTTCGGACAACGGCTCGAGGCCGGCCTCCTTGGCAATCTCGGCCTTGGTGCGGCGCTTCGGCTTGAACGGCAGATAGATGTCTTCCAGGCGTCCTTTGCTGTCGGCGGCGAGGATGGCCGCTTCCAGCGCGGCATCGAGCTTGCCCTGTTCGCGGACCGAATTGAGGATCGCGGTGCGACGCTCTTCAAGTTCGCGTAAGTAGTTCAGGCGCTCTTCCAGCGTGCGTAATTGCGCGTCGTCGAGCGCGCCGGTGACTTCCTTGCGGTATCGCGCCACGAACGGAACCGTGGCGCCGCCGTCGAGCAGCGCGACCGTCGCCTCGACCTGCTGCTCGCGGACCCCAAGTTCTTCCGCGATCTGTCGATTGATGTTTACCACGCGAGATCTTTCTTAATGCAGTCGCGGCGGATGATTTGTCTGCCGCGGGGAGGCCGCTTATGGACCATCATCGATTGATTCCTCAACCCACAGTATCAAACAAATTGTTCTGTGGATGGACGTCCTTGATTCGCCGCGCATCCAGTATGTTTGAGGCGCTTGCACAGCGCGACAAGATAACGGTGGATCGATGGCACTTTAATGTGTAGACGGACGCTCCTTCTGGAGCGCTCATGTCGATCTGCGGACTTGATTTCGGAACGTCGAACACGACGCTCGGCACCATCGAAGGCCATGCGCCGGTCTCGGCGACGCTGGAAACCGGCCACACTACGATTCCCAGCGCGATCTTCTATGAAGCGGGCGGCGCCGTTGTGATCGGCCGCAGGGCCGTCGAAGCCTATGTCAACGGAATGCCCGGCCGCCTGATGCTCAGCTCAAATCCGTGCTCGGCACCTTGCTGATCGACGAGACCACGAGGCTGGGCCGCGAGCGCACCAGTTTTCGCGATGTGATCGCCTATTACCTGGGTGCCATGAAGCGCGCCAGGCTCGAGGTGCCGTCGCGCTATTTCCACGACCTCGCGACCTGGTCCAGCATCAACCGCATGTACGAAGCGCGCGTGATGGCGGATATCCGCCAGGTTCGGCGCGAGGCAAGTGAGCCCGACCTGCTCGATCGGCTGGTGCGTGTGGTCGATGAACAGCGCGGCCACACGCTGGCGATGGAGGTCGAGGAAGCCAAGATTGCGCTGTCCGACACGCGGCAGGCCGACATCCCGCTGGAATGGGTCGCGCCCGGCCTGAACGCCGCCATCGGCCGCCCCGATCTCGTCAACCATACAAGGCAACTGGCCGAGCGCATCGCGGCCCGCATCAAGATCTGTCTCGCGCAGGCGAGATTGTCCGCACACGATATCGACGCCGTGTTCCTGACCGGCGGCTCGGTGCGGCTCGCCCATGTCCGCAAGGCGATCACCAAGGCGGTGCCGTCGGTCCGCATCGTCTCCGATCAGTGGATCGTCGACGCCCACGGCTTGGGCATTCCCACCGATTTCATCAACATGTGGTCGGCAGGATGGCTACCAGCCATTTCAAGGGGCGGGTCCCGTCTGGGCTGCCAGAGATTTGCCCTGGGGATCGTTCTCCGGGAATCGGCGCATATAAAGCTCTGCAAACTGAAACAGGTCCGGCGGCTCGACATAATAACCCGGTTGCATAGGGTCCGTCTTCACGTCGAGCCTCTCGTGAGCGGGGAGACCCTTCACAACGGTCTCGGCATAGTTGTAGGAGCCTTGAGCCACCGAGTCTTTACGATGCGGTTGGCCACGTTCACCACTTCGTTCACGGCTCCAATGGTGGCGTGACCCCCCATCGTCGTAGACAACGCCCCACCAATCGCCGTCCAGATCTTACGGGGGACGCCGAATGGGTTTTTGATGCAGACTTCCCGCGAACCGCCCGTGCCGTCGGGGCACACCAGCTTGAATACCGGGGCGTGTTCTTGCCCATCGAGGGCTGCTTCGATCGATCTTAAAGTCGGCCACCGGATCTTCTCTCCGAAGTGATAGATTGCTCCTCCGGGAGACATTTGAAACCAGATGCTGCGGCCTAGTGCATCTTCATAGACAGCGCCGGACAATGCCTTGATCGTCCCAATTTCGCCGCCCGGTTGCCATCGCAGCGCGTTGCGGATGGCCTCGGCGCGGGCTGAGGGGAGAGCCGTTTGCACCCTCTCAAGATACCGACTACTCTCTTCATGATCCAATAGCTCGAGCGTCATTGGAGTCAGATTGAAGTACTGGCGGATCCTGCTTGCCCAGCGCGGCAAAGCGCCCGGGAACACCTGCTGCCACCCGCCCACCCGCATGACCGACCAGTGCACCTCCCATGCGGTTTCCCCGATCCAGTTGCCGTAGTCTGTTAGCGCTTTCAGGTCCAGCATCGTCGATCTCCGCATAACCCAATTGCTTGTTTGAAATTTCATCTTGGTGAAGCACCTGAAACGCTACACCGGCGCTCTGCATTCGACGTCAGCCAAACAGCTGATGCTTAAGATCGATTTCCTGCGAACGAGTTCGACAAGTTCATCGGCTTGTCATCAAAGCGACATTGCAATAGCGGGCATTGCACATGATCGGCGGACGCGGATTTACCGCTCTCATCGAGGCAATTTACGACGCCGGTGTTGACTTTCAGGGTTGGCCGAAAGCGTTGCGCCTCATGGCGCAAGCGTTCCACGCGCCTGCCGCTCTTTTCGGATGCAACGGCCCACACCTCGAAGAAGTCTTCGTGATCGCGCCCCAAGTCGATCAGATCCAGCGTGAGCGGTACGCTTCCTATTATCACCGCATCAAGGAAGTGGATCGACATGAAGCGGACGGGCCCAAAGCCGTGATAGACATCTCCTGTGATGAAGCTGCGTCAATTTCGATCCGGGGACCTGAATGCGCTCTACGCCATTTCGCTGGCGACGGGGCATGAGGGCGGTGATGCTTCACACCTATATGAAGACGCCAAGCTGATGGGGCACGTCTATTCCGCGCCCTATGCGCTTCTTGAGCCTGCCCTCGTGCTCGTCGTCGTCGATGGCGATGAGGTCGCGGGTTTTGCCGCCGGGGCGATAGACACCTTGCTGTGGGAGGATGTTCTCGAACGAGACTGGTGGCCGGCACTCCGCCGCCAATATCCTGATCCTGAAGAGGCGTCATTCGCCAGCTGGACGGCTGACCAGCGCCGAGCCGCCGCGATCCATCACCCGGAACGCGCCCCGCGCGACGTAGTGGAGGCCTATCCGGCGCATCTCCATCTGAACCTGTTGCCCGGCGCGCAGGGGCAGGGCGTCGGATCGATGCTGCTGAAGGCGTGGCTTGAACTCGCATCAAAGCGCGGCGCAACCGCTGTGCATGTCGGCGTCAACCGCGCCAACCGGAGAGCACTTCGGTTCTGGAGTCAAAATAGCTTCAAGGACTTGAATCCGGAAGGACGCGCGGGAGGCCGAACTGTCTGGATGGGCCGATCCTGACGGCCTCTGATCGGAGACTGCGACAAGAGCGTGTGTCTGCATGCGAAAATTCAACAAGCCTGACTCCTGATTCCTGATTCGCGTGCCGTAGGATCACGGCAGAGATTGATCCATGTTTAACGCGGGCCGCGCGTCGGATGCGCGGCCGACCAGCCGTGCCGGCACGCCGACTGCAGTGTACCCTGACGGCACCGACGCAAGAACCAGCGAGCCGGCGCCGATCTTGGCAAAGTCGCCGATGTCAACGTTGCCTAACACTGTCGCCCCGGCTGATAGCAGCACGCCACGGCCGATCCGCGGCGCGCCAGCTTCGCCTTCTGGCGAGCTGCTGAGCGTGACCTCCTGCAGCATCGATACGTCTTCGCCGATGACCACGCCTTCACCGATGGTGATACCGGTGCCATGGTCAATAAATAGGGCACTTCCGATAGTCACGGACGGATGAATGCTGACATGCAACGCCTGAGTGATGCGGCCGTGTAGCTCCCGGGCGAATTCAGTTCGGCCGCTTTCCCAGAGCCGATGCGAGATGCGGTAAGCCTGCAGCGCGATGTAGCCCTTGAAATGCAGCAGCACGTGAAGAGGGCCGGGACACGCTGGATCACGGTCAAGTGGTGCCCTCAGATCGAGGGTCGCGATCTCGATCAAAGAGGGATCGTCGCGATAGGCCCGTTCGGCAATTCGCCGGGTTACGGTCTTCTCGTCGCGGCTGCCACTGACCGCCACAGCGATCAATTGTGCCAGCGCGCTGGCAAGATTGCTCTGATTAACGACCGCCTCGTGCATCCACGCAGCCAAAGCCGGTTCAGCGGCAGCGACCGCGACCGCCTCACGGTGGATCGTATGCCAGAGCGAAGCGCTTTCAGCCGGTAATGCCAGGCCCATGATGGTCTCCGCAGACTGGCGAAATTCAGCCATTCACACCCATATTTATATCACAACTCGTCAACGTTGTTGCTTGAGACAATAGCAAGATGATTCGGCAATTACGGTGACGGTGCACTCAATCGACTAGCCGAAGCCGTTCGCACCGGAAAGCCGAAGACGAGCGCGCTATCGCCGAACCCGAATGGATTAGGTGCATGGGTCGCGAGGTGAACCAAATCACGCGGCCCTGTCGTTCACAGGCTCGATCCGGTCCAGCTCGGCCGCGATCTTTTGCCGCGCGGTCCGCACGTCAAAGCTGTTCTGCAGGTTGAGCCACAGCTCGGGCGTGGTACCGAATGCCTTCGATAGCCGCAAAGCCGTATCGGCCGTCACGCCGATCTGCTCGTTCGCGAGCCGCTCGATCCGCGTCCGCGGAACGCCGCAGGCTTTGGCGAGAGCGCCGGGAGACAGCCCCATCGGGACGAGGAATTCCTCCCGCAGAACTTCGCCGGGATGCAGCGGTGGAAGCTTCTTTGCCATCTACGATCCTCCTTGGTCCGGGCGGCAATCGGCCGCCTCGGTTTTTGCTAGTGATAATCAACGAATTCAACGTCCTTTGGACCCTCCGGGGTCCAGATAAAGCAAATCCGGAACTGGTCGTTCACGCGGATCGAATGTTGCCCGCGACGATCGCCTTTCAGGGCCTCAAGCCGATTGGCGGGCGGTACCCTCAGATCGTCCAGTGTGGCTGCGGCGTTCAGATAACCCAGTTTGCGCCGCGCCACCTTGATCAAATCAGCGGGGAAGCCTTTGCGCGTTTCATCGTTGAACACTGCTTCGGTCAGGGCGTTTTTGAAGCTCTTGATCACGAAAACTCTGTATCACTCATTGATACAGTGGTCAATTGTTTTGTATCAAACAATGATACATTTATTCGCGCTTGAGGAGAAGCAAGCGGAGGCGTTCCGCCAAGCCCGCGCATCGGCGAGCCGAAATTGCGCCGACAGTGCATTCAACTATCGCTCTGCAGGGGCGATCTCAGGGAATTCTCGACCTTCAAATTGAGTACACTGGCACCGTCGTTGCCCGGATGCCCCAATGCCGAAACCCTCATCGATCCCGTCGGCGGCCCGGTCGATACTCACAGCGCGTGAGCGCTCCTTGGAGAACAAAATGGGATATGGGTTTTAATGCGCGAGGTTCGCCGCACAGAACTCGTCGCGGCTATCGGCACGCCCTGCCGCTACTGCGGCGAGCCCATGGCCGCCCCGACCCGCGACCACATTCGACCGCGGCGCAAGGGCGGCAGGCTGACCGTCGGCAACAAGGTGCTGGTCTGCGATCCCTGCAACACCGACAAAGGAGGCCGCTCGCTGGAAGCATGGCTGTACAAGCCCGAAAGGGAGGGCGATCGGCGGGCCGCCATCGTCGCGGCAATCGTTGACGGCTGAACGGCTTGATGGCCGGGCCCAGTCCTTAGGGTGTGAACTACACTAGCCGAGGCCGTTCGCACCGGAAAGTCGTTGACGAGCGCGCTATCGCCGAACCCGAATGGATTGAGGGCGCTGTCACCGCAATTTCGATGGGCAGCGCCATCGGCAGTCTTACAAATTGCGCGATGATGGAATGGTGCCGCTGATTTGCCCGACGTGTCAAAATGTTTTCGCAGGTAAAGCATCCATGCCAGCGCCCCCCCTGTTACTTTGCATGGGGTTGTTTTCGATATTTTAGTTGGGAGCGAGAACCGCGTCGGCCTTGCGGCTGTCTTTCCTGAGATGATCGCAGGGTGGCCTGCCGGGCCGTAGCTCGCGTGCAGCCAAGCCGGGCCTCCAAAACGCCGCGTTGCGCGACTACGACTCGGTTCGGCGCGCGATCGCATTCGTCTCCGAACACTGGCGCACGCAGCCGACCATCGAGGCGATGGCCGATGCCGCCGCCGTCACGCCCGACGAACTGCACCACCTGTTCCGCCGCTGGGCCGGGCTGACACCCAAGGACTTCATGCAGGCGCTCACTCTCGATCATGCGAAGGGCCTGCTGCGAGGCTCGGCGACCGTGCTTGATGCCGCCCTCGACTCCGGCCTTTCGGGCCCAGGGCGGCTGCACGATCTGTTCGTGACGCACGAAGCGATGTCGCCCGGTGAATGGAAGAATGGCAGCACCGGCATGATTATGCGTTTCGGTTTCCACCCCTCGCCATTCGGAACGGCGATCGTGATGGCAACCGGCCGCGGGCTTGCGGGACTGGCGTTCGTCGATCCGGGCGAGGAATCAACCGCGCTCGCCGACATGAAGGGACGCTGGCCGAATGCGACCTATATCGGAGATGATCTCAGCACCGCGCCGCTGGCGCAGCGCATCTTCACCCCGAAGCTGTGGCGACCGGACCAGCCGCTCCGCGTCGTCCTGATCGGCACCGACTTTGAGGTTCGGGTGTGGGAGACGCTACTGAAGGTCCCGATGGGCCGCGCGGTCTCCTATTCGGACATCGCCAGGAAGATCCAGAGCCCAAAGGCTTCGCGCGCGGTCGGCGCCGCGATCGGCGAGAACCCGGTATCCTTCGTGGTGCCCTGCCATCGCGCGCTGGGCAAGGACGGCAAGCTGACCGGCTATCACTGGGGCATCACCCGCGCGCGGGCGATGCTCGGCTGGGAGGCCGGACAGGCGAAGGCGAGGTGATCCCCGCGCCAGAGCTCGAGGTTCCGGGTTCGATGCATTCGCATCGCCCCGGAATGACAGCTACGCCGCCAGGTCGAGCTTGGACTCCACCGTGGAATCGTCGTTGAGGCGATATATGATCGGCACGCCGGTGCCGAGCTCGCGCTTCAAGATGCCTTCCGGCGAAAGTTCCTCCAGCACCATGATCAGCGCGCGCAGCGAATTGCCGTGTGCTGCAACCACGGAGACAATGGGTTCAGGGCTGCGGGCCGTCGTAGCCCTCGATGACCACGATGTCGGCGATCGAATGCGGCTGCCGCCGTTTGATATTCTCCTGATATTCCGGCGACCGGTAGCAAGCCATCGCGGTCGCATAGTCCGGAAATTCGATCACAACGTTGTGCGAGCGGCATTGGCCCTCGACACTCTCGAACTTGCCGCTGCGGACGACATAGCGCCCGCCGAATTTCTTGATGATCGCCGGGTTGGCGGCGGCGTACGGCCTGAAGCCTGCCTCATCATGAGCGTCGATGCGCCCGATCCAGTAGCCTCTTGCCATTTTTGGTCTTCCCTCCCTGTTAAGCCGCTAGTGGCGGACGGGACACGATCAGCCGCGCGCTTGCTCGTAGGCCTTCAGATGTGTGTAGGCCGTGCGCAGTCGCGGCACCGAAACTTTTGCGGTGTCCGCACGCGCAATCAGGTCGCCAATGACATGATCGGCCTCGACCTGTTGGCCCGCCTTGATGTCGCGGAACATCGATGCAGTGAGCGGCGAGCCTTCCGTCGTGAACATCGCTGTCGCGCGTTCCAGCGCGGGCGCGCGGGGCGGATAGCCTTCCGCGGTCGCGACCGCCCTGCATTCGTCGAGAATGCCAAGCAGGAAGTCCTTGCCGCCGGGCGCCGCCAGGATCATGCCGATCGGGGCGCGCATCAGGCTGGTCGAGGCCGCGATCGACGCGAGGAACACCCATTTCTCCCACATGTCCTGCAGGACGGTCTCGCTCGCCGCGCCGCCGAAATTGCAGCTTCCGACGACGTCCGCGATGGCGCGAACCCGGTCTGACATTTTGCCGTCGCGCTCGCCGAAACCAAGCGACTGCATCGGGCCCAGCTGGACCACTTCGCGCTTCTCGTTCAGTGTCACCGCAATCACGCAGAGGCCTCCGAGCACTTGGCTCGCGCCAAATTTTTTGTCGAGAACGTCCAGATGACGCATGCCGTTGAGCGTCGGGATGATCGAGGTCCTCTCGCCTACCGCCGGCGCGAACGACTTGATCGCATCGTCGAGGTCGTAAGCCTTGCAGCTCAACAGCACGACGTCAAACTTGTCCTTGATGGTGTCGGCCTGGACGACAGGCGGATTCTTCAGCGTTACGTCTCCGTTCGGGCTTTTGATCACGAGGCCCGCGGCGGCAAGCTCCAAGGCGCGGCGCGGCCGCACCAGAAAGGTAATGTCGCGGCCGGCTTGCCGCATCCTGCCGCCGAAATATCCGCCAATGGCCCCGGCGCCAACGATGAGAACACGCATCTCTCAATTCCTCTTGTTGTTGGATAGGTAACGATCCTGCCAATTTCCTCCGAGCGGGAGGATTTCCATCTCAAACGTCAGGCGCTTTTGGGCTGTTGGTAGAGCTGCCAATAGGCGTATTGTTTTGCTCATCGTTACAACCCCACCCGCAAGAACCCATAGCCCTTGCAGACATTGCATCGTTCGTCAGGGTGTGCCGTGAAATCACCCCGAGTCGAGTAAACGGTATTCTTCTCAAAAAACTGTCCTTCTTCATCTAATTCCCCACAGTCACGGCAAATGATGTAGGCAAAACCATCTTCGGTTGGCCAGGTCCGCCCCTCGTAAAAGGCTTCGGGGTCCGCGTTCTCGTCAGACGAGATCATGGCGGGCACTGCTTTCGCGGGATCGAGTTTCAGTCGCAACATCTTGGCGTTTGCGTGTAGCGCGACATTTCGACTGCTCTCGATCTCCCGCAACCGGTCAGCGCGAGACTGCGCAGCGCCGACAAACTCGGCGACGGCGCGGGTAACGGCTTCGGGCTGCTCCAACGGCAGAAAGTGTCCCGCACGAGGCAGGTCGATAACCTGGACGCGCTCGCCGAATTGCTTGCGGAGCGCGTGGCCATTGCCCGGCGGAGCCACTTCATCATCGAGGCCCTGGATCACGAGAAGGGGAGCTGATCCGGCGCCCCACCAATCGTCGAGCGCCACACCCTGGCTGGTCGCGAGGTGGGCGACATGCACCGCCGGCCAGCAGTCGACCTGCGCAAGTATTTTCGGATCCGACGCCGGCGACAGCCAGCGCGCGCCCAGCACGGTGACGCAATCGCAGCCGTTCATCTTGACTTCCGTAGCGTTGCGAAAAGACGTGCCCGGTGGCGTTGAGGGTCCGATGAGACCGCCCGCCGCAAGCAGAGTCACACTGCGCACTGCGGAGGGCCGGTCCGCCGCCAAGCAGCGAGCGACCCGATTGCCGAAGGCATGGCCGACCAGGTGCGCCGGGCCGCAATCCATAGCTTCCAGGACTTCGGCGACGTCGACGGCCAAATCGTGCAAACTTATGCCGTCGAGCGAGCCGCGGCTCTCTCCAGTACCGCGCATGTTAACAGAGATGGTTTGCAACCCTCCGGCAGCGAGTACACGCGCCAAGTCGTCAAAATAACCGGTGCTGCAGCCGGCATTCGCGAGCAACACGACGGGAATTCCGGACCCGTAAAGGGTGCATTCGAGCGTCGCGCCGCCGACTTTGATGTTTCGGTGCTGCTGCAATCTCACTCTCCCGCGAGTCGGCTGACGTTAGGTGCCCAAAGCGTCTCGTGGTGGCCGATCGCCGTCCTGAGCGCCTGCGATCAGATGTAGTGGCAACAAGCCGCTGTTGCTGGCGAAAAACGGACTCCATCACCGAAAAGCTGTCTGGCAGAGGAGCACCGGTTGCGCCGGCCGCCGGCCGATCATCAGCGACAGGACGGCCGCGACGATGCCGGTCGCGCCGGCGATCATGAAGGCCTGCAGATAATCGCCCTGGGCGGAGCGCACGAAGCCGGCGAAGAACGCGGCGCAAGCGGCGCCGAGCTGATGACCAGCGACCACCCAGCCAAACACCAGCGGCGCGTTCTTGTCGCCGAACGCTTCGTTGGCGATGCGCACAGTCGGCGGCACGGTCGCGAGCCAGTCGAGGCCATAGAACACCGCGAACACCGACAGGCCGACCAGCGAGAAATCGGAGTAGGGCAGGTAGATCAGCGACAGGCCCCGCAGTCCATAATAGAAGAACAGCAACTTTCGCGGATCGAAACGGTCGGTGAGCCAGCCTGAGAATGTGGTGCCGAACAGGTCGAAGAACCCCATCAACGCGAGCAGGCTCGCCGCCTGCACTTCGACGATGCCATGATCGCTGCAGAACGCGATCAGATGGGTGCCGACGAGACCGTTGGTGGTGAAGCCGCAGATGAAGAAAGTGGTGAACAGGAACCAGAACGTCCGGGTCGTCGCTGCGCGTGCGAGGTTGCTGAACGCGGCGGTGAACGGATTGCCCTGCGCCGGCGGCGCGGGATGATCGTCGTGTTGGCTGCCGAACGAGCGCAGGCCGATCGCGGCGGGCCGCTCGGGCACGAGAACATACACCAGCGGAATGAGCGCCGCGCAGCATGCGGCCACCGTCAGCACCACCGGCTTCCAGCCACCCCATTCCACCAGCGCCGCGAGGCCCGGCGTGAATATCAGCGTGCCGGTCGCGGTGCTTGCCGTCAGCAGCCCCATGACGAGGCCTCGATTGGTGGTGAACCAGCGATTGACGATGGTGGCGCCGAGCACGTTGGCGATCGCACCCGAGCCGATGCCGGAAAGCAGCCCCCATGTCAGGAACAACTGCCACGGCACGGTCATGAAATAGCTGGCGCCGGTCGATGCCGACATCAGCGCGAGCGCGCCGAGCACCGTGCGGCGGATGCCGAAGCGCTGCATCACGGCCGCGGCGAACGGTCCCGCGAGGCCGTAGAGGAAGATGCCGACGGCGGCGGACGACGAGATCACGCCCACGTTCCAGCCGAAGGCCGTTTGCAACGGCAGCATCAGCACGCCCGGCGTCGCGCGCAGGCCCGCCGAAGAGAGCAGCGCAAGGAAGATCACGGCGACGACGGCGAACGCATAGTTCTGGCCGAACGGGCGTCTCGATAGGGGGGTGGGTTGAACGGGGGCATTGGGCATGTTACTTACCGGTACGTATTAAGACGCGATGTGTATACGTACCGGTAAGTAACATTGTCAAGCGTGCCGTGCGGGAGGATTCGGAGAGTCGTCATGAAGAAAACAGTTGATCCATCTGCGGAACGTCCCGCCCGGGCCGCCGACCGGATCCGCGCCTCCGCGAGCGAGCTGTTCTATCGCGAGGGCATCCGCGCTGTCGGCGTCGATGAGGTGGTTGACCGGGCCGGCGTCACCAAGCCGAGCCTCTATCGCAGCTTCGCGTCCAAGGACGATCTCGCCGCCGCCTATATGCGCGACTATGAACTGGACTTCTGGGAGAAATTCGAGAAACCCGGCGGAAAATCCTACAGCGATGCGCGTGAGCACGTGCTCGCTTACATTCGTTGGCTGTCCGCGCGTGCCGTGCGCAAAGGCTATCGCGGCTGTGGCTTCAGCAACGCCACAGTGGAATATCCGTCGCGGGACAATCCCGCGCGGCAGGTCGCCGAAGCGCATAAGAAAGTGTTTCGCAAGCGCCTGCGCGAGCTCGCCGCTGCCATGGGAGCGCGTCACCCCGCCGTGCTCGGCGACGCCCTGCTGTTGCTCATCGAGGGCATCTACGTCACCGGCCAGCAGTCGGAAGAGGGGCCGGCGCAGTCGGCGGTCACGGTGGCGAAGCTGTTGATCGATGTGAGCGTGCCGAAGACGTGAGGTAGATGAGAGCCCAATGGCCGCACGCAGCGCGAGCAGTGTGACCGCTGGTCTCCCTCGCAAAATCCATCCTCCGAACCTACTGCCAAAAGCTACGGTTTGCGCGGCGATTAGGGGCAACATCGCGGACTAGCCGCAACAGCCTTTATCGCGCTACCCGTTGTTTTTGCTGTCGATTCGAATAATGGGATACAGAGGAGAAGAGTGTAGTGGCGGAAGAACCGTCCTCCGAACCCACGGCGAAAAACTACAGCTTGCGCGAGGAATTAGCGCAAAATCGCGGAATTCTTCGGTCGCCTTGCGGTAGATTCGAACAATCGGATACTGGGGAGAGCTGTGGCGTAGAAATGGCGGAGAGGGAGGGATTCGAACCCCCGATAGGCTTGCACCTATGCCGCATTTCGAGTGCGGTGCATTCGACCACTCTGCCACCTCTCCGGGCGCCATAACGGGGCAGAATCTGCCCTTCGGTCGGGCCGAGTTCTAGGCGAGGATGGCTGGCCAGACAAGGCCGCGGGCGGGGAGAATTCCTCGGAGTTTCACTCGAATAATGCAGCCAATCAAATCGAGCGCCCGATCGTGGGTTCGTCATGCCTGTCCAGGCCATGACGAAAAGGCGAATCATTTTCCGGTGGTTAGAAAAAGCGTGAAGGGCGCGGCTCCTTTTTTCAGTCATACTCGGGTCAGTCACGAGAAAAGGGAGCAGCCCCGATGGAGCATTTGACGGTTCGGGCCAACGGCGCCGCCTTCCATGTCGCGCGCACCGGCAAGGGGCCCGCCATCCTGCTGCTGCATGGCTGGCCGGAATACTGGCTGACCTGGGAGCCTGTCATGACATGGCTCGCCGAGCGCTACACCCTGTTCGCGCCGGACCTGCGCGGCTTCGGCGACAGCGACAAGCCCGCTGGACCGTTCGGCCCCGACCAGCATGCAGCCGACATGCTGGCGCTCATGGATGCGCTCGATCTGAAACAGGCCGGTGTCGTCGGCCATGATATCGGCGGCGCCCTGATGCAACCCATGGTGCGAAAAGCACCGCAGCGGGTGGCCGGATTATTTTTCTTTGACTTCGTCTACCCCGGCATCGGGCCGCGGATGGCGGAACCCGAACGGCTCAATAACATCTGGTACCAGTCCTTCAATCAGTTGGAGATGGCCCCAAGCCTGGTCGGCGCTACGCGCGAAAGCTGCAGGACGTATATTGGCTACTTTCTCAAGGCCTGGACGCACCGCAAGGATGCGTTCGACGACGTCGTCGAAGCCTTCACCGATAATTTCCTGAAACCCGGCAATCTCACCGGCGGTTTTGCGCATTACCGTGCCGCCCATGAGGGGCGCATCCGAATGATGAAAGGCGAGGCGCCACAGCTCGCTCCGATCGATGTCCCGACCTGCATCCGCTGGGCCGAGCATGACCCGCTGTTTCCTTTTGCCTGGACCGACCGGCTTGGGGAAACCTTCTCCAACCTCGATCTCGCGCTGTTTCCGGGGGTGGGACACTTCCCGCATCGCGAGGATCCCGATCGCGCCGCCGCAGAGATCGCGGCGTTCTTCGCGCGCATCGGCTGGAGCTGAAACGCACGGCAATAGGTGGGACCGCCAGACGCGGCAAAAACCGGCGGTCCCGTGTCGCGTCATTGAAATTTTTGGCCGGGAAGTGCGGCTTCGCAGGCCAACCTGAGCGACGATTTGACCGTAGCGATCCGCTGCGAAGCGGCAACGCGATCCCTGTTTTAACCTAACTAGTCAAGGTTACCCGCAAGGCGACCCGCGGATTTACCTGCCGCTTTACTGACCGCTCCACGTCAATCCTTGCTTTTCTTCTCTTTCTTCTCGTCTTTTTCGTTCTTGTCATCCTTAACCTTGTCTTTGTCCTTCCTGCGGTTGGTGAAGCGCGCGTTGCCAAGGCCGGTGCCGATGGTCAGCACACCCCAGCACTCGACGTCCTGCATGAACGGAACCTCGGAAAGGCCCTGCGCCACGCCATCATTGTGCATCAGTATCGCGGTGTCGTGATCGCCGATCTGCGGGATCGCCTCGACCAGACTCGCCGGCAGATTGAACTTGCTGCTCTCCCAATTGCCCGGCAGGTTCTGCGCGCCCTTCGCGATCGAGCCGTCTTCGTTGATGACGCCAGGGCAAGCGATCCCGATGAACGGCGCGAGCTTCAGGCCTTCGGCATCGGCCGCCGCGATCAGGCCCTTGAGCATTTTCACCAGCCGTTTCACGGCCCCTTCCCGCGTCGGCTCGTCATCGGCATGACGCCAGAGTTCGCATTTCCAGACCGACGCCTTCGACAGATCCGACGCTTTCTTCCAGCAGGTCTCGACCACGCCGCAGCGGATGTTGGTGCCGCCGATATCGACGCCAAGAATGCTGTCATGGGCTTCGAAAATCCATGACGGCGCCAGATGCAAACAGCCGATCAGGCCGGCTTCGTCGGGATGAAAGCGAATCGGGATCAGGTCGACCTTGAAATCCTCGGCCTTGAGAATGATGTCGGTACGCGCGATCGCGAGTTCGCCGACCCGGCTCTGCCGAAAACCGCCGCCGACCACGATACGTTCGGTATCGGCCCAGGCCTTGGTCTTGAGAAAGCGCCGCGTCACATAGGCCAGTTCCTGCGCGAATTGCTCGATCGCGCCATGCACCAGCGCGGAAGCGTGGATGTCGTCGCCCACCAGCGCCTCGTCGAGCGCGTTCTTACCGATGGCCTCGGCGGATTTGCTGCCTAGGGGATCGTCGCCGTTTTTCTTCAGCGGCTTGCGCAGCGTGTCCAAAATCTCGCGGAACGCGCCCTTGCTGGCGCGGTCGCCGAGAAAGCCGTCATCGTCCTTCAACTCGACATTGAAGCTATCTACGTCCACCGACGGCAGACGGGTCGCGCCATGCCGGGCGATGCCCGTGGTCGTTACGATATCTTCAGCCATTTTTGCCCTGCCCAGCCGGAATTCGCGGGGGACAACGGCGCGGGAACCCGTTGGTTTCATCGGCGGGATGCGGGAGCGGCTGAGTTTGAATTCTCAGCCTGCAAAGGCCGAGCCTGGCCGGGCGCTTTTTAGCCTTGAAATCCGTCAGGCGTCGGCGTGGACCTGAAACAGGCTGTCGATGAGGGCGTTTTGGGCGGCACCTTTCTGTTCCAAAAACTCGGCAATCTCGAACTCGTCCATGCCGCCATGACCCGTTGCCTGCCATTCGTGACGAACGAAAAGGCGTCCGATCCGGCCATCGAAGACCAGCAGCCACCAATCTTCGTCGGCTGGCGACGGGCCACGTGCGCTGCGGTAAAACTCTCGCTGGATACCGGCCATGTTCGCTCCCTGGCGGCGGCCGATGTCGCGTGGATCGCGCGGATCGTTTGGGCGAGCCAGTAGCTCTTTGGTGCCGCTTTCCTTTTGAAAGGCCTGGGAGGT
>Ga0193724_1000043_pt1 | contig 27546 bp, 24 predicted proteins | sample H2a1metaG_FD_146005 | JGI IMG/M metagenome (GOLD analysis project Ga0193724, IMG submission 146005) | Soil microbial communities from a riparian zone of the East river system, Colorado, United States - H2a1 | ecosystem: Environmental > Terrestrial > Soil > Riparian zone | place: USA: East River... | reverse complement strand
GTTTTAGCGGGTTGCTTGTTCGTCAGCGCTGCTCGATGAAGTCCCGAATCACCGCCATGGCGCGTTCGGGGGCGTCGGGGACCACGGCGTGCCCGCAATCCGCAAACCGTTCAAACCGAACGAGATGTGCGGGCAGCGCGGCCGCAAGATCCGCCTGACATTCGATGGGGAGCATCGGATCGTCCTCGCCACCGAGCACCAGCGTCGGACACTGGATGCGGCCAAGATCCGGGAACATGTTGAAGGTGTGGCTCTCGCCACCAGGCTTGGTGAACCAACGCTGGACCTCCGAGCGGCTGACCGCGCGGCGCGCCATGTCCGGGTCGCGCTGGGTTCGGGTATAGAGCGGAAAGGCCAGTCGTCGCCATGCGTCGAGCGAGGCCTGGTCGATGTGACCCTGAACCTCCAGGAACCGGCGGCGCGCCAGGGCGCCCACTTCCGGGCCGCCAAAGCGTTCGAACAGCTCAACGCGTCGGTCCCGATGCGTACCGCCGGCGGCCTCGGTGCTGATGAGCACGAGCTTGGAGGGATGGGCCGGATGGCGGGTGGCGTAAGCCAGCGCGACCATGCCGCCGAACGACGCGCCAAGGACGATCGGGTTGACGATGCCGAGGACATCGCAGAAGGCGCGTACATCATCGCCCCACTGCGCCAGGTTCCAGGCCTCTAAGGGACCATCCTCGCTTCGGCCATTGCCCCGGTGGTCCAGAAAAATAACCTGAGCGATGTCCGCCAGGGCCGAATAAGCGGGTCTGTAGATCGAGTGGTCGAAGCCGGGGCCGCCGTGAAGCAGCAGCAATGTCGGCTTTTCCCGCATGACGGGACCGTCCGGCACCAGCTTGGCGCCCTCGACGTCGAAGAACAGCCGCACCCCGTTGACGCGTACATGCATTGGCCCAGTCTCCCTCGTGAACACGTCTCCGTGCGAATCAGCGCTCGATCCAGTTGACCAAGCGGCTTGATTGTTTCGGTGGGAACACTAGACCATGCGGCAGGAGACGGGCGCCAGATGTGGAAAACCAGTCACATTTTTGGCGTACTCCATCACTCAATGTGATCCGCTTTCGATGTCGCCGATTTCGTCGTCAGGGCCAAATGTCATCCAGATTTCATAGAATTGCGCGCGCCGCGGCCATCTCCGCGATGCTGGCGCTGTCCTCGCAGGTATCGGCGCAATCCGATGACCCGGAAATGCGAATTCAGCAGCTTGAGAATCAGCTGCGGCAACTCACCGGCCAGAACGAGGAGTTGCAGTACCGCAACCGGCAGCTCGAAGATCGCCTGAGGTCGCTGCAGGGCGGCGCGCCAGCCGCCCCCGGCGGTCAGGCCGCTGTCGCCCAGCCCAACAGCGCCGCGGCTCCTCCGATGCAGCCGAACCCGGCCTATCGGCAGCCACCGGCCCAGCCGGGGTATGACCCGCAGAGCGCCGCTCAGGCGCCGATCGTCATGGAACCAGCGGGAGCGCCACAGGGAGTTCCGCCGGCCCAGGGCCGACGCCGGGGCGATGCCTTCGATCCCAGCCAGAGTCCGACTGCGCCCGGCGCGCCGCGTGCGCTCGGCGGCGGTCAACTGGCGATCCCGGCCGAAGCGCCAATCGGCGCTCCGGGCGGACGCGGAGCAGGCGAGCCGCTCGATCTCGCCAACACGGCTCCGCGCAATCCGGCCGCGGCACCGCCGTCATCGCCACGAGGCCCCGGCGCAAGCGCGGCGCTCACCACGTTGCCGCCATCGGCCACGCCCAAGGATGAGTTCGATCTCGGCATCGGCTACATGCAGCGCAAGGACTACGCGCTGGCCGAAGAGACCATGCGCAACTTCGCGCAAAAATACCCCAGCGATCCCTTGACCGCGGATTCGCAATACTGGCTCGGCGAAAGTTTTTTCCAGCGTCAGCTCTATCGTGACGCCGCGGAATCCTTCCTCGCGGTGACCACCAAATTCGATAAATCGGCGAAAGCACCGGACGCATTGCTGCGGCTCGGACAATCGCTGGCGGCGCTGAAAGAGAAGGAGGCCGCCTGTGCGGCGCTTGGCGAGGTGACGCGGAAATATCCCCGCGCCTCGGGCGGCGTCAAGGCGGCCGTGGACCGTGAGCAAAAGCGGGTCAAGTGCTAGCGCATGATCCGCCAAAGCATGCCCCTCGGGCTTGACCCGCGGGTGTGAGCGGTCTTGCAATGAGGCATGCGCACCGACGACGACCATTCCCCGATCTCGGCACAAAATGCGAAACGTCTGTTCGCGGACTGGAAGGCCGCTCCCGCGATCGTTCTGGCCGTTTCGGGCGGACCGGATTCGATCGCATTGATGTGGCTTGCGGCCCGCTGGCGCAGCACGTTGGCGCGCGGCCCGCGCCTCATCGCCGTCACGGTCGACCATGGCTTGCGCGCGGAGGCCGCAGCCGAGGCGCGCGAGGTCAAGCGCCTGGCGCGCACGCTTGACCTGCCGCATCGCACGATGCGCTGGACCGGCGAGAAGCCCAAAACCGGATTGCCAGCCGCGGCGCGCACCGCGCGATATCGTCTGCTGGCACAGGCGGCACGCGCCTGCGGTGCCACGCATATCCTCACCGCGCATACCCGTGACGATCAAGCCGAGACGCTGCTGATGCGTCTATTGCGCGGCAGCGGCATCGGTGGTCTCGCCGCGATGGCGCGAGAGTCCGAGCGCGATGGCGTGCTCCTCGCACGCCCGTTTCTGCACGTTTCGAAATCGCAGCTGGTGGCGACCCTCAAGAAAGCAAAGATCGGCTTCGCTGACGACCCGACCAACCGCGACATGAATTTTACCCGGCCTCGTCTGCGCGAGATCATGCCGGTTCTTGCCGCGGAAGGCGGCGATGCGCGCAATCTGGCGCGGCTGGCGTCGCGGCTTGCCCGGGCTAACCAGGCTGTGGAAGTTCTGGTCGACGGCGCTGAGCGCTATCTCGCGCTGAGGGATCGCGAGGCCCCGCGTGCGGGATTCGAGGCCAATGCTTTCGACGCCAGTGTCTTTGCCGCCATGCCGGAGGAAATCCGCCTGCGATTGCTCAAGCGCGCGATCGATCGGTTCGGTCATGAGGGGCCGGCGGAACTTGGCAAGGTTGAAGCCTTGCTGGCGGCATTGGACCAGGCCGGTGCGAAAACGGGGAAAGAGCGCCGGCCCAGGCTGAAACAGACCCTTGCTGGTGCGCTGGTAAGCCTGACCGACGGCCGAATCCGCGTCGAGCCGGCGCCACCCCGCCGTGGCCGGGCAGATTGAAGCGGGAATCGAACACTGGCGTCGTGGTGTTATTCCATCGCGCCGTCTTAACCACTGCGGAAAACGCTCATTTCAGCGGCATTATTTGCGCGGGAATCGCTCCAATATGCGCTAAATAGTCCTAAGTGGTTCCCTTGGCAGCGACCGAGGCCGCACCTAGATTGTATGCAGTCGACCGAGGGCTTCCCTCGTGCCTACCTTAAGACACTACCCAAGGACATAAGGCCGCGATCCGCGCGACCACGAAGGAAGATCGATGAACGCCAATCTGCGCAATTTCGCCCTCTGGGTCATTATTGTCTTGCTGTTGTTGGCACTTTTCACGCTCTTCCAGAACCCTGGTCAGCGCGCCTCCTCGCAGGACATCTCGTTCTCGCAGCTTTTGACCGAGGTCGATCAGAATCACGTTCGCGACGTCGTCATCCAGGGACCGGAAATCCACGGTACCTTCACCAATGGCTCCAGCTTCCAGACCTACGCCCCGAACGACCCGACGCTGGTCTCGCGCCTGTATAACGGCAAGGTCTCGATTACCGCGAAGCCGCCGGGCGACAACGTGCCGTGGTTCGTGTCGCTCTTGGTCTCATGGTTGCCGTTCATCGCGCTGATCGGGGTATGGATCTTCCTGTCCCGGCAGATGCAGGGCGGCGCCGGCAAGGCGATGGGCTTCGGCAAGTCGCGCGCCAAGATGCTGACCGAGGCGCATGGCCGGGTGACGTTCGAGGATGTCGCCGGCGTCGATGAAGCCAAGCAGGATCTGCAGGAGATCGTCGAGTTTCTGCGCGACCCCGGCAAGTATCAACGGCTCGGCGGACGGATTCCGCGCGGCGTGCTGCTGGTCGGCCCCCCCGGCACCGGCAAGACGCTGATCGCGCGCGCGGTAGCGGGCGAGGCCAACGTTCCGTTCTTCACGATCTCGGGTTCGGACTTCGTCGAGATGTTCGTCGGCGTCGGCGCCTCTCGCGTCAGGGATATGTTCGAACAGGCCAAGAAGAACGCGCCCTGCATCATCTTCATCGACGAAATCGACGCGGTCGGCCGCCATCGCGGCGCCGGCCTCGGCGGCGGCAATGACGAGCGCGAGCAGACGCTGAACCAGTTGCTGGTCGAGATGGACGGCTTCGAGGCCAATGAAGGCGTGATCCTGATCGCGGCGACCAACCGGCCCGACGTGCTCGATCCGGCGCTGCTGCGCCCGGGCAGGTTCGACCGCCAGGTGGTGGTGCCGAATCCGGATGTCGTCGGCCGCGAACAGATCCTCAAGGTGCACGTCCGCAAGGTGCCGTTGGCGCCGGATATCAACCTCAAGACCATTGCCCGCGGCACTCCGGGTTTTTCGGGTGCCGACCTGATGAACCTTGTCAACGAGGCGGCGCTGACGGCGGCGCGGCGTAACAAGCGCATGGTCACCCAGTCCGAGTTCGAAGAGGCCAAGGACAAGGTGATGATGGGCGCCGAGCGCAAGTCGCTGGTCATGACCGAGGAAGAGAAGATGCTGACCGCCTATCACGAAGGCGGCCACGCCATTGTCGGCCTCAACGTGATTGCGACCGATCCGATCCACAAGGCGACGATCATTCCGCGCGGCCGTGCGCTCGGCATGGTGATGCAGCTGCCCGAGCGCGACAAGCTGTCGATGTCGCTCGAGCAGATGACCTCGCGTCTCGCCATCATGATGGGCGGCCGCGTCGCCGAAGAACTGGTGTTCGGCCGCGAGAAGGTGACTTCGGGCGCCTCGTCCGACATCGAGCAGGCGACCCGGCTGGCGCGGATGATGGTGACGCGCTGGGGTCTGTCCGAAGCGCTCGGCACCGTGTCCTACGGCGAAAACCAGGATGAGGTTTTCCTCGGCATGTCGGTCTCGCGCACGCAGAATGCTTCGGAAGCGACGGTGCAGAAGATCGACACCGAGATCCGGCGTTTTGTGGAAGAGGGCTACAACGAAGCGACGCGTATTCTTACCGAGAAGCGCGCCGACCTCGAAGCTCTGGCAAAGGGCCTGCTTGAATTCGAAACGCTGAGCGGCGACGAAATTCAGGATCTGCTCAAGGGCAAGAAGCCGAACCGCGAATCGGTGCTGGAGCCCACCACGCCGCGCACTTCGGCGGTGCCGCCGGCCGGCAAGCCGCGCCCGCGCCCCGATCCGGATGCCGGGCTGGAGCCGCAGCCGCAGGCCTGAGGCCCGGCGCTACCGATTGAGTTGGAAACGGGCGCTTCATGCGCCCGTTTTTTTGAGCGCTTCGTTTTTCGAGATTTCCTTCTCCCAGGTGTTCGGCATGGATGTCATTGAATGCGATGTCCCGTCCAGCAGTGCGCTGAGCCGGGAGCTGATCCGAAACGCGCACTTTCACGATTCCTACCGCGCGCCGCTGGCGCGACCGGAACTCCGAATCGTCGAGATTTTCTTTGCTCTGTTCGGGCATACTCCGCTCTGGATGAAGCTTCTGCTGATTGTCCGCAACACGGCCGCCAGGCTCGTCGGTTTGGAGGCCCCGACTGTCGGCGAGATCATGAGGCCCACCGTCAAGCGCGAATACCGCGTGGGCGAAAAAATCGGGCCCTGGCCGATTTTCTTCATCGGCGACAATGAAATTGTCGCGGGTCGCAACAACAAGCATATGGACTTCAGGCTGTCGGTGCTGAAGGCGATGGACGGCGATGCGACGAGTGTCGTCGTCTCGACGATCTGTACCGTGCATAATGTTTTCGGGAAAATCTATCTGTTCTTCATCGTGCCTTTCCATCGAAAAGGCGTTCGGTCGTTGATGTCGAATGCCGTGGTGGCGAAGCGACTTTGAATTCCCGGTGGTTCGGCGGCCGGCTTTCTGTGTCTGATTCATAATGATTATGGTTGGCGTCGATCCCGGCGTCGTGGCATGTTCGTTTGCGACAAGAGCCGGATAAACCGCGCCTGTCGCGGCGCGCGCTGTTTGAGCGCGTCAAAAAAGGGAGGGACATGATGCGTCTTGCCATGGGATTTGGCGCGCTGAGCGCGCTTGCCGTGCTGACGTGGCCCGCAGTTGCCACCGCTGCGGAAATGCGCGGCGTCACATCGACCGAAATCAAGATCGGCCAGACCATGCCGTACAGTGGTCCGGTCTCCGCGTTCGGCGCGCTCGGCAAGGGCGAGGTCGGCTATTTCAAAATGGTCAACGAGCGCGGCGGCATCAACGGCCGCAAGGTCAACCTGATATCGCTTGACGATAGCTACGCCCCGCCGAAGACCGTGGAGCAGACCCGGCGGCTGGTGGAGAGCGATGAAGTCGCCCTGATTTTTTCCTCGATCGGCACCGCCCACAACACCGCAATCGCCAAATACCTGCAGAGCAAGCACATCCCGCAACTGTTCATCGGCTCCGGCGCCTCGAAATTTGCCGACCTCACGCAATACCCGCAGGCGACATTGGGCGTGCAGGGGCCGTTCCGTTATGAGGCGCGGCTCTACGCACGCTATGCGCTGGCCAAAAATCCGAATGCCAAATTCGCGGTGATTTCGCAGAACGACGATTTCGGCCGCGACTATCTGCTCGGGCTGAAGGATGTGCTCGGCGAGAAATACGATTCCGTCGTCACCGCCGCGACCTACGAAATCCAGGATCCGACCATCGACTCGCAGATCGTCAAGCTGAAAGCATCCGGCGCCGACGTGCTGGTGATCGCGGCGACGCCGAAGTTCGCCGCGCAATCGATCCGCAAGGTGTTTGAGATCGGCTGGAAGCCGATGACGTTTCTGTCCAACGTCGCGGTCTGGGTGTCCACGGTGATGGAACCCGCCGGGCTCGAGGCCGGCGTCGGCATTCTGTCCACCGCCTATGTCAAGGACCCCGACGATCCCGCGTGGAAGGACGATCCGGGTGTGAAGGGATGGCGGGAATTCATGATCAAATACGTCCCCGACGCCGATCTGCACGACACCAATTATGTCAACTCCTACAACAGCGCGATGGCGCTCGAAGCCGTGCTGAAGGCCTGCGGTGACGATCTCTCAACCGAGAACATTCTGAGGCAAGCCTACGCCATCAAGGATCTGGAACTGCCGATGCTGCTGCCAGGCATCAAGGTCAACACCAGCCCGACCGATCATATTCCGGTCGAGCAGATGCAGTTCATGCGCTTCAACGGCAAGACCTGGGAGCGTTTTGGTGAGCTGCAGACCGGGAATTGAGTGGATGTAGGTTGGGATACGCCGCGAGCGGAATTCTCATTCCCAACGGGGAGGGAGAAGCAGGTAATTGAGGTCGATTGGTTTTGATACGCAGATGACGACGTTCGTTGGCATAGACGGAATTCCCGGTGGATGGGTCGCCGTGTACCTGAGTGACAACGGGGACCAACGCTTTGCGTATGCGAAATCTGCTGCTCGATTATTGGCCGGTCCCTACGATCGCGCCCTGATCGACATGCCCATCGGCCTACCCGAGCGAGGGTACCGACAGTGCGACATAGAAGCCCGCGCGCTTGTCGGCCCGCGCGTTTTTCTCGGCGCTCGCTGGGGTGTGTGGAATTTCAAAACGCTCGGCGAAGCTAACGCCCACTATTGGAACCAAGAGGGTGTCGGTCGTGGAATCTCCATGCAGCTTTTTTGCATCCGGGAGAAATTGCAGGAATTGAACGAGGTGCCGGTGCCGCCGCGATTGTTCGAGGCACATCCAGAGATGATTTTTTGGCGCATCGCGGGTCGCGTTCTCGCGAGCAAAAATACTGCGAAGGGACGCGCCGAACGGATGGAGATTCTTAAAGAAAAGGGGATTGGAAGGGTTCAACGGTGGCTGGGACAGCGCCACGGGACAGGTATTGGCAGGGACGACCTTATTGATGCATGTGCCTGCGCCTTGGCAGCTCGCGATAGTACTCGCAGGGTGCCCACAAATGGGAACCTTATCAAGCGGGGAGCCCAGGCAGAGATTTGGTACTAGCTAGTCCATTTCGAGCCGAGCTTTTCCTTCAAGATTGCATAGCCATCCTGTCCTCCCGGTCCCGCCTCGTGCTGGGTGGTTAAGACTTGCCGCTGGACTGTCGTCGATATCGGGACCATTTCGCCACGAAAATCCGGCCAGAGCGGCATCAAGCCTTAAGATTTCTTCAAGGCTGTTGGCCCTATTGGTTGAAGGCGTGCGCCTCGCCAGGGCGTGAGGCGCGCGTGAAAAGGATTTCGCATGGCCTCACCCGTATCCGCCCCGACGATCCCCGAGCCCAACGCTATTCCCGCGTCCCTGTTGAACGTGTGCTTTGGGCTGTTCGTCATCAACGCGGTGTTTTTTCCGTCGGCGTTTTCAGCCCATTGGTGGATCTTCGACGCCAAGGGCCTGGGCATCCCGACCGATTTCGTCAACGTCTGGTCCGCTGGAAAGCTGGTACTCGATGGCCACCCTGCGCTGGCCTATGATTGGGACATCCAGAAGCAGGTTCAGGTCGCGGTGCTTGGCCAGAGCTATCAGGGCAACTTCGCCTGGCACTATCCGCCGCCGTTTCTATTCGTCGCCAGCCTGCTGGCGCATTTTCCCTATGCGGTAGCCTTCATCGGCTGGGCCGCGGTCAGCCTCGTGCCCTATCTCGCGGTGATGCGCGCGATCGTCGGCCGGCCGTTCGGCCTGTTGCTGGCGGCGGCATTTCCGGTGGTGCTCACCAACACCCTGGTCGGGCAGAATGGTTTCCTCACGGCGTCGCTGATCGGCGGCGCGCTCTATCTGATGCCGACGCGGCCGGTACTGTCGGGCATCTGTCTCGGGCTCCTCAGCTACAAGCCGCAATACGGACTGCTGTTTCCCCTGGTGCTGATCGCGGCCTCGCAATGGACCGTGTTCTTCACGGCTGGCGTTGTGGCGGTCGCGATGGCATTCGCATCGTGGCTCGCCTTCGGCACCGAGAGCTGGCAGGCGTTCTTTCACTGGATGCCGATGTTTTCGCAAGCCTTCCTCACCGAGGGCCGCGCGCCGTGGGGCAAGATGCAAAGTATCTACGCGCTGGTGCGGTATTTCGACGGCACCGAGCAATTGGCGTGGGTGTTTCAATGGATCATGAGTGGCGCGGTTGCGGTGCTGTTGGCGCTGATGTGGCGCAGCCGGATCAGCTATCCGTTGAAAGCCGCAGCGCTCGCGGCCGGCGCGCTGCTGATAACGCCATATCTGTTTCTCTACGATCTGATGGTGCTGGCCATAGCGGTCGCATTCCTGGTCCGGATCGGATTGCGCCAGGGCTTTCAGCGGTATGAGCTGTCATCGCTCGGCCTGGTCGCGGCACTGCTGCTGTTCTATCCGCTGGCGGGCGCGCCGACCGGTTTCGTGGCGACGCTGATCGTCTCGGGCTTGATCGCCCGCCGGGCGGGTCCATGGTGGCGGCGCGAGCAGGCACCGTCGCTGATCGCCGCCACGAGCGCCTAGCTAGCCATGGCCACCCGCGTCAGAACGCGGCGCTGGACCGATATGCGGCGCGAGAGCGCGATGCTGATCGCGGACATCAAGAACAACGAGCCCACCGTGCTTCTGGTCGACAACTTCTCGGATAATTGGAGCAAGTGGCTCGCGGACAATCCGGACGTGGCGGGCGTGCTCAGGAAGTATCGCCTGGTCGCAACCATCAACGACATCGAGATTCGAAGCAAAGCGCACTGAGCGGCATTCATCCGGCTGCCGAGCCATGCCGCCATGTCGCGCAAATCCTACCAAAGCAAATCCTACCAAAGACGGTCGCGATGCACCTTGTCAGCCAGCCTGAATAGGTGTTCAGTTCTTTGAAGCGGGTTGCAAAAAATTCGCCCAAAACGCTGAAGACAGGCGTGTTCTTGACCGGCTCTCCATCGGTATCGGGATGCGCCCAGGGACGAAAAACGCGCCATGGTTTACCGGCGGACCCATCAGGTCGTGAAGCGCCTCGCGGCGCGGCGCAGTGCCATTCTGGCGGCAGCGCGGGATGCGGCCGCCGACGGAGGTATGGCCGCGGTGCAAATCGCGCCGGTCGCGATCCGCGCCAATGTCGCCGCCGGCACCGTCTACCGCTATTTCCCCTCCAAGGCGGATTTGATTTCGGAACTCATCGCCGATGTCTCGCGCGATGAACTGGCCGCGATACGCCGCGCGGCCGATGCAGCGCCGGGGCCGTCATCGGCGCTGGCGGCGGCCGTCACCACCGTTGCCGTGCACGTGCTGTCGCAGCGCAAGCTCGCATGGGGCATCCTGGCCGAGCCGGTCGACGTCGACGTCACCGAATCGCGGCTGGCGAGCCGCCGCGAGATCGCCGGCGAGATTGCGGCGCGAATCGAGGCTGCGGTTCGCGCCGGACATCTGCCCGCGCAGGACACCGCATTGGCCGCAACCGCGCTGCTTGGCGCGCTGCATGAATCGCTGGTGGGCCCCCTGGCGCCGGACCATGCGGACGATTCGGGAAGGCTGCGCGACGCCATTCAAACCGTGACGCTGCTGGCGCTGCGCGCCGTCGGCGTGATGGACGCCCGTGCCCGCGGCCTTGTGGTGCAGGCGGTATTGCCGGCGAAAACGCTGGTGGGCGCTTAAAGTCACGTCCTTGTCAGACGTGACGCGCCGGACATTTTCTGCCGCATTGGCGCATTAGCAAAGGCCACTTTCCCAACTCATCCCACGGAGCAGCGCATGACCACGACATTCGGATCGGCCAAATGGCAAGGTGGTATCAAGGACGGCAAGGGCGCGATCTCGACCAAGAGCGGCGCGCTGAACGACTATCCTTATGGCTTCGCCAGCCGCTTCGAGGGCAAGCCGGGCTCAAATCCCGAAGAACTGATCGGCGCGGCGCATGCCGCCTGCTTCACCATGGCGCCGTCGCTGATCCTCGGCGAGGCCAAGCTCACCGCCGAGCAGATGGAGACCAAGGCTGACGTCACGCTGGAAAAGCAGGGCGACGGCTTTGCCATCACCTCCGTGCATCTGACATTGACAGCAAAGATACCCGGCGCCGACAAGGCGAAATTCGACGAGCTGGCGGGCATGGCCAAAGCGGGATGCCCGGTATCGAAGCTGTTGAATACCAAGATCACGCTCGACGCGACGCTGCTTGGCTAGGTGTTTGTCATTCCCCGCGCAAGCGCATAGCGCTGAGGTCGCGCGTTAGCGCGAGCCCGGAATCTCGCGCGACAACCTCTGGATTCCGGGGCCGCCGTTTTGCGGCGCCCCCAGCGACAAGCACTATGCGCTTGCGCGGGGAATGACGGTGAAAGAGGTCTGGCAGCTCACATATCCGCGTCGCCGCTCGGGCCGACATAGGCGATGCGCAGCATGTTGGTCGCGCCGGGGGTGCCGAGCGGCACACCGGCGACGATGATCACGCGCTGTCCGGCCTTGGCAAAACCGTCGCGAAACGCGATTGAGCCGGCGCGGTTGACCATATCGTCCAGATCCTTCGCGTCCTCCGCGACCACACAATGCACGCCCCAGACCGCGGAAAGTTTGCGCCCAGTCGCGAGGTTCGGCGTGATGGCCACCACCGGCGGCTTCGGCCGCTCGCGTGCGACGCGTAGCGCGGTCGATCCCGAACTGGTCCAGCAAATGATCGCGGACAGATCGAGCGTTTCGGCGATTTGCCGCGCGGCGTCCGCAATGGCGTCGCCAACCGTCGGCTCCGGTTCTGCCCGCTGCGCATTGAGCACGCCGCGATAGGTCGGATCGCGCTCCACTTCCTCGCCGATGCGATTCATCGTTGAGACCGCTTCAACCGGAAATTTGCCGGCGGCGGATTCCGCCGACAGCATGATCGCGTCGGCGCCTTCATAGACTGCGGTGGCGACGTCAGAAACCTCGGCGCGCGTCGGCACCGGCGACTGGATCATCGATTCCAGCATTTGGGTTGCGACCACCACGGGTTTGCCGGCGCGCCGCGCCAGCCGCGTCATTTGTTTCTGCAGGCTCGGTACCCGCTCCAGCGGCAGCTCGACGCCGAGATCGCCGCGCGCCACCATCAGAGCGTCGGAGGCCTCGAGGATTTCGGGGAGCCGTTCGATCGCCTGCGGCTTTTCGATCTTGGCCATGACCGCGGCGCGGCCGCGGATCAGTTTCTTGGCCTCAAGCACGTCCTCGGCGCGCTGCACGAACGAGAGCGCGATCCAGTCGACGCCGGTCACCAGGGCGGCCTCAAGGTCGGCGCGGTCCTTCGGCGTCATCGCCGATACCGGCAGGTCGGTGTCGGGCAGGCTGACGCCCTTGCGGTCCGACATCCTGCCGCCGATCACGACGCGGGTGACGGCGCGCTCGGGCGCGGTCTCTTCGACGATCAGGCGCACCTTGCCGTCGTCGAGCAGCAGCGCATGACCGGGCCTCAATGCCGCGAGAATTTCTGGATGCGGAAGCTGGACCCGGGTGTTGTCACCGGGCGCCTTGTCGGAATCGAGCACGAAGCTTTCGCCGTTCTTGAGCTGGATCGAGCCTTCGGCGAACCCGCCCAGGCGAAGCTTCGGTCCCTGAAGATCGACCAGGATGCCGATCGGCCGGCCGTAGCTCGACTCGACATTGCGAATGGTCTTGACCAGTTCGCGCATCTTGTCGTGCGAGGTATGGCTCATATTGATGCGGAAGACGTCGGCGCCAGCCTCGAACAGGCGGCGGATCATCGCGCTGTCGGAGGAGGCCGGGCCGAGCGTTGCCAGGATCTTGATACGGCGCAGGCGTCTCATGGCTTGTTTCCGGGTGCCGGCGGCAGACCTGACGCACCCGGAGGCGCCCCGCCCGGCGGATTGGGCAGGCCGGGCCCGCCGCCCGGCGAATTGGACATGCCCGGAAGGCCTCCGGGTCCGCCGGGACCAACGGTTCCCGGGATTCCCGGCACCCGCTGCCCCGGCTGTTCGTTGGATTCCGTCAGCTGCACGGTCCAGGCGCGCTGCTCGCCGGTGTCGACCTCGAAGAAGCCGGTACGGTCGAAACCGCGCGCCAGGCAATTCTCGGTGCCCTTGATGGTGAATTCCTTGTCACGCGAACACATGAAGGCCTGTCCTGACCACTCGCCGCCGCGGTCGTAATCGAGCGCATAGATATAATAGAACCGTGCGACCAGTGTACCGCGCAGCAGGGTCTCGCAGGCCCGTGAGGAGACGTTCCACCAACCCTCGGTGGTCCAGCCTTCGGCATCCTTATAGCCCAGCGCGATGCCGACCCGGCTCGAGGTGTTGTTGCAGAGACGAAAGTCCGCCGCCGCCGAACTGTTCCACAGGCATAGCACGGCAAATGCCAGCGCCGGCATCAAACCGGCGGTCATGCGAGCAGAGAATCGATTCGGGCGATGGGAATCTCTTGCGGCCATTTAGTGAAGCTATATCAATTCGTTGAAGATTTCGCGCAAGCCAGCGGGGGCTGTCAACGACCAAGGGGCGTTTTCAGGCATTGGGGTAGCCGAAATCGCGCCGGTTAACCCCCTATTTACGCTTCGATATGGCAAACTCTGTGACAACTCCCACTTAAGATCAATGTCCTGCGCACAGCTGCGAGATAACAATCATGGCAATCGACGACAAAACCAGAACGGAACTTGAAGCCGCGGTGTTCCGGCGCCTCGTCGAACATCTGCGCAGCCGCACCGATGTCCAGAACATCGACCTGATGAACCTCGCGGGCTTCTGCCGCAATTGCCTGTCGAACTGGCTCAAGGACGAGGCGGACGCCAAAGGCGCTGCGATGACCAAGGACGAGAGCCGCGAGGCCGTCTACGGCATGCCCTACGAGGCCTGGAAGTCGACATATCAGGGGACGGCCAGTCCCGAGCAACTCGCGGCGATGAAGAAAAGCCAAAGCGGGCATTGACGCCCGATTCGATCTTATCGAAGCACGGTTCCCCCGCATATGAGCGGCGCGGGACTTGCGCAACCGCCGCGATGTCGACGCGCGATTCGCAGCCACCCGACGCGTCATGCCAGAAACTCCAGAGCGGGATGACTTTTCTTCGAATCGTCATCCCGCTCTATCTTTTTGTTTGAGCATGATCTTTTCGGAAAACCGGTGCCCACTTTTCCGGATCATGCTCGAGTTTCTTCATGTTGCCGAAAAGGGGATTTCGCGATCTCCTGTGGGCGCGCTGTGGATGAACGCGCTGTTGGCTTGACGCCGGTCGTCCCACTCATGAGGGTCATTCCGGGATGCGGTGCGTGGCGAAGCGTCGGCGCCTTCCGCCTTTAACTCAATCATCCGTTCAATCAGGAGTATCCGATGGCCACCTCTGCCGCCGCCCTCAAGGAAGAGCCTGCGACAACATTTGCAAAAGACCAGCTCAAGGCCATCGTCGAGCGCATCGAACGGCTGGAAGAAGAGAAGAAGACCATCTCGGACGATATCCGCGACGTCTATGCGGAGGCCAAAGGCAACGGCTTCGACGTCAAGGCGCTGCGCACGATCGTTCGCTTACGCAAGCAGGACGCCAACGAGCGCGCCGAGCAGGAAACCATTCTCGACACCTACATGCAGGCGTTGGGGATGTTGTGACGTATCGGTGTCATACGCGGGCTTGACCCGCGTATCCATCAATCTTCAGAAAATTCTCTTTGCAAATGGATTTCCGGGTCATCTAACGCGAAGACGCGCCTCAAGCTTTCGCCCGGCAATGACGACATGCTTCAGCGCAGCGATGCGGTCCGCATCATGAACCGCTGCGTCGCCAGCGTCGCAACTGCCGATCCGGTAAACTGGTCGGAGACGAGCCCCATCTGCGGATCTTCCGAGAAGCTCATGGAGACGATTGCCTGCGGCTTGACGAAATGTATCCGCATCAAGGTCATGTCGGTATCCCCCAGCACCGTCGTGGACAGCGACGCGCTTGCGCTCGGCGCCAGGATCATGACGCGCATCCAGACCGCGTTGCCGGCGGCAGCGGCGATCCGCGTCGATGTCGTGATCGCGCTGTCCTGACTCTGCGGTCCCTTGGCGACGACCTGGTCGATCGTGGTAGCGGCCATTGCATTGCGAGTGGCCGATGCAAGCCGGCTGCTGCGCGGTATCGGCGCGCTGGCCGCGACGATATTCGAGCGGTCAACCGGTGAATTTGCAGCCGGCGCGTAGGCCAGCGCCTGGAACGCGGCGGAAATACTTGCGGTCGATTGCGGATCGGCGGAGGTAACCGCCTGGCGGGCGGTGATGGCCGCGATCTGCGCGGGAGTCGCCTGTTTCGGCGTTGTGGGGGCGTCGCCCCAGAAGCCGCGGGCATTGATGATATCAGCCGGCGTCTGCGGTTTGCCTTCGGACTTCTCAGGAGACGTCGTGGCGGCCTGCCTGGATTTTGCCGGCTGGGCGGTCTGCACGTCGGCGGAGGCCAGCTGGAAAGTCGCGCCAATCTGGGGTTTCGAGCGCGGCATCGGCACCGGATCGGGCGATTTGGCGGCAGCCATCAAGCCAGCCGGAGCAGGCTTTTCGCCGGCAACCGGGGCGTTGGCCTCCTCGTCATCCTCGTCGCTCGATTTGCCCTTGAATAAAGCGGCGAACAGTCCCGGTTTGCCCTTCGCCGAAGCATCGTCGCCGCGTTTCTCAACGTCGGCACGGGCGAGCTCATAGCCTTTCAGCGGGTTGCCGTCAGACGGAACATGCACGGTACGGCCGTCCGGGAACACTTGGGCGAGCTGATCGTGCGTCATTCGCGGCCAGTGCCGAATGCTGCCGGTATCGAGATGGACGAAAGGCGATCCCGATGTCGGATAGAACCCGACGCCGCCGCGCTGCAGGCGAAGCCCGGCGAAGCGGATTTGCTCAAGCGGTACGTCCGGAATGTAGAAATCCATGGCGTGGCCGAGCATGTGCTGGCTGAAGCGGGCCACCCCCGAGGAACGGCGGCGGAGCATGGCGTTGGTAGCGGGGGAGCGGTACGAGGAGATGATCTGGATCGGCTTCTTGCCATCGACGTCGCGGTAGACTTCCCAGAGGATGTCGAACAGGCGACGATCCATCGTGGTCTGGTCCTGGCTGCGCCAGTCGCGGAGATAATGATTGAGCTGCTTCAGCGCCTCTTCGTCGTAGCGCCCGTCACGCTTGAAAGTGACGGTGAGATCTTCTTCGGAATGGGTGTGGTGAAACGAAAGAGTGCGGGTTTCATTGAGCGCGGTCGCGTCATGCACCGATCCGGCTCCGGCCAGAAGCAATAGCGAAGTCAGGCCAAGATGATACCCGGCCTTTGGAAACGACAGCGAATTGAATTGGCGTGCGAAACCAGCCAGCACGTATGAGCCCACCCAGAGGACGCCGATCGATGAACTCTCTCGCTACCCCATGTGGCGAAAGAGCGTTAACGCAGTCTTAACGCGGGAGGGTTTGTTGAGATTTGCACCCTGTCCCCAAGTCAGTCTTAACCTAACCCGTCGAGTGTGGCGAAAAAGTGCCCACTGGTTAATCCTGGATGGAGAATGGTTAACAGGGAGTGCCTCGCCAAATGGCGAGGCTATTGATCAGGCTGGGGAATTCGGGTCACTCGTTGACCGCGGTAGAAAATCAGCGGTCGAACAACCGCCGTTGCGGTATTCGACCGCGCGGCACCGGGGGAGCAGCCGTCGGCCCCCCGAACAGCCGTTCGAAGAACGAAGGTCCGGAAGAAAAAGGTCCGGAGGAAAACGTGCTGTCGCTGGCAAAGTTGACGCCTGCCGGCAGATTGCCGCTCGGCCGGCTGTAGCTTGGCTGGGCGTGTGCGACCACGCTTTCCAGATCCTTGCTTCTGGAGTTGCGAAGCAGCGCCAGCATGGTTGCGTCGCGGCCGTAGACATCCTTGCGCAGCTGCAACTTGCCCGCGTCATCCACGAACGCCGTCTGGTAGGTGATATTGACCGGTATCGGCGTCGGGAATTTGATGTCGATCTCGCTGCGACCATACATGCCGCGGATCTTGTCGGGTGTGTAGTGCTCGTTCGGCATCGTGATGTTCAGCAGCGTCGCGGCGTATTGATCCGGATTCTGCACCCGCATGCAGCCGTGACTGAACGGGCGTTCCTCCTTGGCGAACAGATGCTTGTCCGGCGTATCGTGCTGGTACACCAGAAACTTGTTCGGGAAATTGAAGCGAATGCGCCCGAGCGCGTTGGCTTCGCCGGGCGGCTGCGAGATGTGAATGCTGCCGTCGCGGGCGCGCTCGAGCTTCAGTCCCATGCGGTCGAGTACTGTCGGATCCTGCTGCAAGGCCGGCAGATATTCGTTGTAGATGATCGACGGCGGCACGTTCCAGGTCGGATTGACCGTGATGAACTTCATCGTCTCCGTCAGCAGCGGCGTCGCGTGAATCCCCGGCTTTCCGGTGACGACCCTGGTGTTCCAGACCGGTGCGCCATTCTGCATCACCTTGAGCGTATAGTCTGGGATGTTGAGAATGACGTAGGCATTGCCGAGCGAGGGCGCGCCGAGCTGGCGCGGCAGCCAGCGCCAACGCTCCATGTTGACGATCACGGTGTCGATCTGGCGGTCGCGCTTGGGGCTGTTCAATGCCTTCACCGTACGGTCGTCCAGAATGCCGGTGGCCTTGAGATCGGCACCCGCCTGGAATCTACGTACGGCCTCGGCGACCTTGGCATCGTAATGACTGTCGTCGGCGTTTTCGGTGATGCCGAGCTTGGCACGCAGCAGCGGCACGCGTGCATCTTCGATCTCGACCGCGGCCTGCTTCTTGGTGGCCGGCGTGAATTTAAGCGCCGGCCCTTCCCAAAGCGGAACCACCTTGCCTTCGCCCTGGCCGCGCAACTCGGCGAGCTTCGCCTTCAGTTCGCGATAGAGCTTCTGTGGCGGGTTGTAGCCATCAAGTGCGGCGGACGCGTCCTTGGCGGTGGTGACATTCGTCAGCACCTCGGTGGCATCGGTCGGATGCTCCGGATATTGGATGTCCCCGCTGACCTGCGACCAGTGCATCCGGCCGCTCTGCGCCTGACGCGCGTAGTCCAGCACGCAGGCGGTCAGCTTTAGTTCGGCGTCCGCAAGCAAATCCGGCGTGGTCGCCGCCGTGAAATCCGGTACCGGATAGTCGGCGGCATTCAAACCATCGGAGGCGGCATCCCTGAGACGCGCGACGACGCCTTTGCCGCTCGCATTCAGAGTGCCGGCCTGGGTCCACAGCGGCGCGAATTCGCGCGTGGCGTAAAACTTCTCCACCGCGGCGCGTTCGGCCTTCCGGTCGAAATAGCGCAACGATTTGGTGCCAAGCGTTTCGCGCAATCTGTCGGCGACCGGCTGATCTGCCGGCGGGATGTTGCTCGCAGCCTTGGTTGGTTCCGGCGCTGGTTCGGCTGATGGCGTTGTGGTGGCAGCAGCCGGGGGAGACGCCGGTGTGGTGGTCGCCGTGTCGTTCTTCCGGGTATCTGCCGCCGGAGCGGTGACGATATCGGATGGCCTGGTCTTCGCCGCGTCGGGCACCGTCGCGGTGGTGTCGAGCTTGAAGTCGTTAATGGTCGGAGGCGGCAGGTTGGCAGGTTCGGGACGCGGGATCGCGGCGTCGATCGCAAGCTCCGCGGCACTGCGGGCCGGATCGGCCTGGGCAAGTGCTGAAGTCGCGGACACCGTGAGGAAGGTCGCCGCGACGGCCATCAGCACGCGGTCAAATCCAGCACGGTTCTTCGAACGGTCACGCATCGTCACACCCCTTGGCGAAACTGCTCCGGCATGGAAACAGTTCTTGGTATCGTCCGTCACAGCTTCCGCCTGCATGCAACGATTCATGCGCAGACGATACACGTGGCCCTCGCATCCAACCAGCGCCACCCGGGCAACTCACGACAAACTGACTTCAAGCGGTCCCCATTTTCAACGCATTGCGCGCTTTTGCCACGCACCTTGCGGTTTGTCTGTCACCGGCAAGCAACGGTTCAAATGTTCTGGAATCGCTGATGTCTTGAGCCTTTATCGTTTCGGACACCGCAGCGCCACATTCGAACATCGGTCTTCAGTTCGCATCGGTTGTGCCGCCAGCCGCCGGATCGTCGGCGGTAGCCTCATCGAGCTTGCGGTAAAGCGTCGAGCGGCCAATCTTCAACCGGCGCGCGACCTCTGACATCTGCCCGCGATAATGCGAGATCGCGAATCTGATGATCTCGATCTCCATCTCTTCGAGCGGCCGCATTTCTCCTGATCTCGTCAGCATCGCCAGCGTCCCGGCGGTCGGCAGCGGCGCGATAGGTATCTCATTACCGGAAACCATCGCCGGCACGGTCGAGTGAAATGCGGGGTCAACAATCAGCGGTTCGACCTGATGGTATGTGTCCGGCAGTGCCATGGGTTGCGTGGAGACTTGCGGAAAATCCGCAACGCCGAGCTGGTCGCTGTCGCTCATGACAACGGCCCGATAAACCGCGTTCTCGAGCTGGCGGATATTGCCGGGCCAATCAAGTTGCGACAGGTGAGTCATCGCCTCGCCGCTGATGCCGGTAATGGGGCGATTTTCTTCGGCGCAGAACCTCGCCAGAAAGTGCCGCAACAGATGCGGGATATCTTCGCGGCGCATCCGCAAGGCAGGAATCGTCAGCGGCAGCACGTGGAGGCGATAGAACAAATCTTCGCGGAATTGTCCGCTTTTGACGCGATCGAGCAACTTGCGGTTGGTCGCGGAAATGATGCGGACGTCGACTTTCACCGGCTTGCGCCCACCGACGGCCTCGACCGTGCCTTCCTGCAGCGCGCGAAGCAATTTCACCTGCGCGGCCAGCGGCAATTCGCTGACTTCGTCGAGGAACAGCGTTCCGCCGGAAGCCTCGACGAATTTGCCGGTATGGCGTTCGGTGGCGCCGGTGAAGGCGCCCTTCTCATGGCCGAACAGGATCGACTCCACGAGATTGTCGGGGATCGCGCCGCAATTGACGGCAACGAACGGTTTTGATTTGCGCTCGCCGCTGCCATGGATGGCGCGGGCGAACAATTCCTTGCCGACGCCGGATTCGCCTTCGATCAGCACCGGGATTGTCGAGGCGGCGGCCTTTTGCGCGGTGCGCAGCACGCCCGCCATGGTTTCGCTGCGGGTGATGATATCGGCAAAGGTCAGCCTGCCTTCGCGGCTGTGCCTGATGCGCTGCAGCTCGCCCTTCAGCGCGCTGGTGTTGAGTGCATTGCGCAGCGACACCTGCAGCCGCTCGATGCCGACCGGCTTGACCACAAAATCCTGGGCGCCGGCGCGCATCGCCGACACCACATTGTCGATGCCGCCATGGGCGGTCTGTACGACAACGGGGATGCTGAGACCGGCTTCGCGGATCTTGGCCAATACGCCCATGCCGTCGAGGCCGGGCATCACCAGATCGAGCACGACGGCATCGATGACCGGCGCGTCCGGCGCGGTCAGCATGGCGATCGCCGCGTCGCCCGAGTCGACGACCAGCGTCTGATAGCCGCATTTCTGCACCATGTTTTCGACGAGGCGGCGCGCCACCGCGTCGTCATCGGCGATCAAAATGCTGGCAACCATGGCTTTCCCCCCGCTTTACAACTATCTGTCTCGAATCGGGGCACTCTCGCCGATGGCGATTAACGCCCTCTTAAAGGTTGACGTAAGTTCCTCGCTCGACCGGCCCCACCGTCCAGCTTGAAACGCATACACAGGCTCGAACATATGACCTCGCGCTCCTCGTCCGCTCTCCGCAAGTCGACCGCTCCACGCAAACCAGCCGTCAAGACATCCGCCGCCAAAACCAGGGTCGGAAAGCTGCCGGAATGGAACCTGGCCGATCTTTATTCGGGTATCGACGCGCCGGAAGTCATGCGCGACTTGCAAAAGATGGACGCCGATTGCGTCGCGTTTGAGACGGACTTCAAAGGCAAGCTTTCGGAGCAGACGGCGGGCGAGGGCGGCGGCAAATGGCTGGCCGAAGCGGTCAGGCGCTACGAAGCGATCGACGATCTCGCAGGGCGGTTGGGATCGTATGCCGGCTTGGTGCATGCCGGCGACAGCGTCGATCCGGCGATCTCCAAATTCTACGGCGACGTGTCCGAGCGGCTGACAACCGCGTCGGTGCATCTGTTGTTTTTCGCGCTTGAGCTCAACCGCGTCGACGATGCCGTGATCGAACACGCGATGCAAACGCCGGAACTCGCGCATTATCGCCCGTGGATCGAAGATCTGCGCAAGGACAAGCCGTATCAGCTCGAGGATCGCGTCGAGCAGCTGTTTCACGAGAAATCCCAGAGCGGATATGCCGCCTGGAACCGGCTGTTCGATCAAACCATCTCCGGCCTGCGCTTCAAGGTCTCGGGGCGCGAATTGGCGATCGAGCCGACGCTCAATCTGCTGCAGGACCGTGCGCCGGAAAAGCGCAAGGCGGCGGGGCAGGCGCTGGCGACGACCTTCAAGGCCAATGAGCGGACCTTCGCGCTGATCACCAATACGCTTGCCAAGGATAAGGAGATTTCCGACCGCTGGCGCGGCTTCCAGGACGTGGCGGATTCGCGGCATCTGGCCAATCGCGTCGAGCGCGAGGTGGTCGATGCTTTGGTGGGTTCGGTTCGCGCGGCCTATCCGCGGCTGTCGCATCGCTATTATCAGTTGAAGGCGGGTTGGTTCAAAAAGAAGAAACTCGCGCATTGGGATCGCAACGCGCCGCTGCCGTTTGCCGCCACCGGCAGCATCGCCTGGCCTGACGCCAAGAACATGGTGCTGACGGCCTACCGCGGATTCTCGCCCGAAATGGCTGACATCGCCGCGCGATTTTTCACCGATCGCTGGATCGATGCGCCGGTGCGGCCCGGAAAAGCGCCGGGTGCGTTCTCGCATCCCACCACTCCATCGGCGCATCCTTACGTGCTCATGAACTATCAGGGCAAGCCGCGTGACGTGATGACGCTCGCCCATGAACTCGGTCACGGCGTGCATCAGGTGCTGGCGGCCAAGAACGGCGCGCTGATGGCGCCGACACCGCTGACATTGGCGGAAACCGCCAGCGTGTTCGGCGAGATGCTGACCTTCAAGCGGCTATTGGCGCAGACCAGGAGCGCCAGACAGCGCCAGGCGCTGCTCGCCGGCAAGGTCGAGGACATGATCAACACGGTGGTGCGGCAGATCGCGTTCTATTCGTTCGAACGCGCCATCCATACCGAGCGGCGCAATGGCGAATTGACCGCCGAGCGCATCGGCGAAATCTGGCTCAGCGTGCAGGGCGAAAGCCTCGGCCCCGCGATCGACATCCGCCCGGGCTACGAGAATTTCTGGATGTACATTCCGCACTTCATCCATTCGCCGTTCTACGTCTACGCCTATGCGTTCGGCGATTGCCTCGTGAACTCGCTCTACGCGGTGTACGAGAATGCGCAAAGTGGCTTTGCCGAGCGCTATCTGGCGATGCTGGCCGCCGGCGGCACCAAGCATTATTCCGAACTGCTCAAACCGTTTGGTCTGGACGCCAGGGACCCGAAATTCTGGGATGGCGGGCTGTCGGTGATCGCGGGGATGATCGACGAGCTGGAGGGGATGGATTAACACCGGAGCGAAGGCGTAAAACATCTGTTGAACGGGATAAAAACTTGTGTTATACAATTTGTATAACGGAGTTTTGCCATGAACGAGATGCCACGCAAGACGGTCGAAGGTGAGTTCATTCAGATCAAGAAGATCGGCAACTCGCTGGGTCTCATATTGTCGAAGGACATTCTTTCCCGGCTCAAGCTGAAGGAAGGCGACAAGCTCCATATCGTCGAGCAGACCGAGCGAGGGATAAAGCTTTCGCCATATGATCCTAAGCATGCCAAGGCGATGGAAATCGCTCGGCGTTCGTTCAGCGTTTATGCGGACACCTACAAGGCTCTCGCAAAATGAACGAGCCGATCTGGTTGGACGTGGAGATCCTGATTGATCTCCACGCCGAACAGCTTGCTCTGTTCGGAGGACCGGACGGCATTCGTGACCAGGGCATGTTGGAATCGGCGCTGGGCCGTCCCATCAACAAATTTACCTATGGCGAAACTGACCTTGCCGCGCTTGCGGCAGCGTATGCCTTCGGCATTGCCCGGAATCATCCGTTTGTCGACGGCAACAAGCGTGCGGCCTTCGGTGCGCTCATCGTATTTCTGGGCCTCAACGATATAGATTTTTTGGTGCCACCCGAAAGCGCCACCGCCATCATCCTCTCCCTCGCCGCCGGCGAAGTCAGCGAGGAAAGCCTGACGCGCTGGATAAGGGACAACTGGCCGCCGGAATCCGGCAAGTAGGGGGCAGCGCTCGTGTACCACAAACCGCCCGCCGCCGTTGCTCTCTCGGACGGATTGCGGTAATTGCACGCGAGAAGCGAGCATTGACCGGGGAGACTGATGGCAGAGCATAACGAAGTGGCCTACACGACCGCTGACGGCAACGATTATCCGGCCCATGAGCAGACCTACGAAGGCTTCATCATGCTGGTGAAATACGGCACTGGCGCCGTCATCTTCATCGTCGCCATGATGGCGATTTTCCTGACCTGATCGATCGCCGGTCGCGCCGCCAGCGGGCGGCGCGATTGGAAGAACTGCACCCATTCCGGTTGCGAAACCGGTATCCATCTCTGCCCAATAAGCGCTAGTTTGCTCGCGCGCGTGCTTCCCGCGCCGCCGGAGGCCTCATGAAGATTGCCGTTGCCAAGGAAATCGATCCGTCCGAGCCGCGGGTCGCGGCGTCGCCCGACACGGTGAAAAAATTCAAGGCGTTGGGCGTCGATATCGCGATCGAGCCCGGCGCAGGCATCAAGTCAGGCCTGCCGGATTCGGAATTCACCGCGGCCGGTGCTGTCGTCAGCGCCGATGCGCTTGATGACGCCGACATCATCATCAAGGTGAAGCGGCCCGAGGCGTCGGAACTCGCCAACTACAAGCGCGGCGCGCTGGTCATCGCCATCATGGATCCTTACGGCAACGACGCGGCGCTGAAGGCGATGGCGGATGCCGGCATATCGGCGTTCGCGATGGAATTGATGCCGCGCATCACGCGCGCGCAGGTGATGGACGTGCTGTCGAGCCAGGCCAATCTCGCCGGCTACCGCGCGGTGATCGAGGCTGCCGAAGCCTTCGGCCGCGCCTTTCCGATGATGATGACCGCGGCGGGGACGATCCCTGCTGCAAAAGTGTTCGTGATGGGCGTCGGCGTTGCCGGCCTGCAGGCGATCGCGACCGCGCGGCGGCTTGGCGCCATCGTCACCGCCACCGACGTGCGGCCCGCGGTGAAAGAGCAGGTCGAAAGCCTGGGCGCCAAGTTTCTCGCGGTCGAGGACGAGGAGTTCAAGCAGGCCGAAACCGCAGGCGGCTACGCCAAGGAAATGTCGAAAGAGTATCAGGCCAAGCAGGCCGCCCTCACTGCCGAGCACATCAAGAAGCAGGACATCATCATCACCACCGCGTTGATCCCGGGCCGGCCCGCGCCGCGCCTCGTCACCGCCGACATGGTGAAGTCGATGAAGCCCGGCTCGGTGCTGGTCGATCTTGCGGTCGAACGCGGCGGCAATGTCGAGGGCGCCAGGGCCGGCGAAGTCGCCGATGTCGGCGGCATCAAGATCGTCGGCTACACCAACGTTGCCGGCCGCGTTGCGGCCTCGGCCTCGAGCCTTTACGCGCGCAACCTGTATTCCTTCATCGAGACGCTGGTCGACAAGACCACCAAGGCGCTCGATGTGAAGTGGGACGACGAACTGGTCAAGGCGACGGTGCTGACCAAGGACGGCGCCGTCATTCATCCGAACTTCCAGCCGAAGGGCGCGTGAAGATGTTGCACGCGGGCTTTCAACGCGTCATTCCGGGGCGATGCAACGCATCGAACCCGGAATCTCGACCCCACAATTCATCTCTTGATTCCGGGTTCACGCCTGCGGCGTGCCCCGGAATGACGAGTTAACAGGAGCGCCGTCATGGATCATATCGCGCAGGCCGTCGATCCCTTCATGTTCCGGTTTTCGGTTTTTGTGCTCGCCGTGTTCGTCGGTTATTTCGTGGTGTGGTCGGTGACACCGGCGCTGCATACGCCGCTGATGTCGGTGACCAACGCGATCTCCTCGGTGATCGTGGTCGGCGCACTGCTCGCGGTCGGCGTCGCCATGGTCGGCAGCGGCGGGGTTTGGGCGCGGGGCTTCGGCTTCGTCGCGCTGGTCTTCGCATCGGTGAATATTTTCGGCGGCTTTCTGGTGACGCAGCGGATGCTGGCGATGTACCAGAAGAAAAAGAAGTGACGAGATGCGGATTTTCGGATCGATATCGTCATGCCCCGCGCAGGCGGGGCATCCAGTATGCCGTGACTGTTTTGTGAGTCACGACCGTTTCGGAATACTGGATCATCCGCCTTCGCGGATGATGACAGGGGAGGGGACCCGTTCATGAACGCTAATCTTGCCGCACTGCTGTATCTTGTCGCCGGCGTTCTGTTCATCCTGTCGCTGCGTGGGCTCTCCAGCCCGGCATCGAGCCGCCGGGGCAACTTCCTCGGCATGGGCGGCATGGCGATCGCGGTCGTGACCACGCTGGCGGCGCGTCCGCCGTCCGACGGCATCGGCTGGCTGCTGGTGGTGGTTGGCATCGCCATCGGCGGCAGCATCGGCGCGGTGATTGCGCGCCGGGTGCCGATGACATCGATGCCCGAACTGGTCGCGGCGTTTCACTCGCTGGTCGGCATGGCCGCGGTGCTGGTCGCGGCCGGTGCGTTCTACGCGCCCGAAGCCTTCGACATCGGAACGCCCGGCAACATCCACGGCGCCAGCCTGGTTGAAATGTCGCTCGGCGTCGCCATCGGCGCGCTGACGTTTACGGGCTCGGTGATCGCGTTCCTCAAACTGTCCGGTCGCATGAGCGGGGCGCCGATCATTCTTCCCGCGCGTCACATCATCAACATCGCGCTGGGGATTGCGCTGGTGGTGTTTATCGTCGGCCTCGTGATGTCGGGCAGCGCGCTCGACTTCTGGCTCATCACCATCATCGCGCTGGTGCTCGGCGCGCTGCTGATCATCCCGATCGGCGGCGCCGACATGCCGGTCGTGATCTCGATGCTGAACTCCTATTCCGGCTGGGCCGCCGCCGGCATCGGCTTCACGCTCGGCAACTCGGCGCTGATCGTCACCGGCGCGCTGGTCGGCTCATCCGGCGCGATCCTGTCCTACATCATGTGCCACGCGATGAACCGCTCCTTCATCTCGGTCATTCTCGGTGGTTTCGGCGGTGAGACCGCCGCGGCGGGCGCAGGCGCGGGCGGCGAAGTGCGACCGGTCAAACTCGGCTCGGCGGAAGACGCCGCCTTCATCATGATGAACGCGCAGAAGGTCATCATCGTGCCCGGCTACGGCATGGCGGTGGCGCAGGCGCAGCATGCGTTGCGGGAAATGGCCGACCAGCTCAAGAAGGAAGGCGTCGAGGTCAAATACGCAATCCATCCTGTCGCGGGCCGCATGCCCGGCCATATGAACGTGCTGCTCGCCGAAGCCAATGTGCCCTATGACGAGGTGTTCGAGCTCGAGGACATCAATTCGGAATTCGCCCAGGCCGATGTTGCCTTCGTGATCGGCGCCAATGACGTCACCAATCCCGCCGCCGAGGACGACAAGACTTCGCCGATCTACGGCATGCCGGTGCTGCAGGTCTGGAAGGCCGGCACCGTGATGTTCATCAAGCGCTCGCTCGCGTCAGGCTATGCCGGTATCGACAATCCCTTGTTCTACCGCGACAACACCATGATGCTGCTTGGCGACGCCAAGAAGATGACCGAGAACATCGTCAAGGGGATGTGACGTTCATTTAGGAGAATGATGACCGTCCTGAAATGGCTCGTCGTTCTCGCATCGGTCGGCTATCTCGGCGGGCTTGCCGTTCTTTATCTCAAGCAGCGCGATTTCGTCTTTCCGATACCGCGGACCGTGCGCACGGCTCCCGAAGCCGCCGGCTTTCCGGAAGCCGAAGAGCATGTGCTGACCACAGCGGATGGCGAGAAGGTCATCATCTGGCACGTTCCGGCAAAACCGGGCCATCCGGTCGTGATTTATTTTCCCGGCAATGGCGATTTTCTGGCCGGGGCGGTCGGTCGGCTTCGGGCCATCACCTCTGGCGGGATCGGCCTCGTCGCGCTGTCCTACCGTGGTTATGCCGGCTCGAGCGGCCAGCCCAGCGAGAACGGACTGTTGCAGGATGCCGCGGCGGCTTACGATTTCGCTTCGGCGCGATACAGCGCGGAGCGAATTGTCGTCTGGGGCTTTTCACTCGGCACCGGGGTTGCTGTCACCGTCGCCGCCGAACAACCGGTTGCGAAGCTGATCCTGGAAGCTCCCTATACATCGCTGGCGGACGTCGCTGCTTCGCATTTTCGGATCGTGCCGGTACGCTTGCTGTTGCGGGATCAGTTCCATTCCGATGCGCGTATGACGCGTGTCACCGCGCCGTTGCTGATCATGCACGGTGAAAATGATCTCACCATTCCGATCGCTTT
>Ga0193724_1000042_pt1 | contig 27758 bp, 18 predicted proteins | sample H2a1metaG_FD_146005 | JGI IMG/M metagenome (GOLD analysis project Ga0193724, IMG submission 146005) | Soil microbial communities from a riparian zone of the East river system, Colorado, United States - H2a1 | ecosystem: Environmental > Terrestrial > Soil > Riparian zone | place: USA: East River... | reverse complement strand
ACCCTGAACGCCCGCTGCTAATACCGACGGCATGCCGATATGAGTGCCGCGCATGGCTCCCAGAAAAAGCTTCACGCGTCGCACGACGTTGCTGTCTCCAAGGAAGCACGCGTCGAGCTTGCCGTCGAGTACAGAAGCTTGAGGCGCGATCTTGAAGGCTCCTCCGAGCCAGCAGCCATTTGAGACCGTGACCATCAGCATGCTCCCGTTCTTCACACCTGGGGCGCCGCTCACGGAGACCTCGACACCGCGATAGGTGAATAGCTGACGCAGGGCGGAGTAGATGTACACCGCGTCGCCCTTCAGAAGGCGAACATGGTTGCTCGCCTCGAGCACGGAAGCATCGAATCCAAAGCCGCAGCTATTGAGAAAAAAGTGACCATCCGCAACACCTACGTCGATCTGGATTGGAGACCCCCGTTCGACAAGCTCCGCGACCTGTCGCGGTGTCCACCTATTCACGCCCAGCGTTTTCGCGATGTCGTTACCGGTCCCGCACGGCACGATCGCCAGGCTCGCGGTCGATTTGCGCCGCAAAAGGCTAGCGCCAATTGCCGAAACGGTGCCGTCTCCGCCGACAGCCACGATCGTCTGAGCTCCCGCGTGCAGCGCACGTTCGGTCAGCCTCTCTTCGTCACCGGCGCATTCGGTGAATGCCACATCCGAATGCGCGTTCGGCGGAAGGCGTCCTTCAAACTCTGATACCAGGCGCCTCGACCGACCTCGGCCGGCGACTGGATTGACTATGAAGAAGAGACTCAATCCCAATTCATAAAAATCAGGACATCTCGAGCGTGCAGCAACCGAACGCGCAGGATACCCAGCCGGGAGCTTGCTCGAGGAACGTCAGCGAGAAAGCATTGAAGTGCATGAGGGCACCTAGCATTCCAAGGTCGACCATTGAGGCCTTCTTGGAGCTGGATGCGATCCGGGAGGCGCCCCTGTTTGGCGAATTATCGCACGAGTAGAAAGCAGCCATGGAACTAGTAGCGGGATTATGTTGGCAACTATGAAACGAACCGCTGTCACCGGAAGGTTTTGGCGGTTCACCGTGGTTGTCCTCAAAATGGACGATTTCCCAGCCCGCTTGCCCGTTGCCGAGACTCTTTACGACGACATAATAAGTCTCGTGTTTTTTTAGCTTGTACCTGCTCAAGCCACCCGCATTCTTGTCGCCAAGATTTTTCAGCTGAAGAAGTATCGTTCCTTTTATCCCTACGTTATTGGGATTCGCATTCGCGGCGTCGAACGCCGGCTGGATGGAAACTGGCACTTTGGAGAACCCAAGCCCGCACAAGGGGGCGTCTGTGCACCGGTCAGTGGTGGTACCGCCGACCCAGGACCCAATCCCGTCGATCACAGCCTGGAATTCACTCGCAGTGATCTCTCCAATGGGTTTTGGCAATGCGCCTTTCAACGGCTCTCTGCCATTGTTGGGCGGCAGCGCGCGCGGAGGTCCTCTGTCAGGTATTGGCGTGTTCTCGCCGTTGCAGGCGACAACCAGGAGCGCGACCACAGCCGTGACTGCGACATGACGACGCATGCTACCTCCTTAGGGCTCTGTTATTCCGCGGGATCAACGAGATTGAGTCGCGACTGACTTGAGATGCTGAACCGTCGGCTGCAACGGACCGTCTGCGTGTGCCCATAAAACTGCGGCGGCATTTGCCCACTTTCGAGCCGTACCGGAGTCGTGGCTTGCGACCGCGAGATCTGCTCGAAGTATCATGGCCCGCACCAGAGCGGCCGCTTGTGACACCTGTTCGAGAATACCGTTGCCAAGCGTTGGCAGGGCGGCGAGTGACAGATCGAGCCGCTTAATGGCCGCAGCTGTGTCCCCGATCGCCACCAGGGCCCAAGCCTCCTGAAAGAGATAGTCCGGTGAAACGTCTCCCGGTCTGCTGCTCGCCCTCAGTTTCGCAGTCGAGTCGAACTCTGCGCGTACTGCGGCGATGTCACCACGCGCCAGCGATTGCTGCATTCGCAGCAGCCGGTCGCCGGGAGAGCTGATTTGCAAGACGTAGCTTGGTCTGCACGGAAACGCCAGGCTCCAGGCTCGGGAAGTCAAATCGTTTTTCACTTTCTGATGCTCCCCCGCGGGCGCGTAACTCTCGACGAGCAGATTGATCTGGTTGGCGAGTTTGTCGAGGGCGTCTGAGCAAACACCGAGCGCGGCATTTACGTACAAAGACGTTGCTGCACTAAGGAGAGCCTGGTTTGGCAATTGCTGCCCGGGGTCCTGCTCACCCGGCATGAACCCTCGCGGATCGAGCAGGGTCTCGGCGAGTCCGATCTTTCCCGTCAGCGCTGCTATACCCGCCAGCCTGCTGGCGACGGAGGGTAGTGCGGCAACCTTGCCGAGCAACGAATCGCTCAACGTCGCGGCGCGGCTGAACTGGTATTGCTTGAGCCTCAGTCGGATTTCGCTCACCACCAGTAGCCCGGTCCGAGTGCTGTCACGCGATAACCGCTCTGCGATTCGAATGGCGCTCAATGCCGATGGCACTCCGGCGCGATCAACGCCGAGCTCGCCGCGACTCTCTTGGAGGGTCGCCAATGATTCAAAGGCTGCCGAACTGTCGGGGAATTGACGCGTCCATCGCAATACCAACTTGAGGAGAAAATCTCGATTGCGTTGTAACGCGTCACTAATTGATCGTGGCGCGGTGACGAGCTTTCCGCTCAACACATCCGCTAACGGGTAAGGCGTGTATCCCAGGGTATCGTCGATCAAAGCCGCGTACGCCGCAAATCGAAGCCGCGGCTTGCCTTCCGTTACTCCTTGTCGAAGCTGGGAAGCCTGGATTGGAGCTATGTGCAGGAGCGTATCAAACGGCAGCACTGAAAAGAGTCGGGGCTCGATCTCCGTCGCCCTCGCGAAGGCTGACGCCGCGCTGCGGTAGCTGCTTCGAAACATCCACTTGCCGGAGTGACGGGCGTCGAGAAGGACGACGTTGTCGCGGGCGCCGCAATAGCCCAAACCATACCAGCCGACGAAATCGACTGAGTCGCGCTGAATCACGCGTCGGAATGCCGCGCAAGCGACTCCATAGTCTCCGCGCGCAACCGCCGACAGCCCCTGCGCCAGGCCAAGCTCTCGATAGGGGAGTGTTGTAGAACGTTCGAGCGCCTTGTCAAGCGCCTCCTTCCATGAGTCGACTGCATCGTAGTTCCGGAGCGCTTTCACCTGTGCGAGCCAGAGTTGCGCTGGAGCAAATCCGGCGTCGGCGGCAGCAGCGAGTCCGAATTGGTTTTCGGCGTCGCTCAAATCCCATCGCGCTAGCGCCACGTGACCCTTGCCGTAGGCTGACCAGGCGGCGAACGACTGCGTCAAGCCATCGCCCCCGTCTGCCGCGGCTGGCCGTCCCGCAACCTTGAGCAATTCGCGACCGACCACGGCAAACTGTGATTTCTCCGCTGCGACCCCGACACTCACCGACTTGAGCGGAGTATCAGCGGCGACGTCGTAAATCTGGAGTCTCGCCTGAAGCGAATCCCCCCGCGTGATCTGGCCCCAAACAAAGCGCCGCGCATGAAGTTTTCTGGCAAGATTTGCCGCGGACCGCGTCGAGGTTGGAGCACCAGCCGCTCCGACCGCGTCCGCAACGTCCTGGCTGCTGGTGAGATTGAGGCCGCGCCAATCGCTGAGAGCGGAGTAGATACCATCACCCACGCGGTTCCGAGCAAGAAGGGAGGCCGAACCTGAGAGCGGGAGGACCGCGATCCGCGTCGAATCGATGGACGCGCCACCAAGCGCGGACGACAATTCTTCGAATGAGTTTCTGGAAAGCGCAAACAACGCGATCACAATTGCAGCTATTAGGGCGGCTGCTGCCTGCGGATGCGCGACGACGCCGCGAACCCATCGCCGCGGCTCGATCCAACGCGGGGGGTAGGCGGGCGGGGTGATGGGGTTGTCGGGCTGAGCTTCGCCGGAAACCGACTGAGGGCTCGCAATGGCGGACCCCGCGTCGCCGGGGGACACCTGAGAACCTTTGCTCTTGAAAGCGCCTGACCCGCCCGGCGGACGAAGCGCCGTTACGAATTCTCCGGCCGTTTGATACCGATCACCGGGATCCCGGGCGAGAGCCCTTTGAACCGCGGTGTCCATCCACGACGCTAGGTCAGGACGCAGAGTGAGAACACTAGGCGCGGGCTCGGTGAACCGTTTGACGAATCCTTCTTTTCCAGCGAACGGCGGCTTACCTGTCAACATTTCGTACAAAACGCAGCCTAGACTATAAGTGTCGCTTCGGCTGTCGAGCACTTGATCGCCGATGAGCTGCTCTGGACTCATGTACGCGGGCGTTCCTGGACTATCTGTGCCGGGGCGTGTGAGCTGTCGCACTCCTGCGAGATCGATCACACGTGCGATTCCGAAATCCGCGAGGATTGGATGACCGGCGGAAAGGAGAATGTTTTCGGGCTTGATGTCCCTGTGAATGACTCCCTGCGCATGCGCGTACGCGAGTGCATCAGCGGCATCTCGAGCAATGCCGCACGCCGTTTCGGGCGAAAGTCTTCTCTCGCGGTTTATCCTGTCGCGGAGCGTCTCTCCACTAACGTACGGCATGACATAGTAGAGTAGAGCCTCGACGTGTCCTGAATCGTGGAGTGGAAGGATATTGGGATGTTGGAGTCGCGCGAGGAGGCGGATTTCGCGAATGAAGCGAAGCTCTCCTGTCTCCGACTCGGGGTCGGCGTGCAGGACTTTCAGCGCGACTTTCCGTTCGTGCTTCAAGTCGCGCGCGAGGTAGACGGTGGCGAACGCTCCTTGCCCGATCTCACGCTCGATGTCGTAGTGTCCGCGGAGCGCTGCGCGCAACGACGCGATCGGGTCGAGCGGAGATGCCATGGGAGATGGATCCGCTGCGTTGTGGGGCTGGGGAGGCTGGAACATTCCACCCTCTGTATGAAGCTCTGCAAAACAATACGAGCAAACCCGGGTTGTGGCCAGCATTTCCTTCGGGGTGTCGCAGACGGAGAAATTGTGTTTAGTGAATTTTGTGGCCTGTCTAATCCGCCGCGCGTGGCGGGAATATTCGAACGCGCAGGGGGGTTGAACTCGCTCTTTGGGCAGGGTAGCTTGAGAATCCCCCTCCGACTGGTTTTGCGACCAGCTCAGGAGGTGAGGACGAGTCAGCAAACCAATAAAAATTTGCTTCGAATCACTTGACGAATGAACCGATCGGGTTTATTCTGCAAGGCTGCCGGAGAATCGGCACACGAATTTGATAAAGCCACCGGAACAATGGTGAGCGAATTGTTTGAAAATCGAAGTTGAGATCGATGGATGTGCGAGGCGAGATCTATGATCCGGGGTCCATTTCAGTATCCCGGGGAGATTTCAAAACCTGAAACATTCAAAGTGATTCCGGACGTGGAAGTCGAAAGACTTACGTCTGGAGACGACTGCGTTCGGAAGAGCAATCAAATCTTCAAACTATTGGAGAGTTTGATCCTGGCTCAGGACGAACGCTGGCGGCGTGCTTAACACATGCAAGTCAAGGGGGCCCAGCAATGGGCAACCGGCGAACGGGTGCGTAACACGTGAGCAACCTACCGAACTGTGGGGGATAGCCGGCCTAACGGCCGAGTAATACCGCATACGCTCTCAGAGAGGCATTTCTTTGAGAGGAAACCTACGGGACAGATCGAGGGGCTCGCGGCCTATCAGCTAGTTGGCGAGGTAACGGCTCACCAAGGCAACGACGGGTAGCTGGTCTGAGAGGATGGCCAGCCACATTGGGACTGAGATACGGCCCAGACTCCTACGGGAGGCAGCAGTGGGGAATCTTGCGCAATGGCCTAACGGCTGACGCAGCGACGCCGCGTGTGGGATGAAGCTCCTCGGAGTGTAAACCACTGTTGCCCGGGACGAATAGCTCGATTAATCGAGCCTGACGGTACCGGGTGAGGAAGCACCGGCTAACTCCGTGCCAGCAGCCGCGGTAATACGGGGGGTGCGAGCGTTGTCCGGAATCACTGGGCGTAAAGGGCGCGTAGGTGGTTTGATAAGGGTGTGGTGAAAGTCCGGGGCTCAACCCCGGATCTGCCGTGCCGACTGTCAAACTCGAGGACTGTAGAGGCAGGCGGAATTCCGGGTGTAGCGGTGGAATGCGTAGAGATCCGGAGGAAGACCGGTGGCGAAGGCGGCCTGCTGGGCAGTTTCTGACACTGATGCGCGACAGCGTGGGGAGCAAACAGGATTAGATACCCTGGTAGTCCACGCCGTAAACGATGGGTACTAGGTGCCTGGGGGAGCGACCCTCTGGGTGCCGGCGCTAACGCAGGAAGTACCCCGCCTGGGGAGTACGACCGCAAGGTTGAAACTCAAAGGAATTGACGGGGGCCCGCACAAGCGGTGGAGCATGTGGTTTAATTCGACGCAACGCGAAGAACCTTACCTAGGCTTGACATGCACGAGCAAGCTCTCAGAAACGAGAGCCCCTCTTCGGAGATCGTGCACAGGTGCTGCATGGCTGTCGTCAGCTCGTGTCGTGAGATGTTGGGTTAAGTCCCGCAACGAGCGCAACCCCTGTTCTTAGTTGCCAGCGCGTAATGGCGGGGACTCTAGGAAGACTGCCGGTGCCAAACCGGAGGAAGGTGGGGACGACGTCAAGTCATCATGGTCCTTACGTCTAGGGCTACACACGTGCTACAATGGGCGGGACAGAGGGGGCCGAGGCAGCAATGCCAAGGCAATCCCAAAACCCGTCCTCAGTTCGGATTGTCGTCTGCAACTCGACGGCATGAAGCTGGAATCGCTAGTAATCGTGGATCAGCATCGCCACGGTGAATACGTTCCCGGGCCTTGTACACACCGCCCGTCACGCCATGGAAGTGGTGAGCGCCCGAAGTCCGTGTCGGAACCCGCAAGGGGCCAAGCGGCCGAAGGCGAGCATCATGACTGGGGCGAAGTCGTAACAAGGTAGCCGTAGGGGAACCTGCGGCTGGATCACCTCCTTAACGGAGCTGCGAGTAAGGCAGAACAAGCCTGGGCAACCAGGAGTTCCTTTGCCGGAAAGCACTCACGTGTCGCTCGCCTCGTAACATCCCGATCTCAATCTCGATTTCCATATAAAAGAGCCGAACTGGCTCCGCTTAACGCGGGCACGTTCGAGCTCGAAAGTACAAGAGGGACTGCAACTCAAGTCCTTAAGCACCAAGCGACAGAGCGCTTATATCTCGAAAGCTTTTTGACAATGGAAAGTAGTAGTGATCGTGGGATTTGAGCACCTGGACCTGATAAGATCTGGGTGCTGAGAATCAACACTAGTGACACAATTTCATAAGAAGCTCTGACCTTCGGGTTGGGGCTCGATTTGTCTCAAAGAGCTTGCATAGCTCCGAGAGTCCAAATGATTGTATCACTCGTTAGATCGCGCGTGTTATTGTTTGAACAAATGGAACAAGTTATTTGATCAAGCGAAAGAAAGTATGTGGGGGATGCCTAGGTACACAGAGGCGATGAAGGCCGTGGTAAGCTGCGATAAGCCAGGGGGAGCTGCACACAAGCTATGAGCCCTGGATGGCCGAATGGGGAAACCCGGCTGTCAGTAATGGCAGTCACACTCTACGGAGTGAGCTAACTCAGGGAACTGAAACATCTAAGTACCTGAAGGAAAGAGAAATCAACCGAGATGCCCTAAGTAGCGGCGAGCGAAAGGGGCCCTAGCCCAAACCATCACCCCTCGTGGGTGGCGGGGTTGTAGGACCTACGGACGGTACACCCAAGTGTTAGCGGAATTCTCCTGGAATGGAGAGCCATAGACGGTGATAGCCCGGTACGCACAAACCAAAGGGTGTGCTAGTAGTGTTCCTGAGTAACGCCCGAGTTCCGAGGAATCGGGCGTGAAACCGGGGGGACCACCCTCCAAGGCTAAAGACTCCTGTGTGACCGATAGTGAACGAGTACCGTGAGGGAAAGGTGAAAAGTACCCCAGTGCGGGGAGTGAAAGAGTTTCTGAAACCACATACTTACAAGCGGTAGGAGGCTGGGCCTGTCTTCGGATTGGTCACGGCTGACTGCGTGCCTTTTGCATTATGATCCGGCGAGTTACTCCTCAGAAGCGTAGGCTAAGCGGCTAGGCTGCGGAGCCACAGCGAAAGCGAGTCCTGTAAAGAGGGCGATTTAGTTTCTGGGGGTAGACCCGAAGCCAGGGCGATCTACCCATGTGCAGAGTGAAGCGCGGGTAACACCGCGTGGAGGCTCGAACAGGTACGGGTTGAAAACCGTTCTGATGACGTGTGGGTAGGGGTGAAAGGCCAATCAAGCCTGGAGATAGCTGGTTCTCCCCGAAATCTATTGAGGTAGAGCCTCAGGAAATGTTTGCAGGAGGTAGAGCGACTGGATGGGCGCGGGGGGGCGAAGCCCCTACCAACCCCAACCAAACTCCGAATGCCTGTAAAATGAATCCTGGGAGGCAGTCGTTGAGCGATAATGTCCAACGGCGAGAGGGAAAGAACCCAGAACCACAGCTAAGGCCCCAAAGTGGCCGCTAAGTATAGCGAAGGATGTGAACGTGCCGTGACAACTGGGAGGTTGGCTTAGAAGCAGCCATTCCTTGAAAGAGTGCGTAATAGCTCACCAGTCCAGCGTGTTCGCGCCGAGAATGGTCGGGATTAAGCGGCCCGCCGAAGCTTGGTCTTCATACTTATGTATGAGGGGTAGGGGAGCGTTCCCATCTGCTGTGAAGCCACCGTGGAAACGAGTGGTGGAGCGTTGGGAAGTGAGGATGCCGGAATGAGTACGCGCGAATCAAAGTGAAAACCTTTGACACCGAAAACCCAAGGATTCCTGCGCCATGGCAGTCAGCGCAGGGTGAGGCGGACCCTAAGGCGAGGCCCCAAAGGCGTAGTCGATGGATAGCCGGTTAACATTCCGGCCCCGCCAGCTGCACGTTATTACCTATGAAGGGACCCTGGAACGAATGGAGAGCGGTCTTGTGGATTGACCGTCTAACCGCGTAGGCGTAAGCCGAGACGGGAATGTAAGTTGAAGGGGCAACCCTGATCCAATTCTTCAATAGTCGACAGGCAAGAAAAGCTTCATAGGGAGTTCAGCTGGTGTCCGTACCGTAAACCGACACAGGTGGGTGAGGCGAGTAGCCTAAGGTGAACGAGTGAAACGTGGTCAAGGAACTCGGCATAATGATCCCGTAACTTCGGAAGAAGGGATGCCCTCCCCGGTACCCATTTTTACATTGGGCGCTGAGAAGGGCCGCAGATAATCGGCTCAAGCGACTGTTTAGCAAAAACACAGGTGAGTGCCAAGCCGCACAAGGCGCCGTATACTCACTGACGCCTGCCCGGTGCCGGAAGGTTAAGGGGAGAGGTTATCCCGTAAGGGAGAAGCCTTGAGCCGAAGCCCCGGTAAACGGCGGCCGTAACTATAACGGTCCTAAGGTAGCGAAATTCCTTGTCGGGTAAGTTCCGACCTGCACGAATGGCGTAACGACTTGAGCACTGTCTCGACCACGTGCTCGGCGAAATTGCAGTCTCGGTGAGGATTCCGAGTCCCCGCAGCAGGACAAAAAGACCCCATGCACCTTTACTGCAACTTGCCATTGCTCGTTGCACGGTGCTGTGTAGCATAGGTGGGAGCCGTTGATCCCTGGGCGCTAGCCTAGGGGGAGGCAACAGTGAAATACCACCCTGCGCCGTGCGACGTGCTCACCAGAGCGAGGCAAACCCTCCTTGGGACCGTGGCAGGCGGGCAGTTTGACTGGGGCGGTCGCCTCCGAAAGAGTAACGGAGGCGCGCGCATGGTGCCCTCAGTGCGGTCGGTACTCGCACGCAGAGAGTGTAACAGCAGAAGGGCGCTTAACGGTGAGACCGACAGGTCGAGCCGATACGAAAGTAGGCTGTAGTGATCCGGTAGCCCCGCGTGGGCGGGCTATCGCGCAACGGATAAAAGGTACGCTGGGGATAACAGGCTTATCGCGCCCGAGAGTTCACATCGACGGCGCGGTTTGGCACCTCGATGTCGGCTTATCACATCCTGGGGCTGGAGCAGGTCCCAAGGGTCCGGCTGTTCGCCGGTTAAAGTGGTACATGAGCTGGGTTCAGAACGTCGTGAGACAGTTCGGTCTGTATCCGCTGTGGGCGTTGGAAGATTGAGGGGCGCGGACCCTAGTACGAGAGGACCGGGTCGGATTGCCCGCTCGTGTACCAGCTGTGGTGCCAACTGCAGCGCTGGGTAGCGAGGGCAAGCGCAGATAACCGCTGAATGCATCTAAGTGGGAAGCTGCCCCCAAGATGAATCTTCCCTGGAGCCTCGAGCTCCCTGAAGGGCCGGGAGAGACCATCCCGTCAAGAGGTCGCACGTGGACGCCGCGCAAGCGGTTTCGAGCGAAGCGATCCTCATCGCCCGTGAGGCTTGATCTCCTTAAATGGTTCCAGCATTTCTTTGGCTGGAACCGACTAGCAGTAACCAAGCGATCTAACGGTTGATTCGAACATCACACGATCACTACTACAATCCAAAGTTATTTTGAAAATACGCTGGCGACTGGAGCGTAGGGGCCACACCCGTTCCCATTCCGAACACGGTCGTTAAGCCCTACAGCGCCGATGGTACTCCGTTCGAGAGGACGCGGGAGAGTAGGCCGTCGCCGGCACCTCATTGGGCCGCCCGATTCATTCGGGCGGCCCTTTTTGTTGTCGTACTGCAACTGAATAGGCGGGAGGCGTCAGTAGCATAGTTGGCTGCGTTTTAGTTCACTACGTCGGGACGCTTCTATGTTCAGTCTGGCCACAAGCAACAAACTCCAACACGAACGAACTATCTTCAACTCTGCCGCGGCTTAGGAAGATGAACGACGCAAGAGTTTCCCGGGCAGCCACCAAGTAATCCGAACACAAAACCCATTATCGCCCAACCCATGACGTAGATCCGGGAGTCCTACTTTCGGATTGGATGCTGCGTGACCGGTTCGATTGCGACCGAATCTACTGTCGTCCACGAAATGCTGGTATTTTGTCTCTGGTCATAGTGTATTGGGGTGTAGGTCAACTGGCAGACCGCCGGACTGTTAATCCGGAAGTTGCAGGTTCGAGTCCTGCCGCCCCAGCTTCCCTTTGGGCCGCCCGATTTATTCGGGCGGCCCATTTTGTTGTCGTACTGCAACTGATTAGACGGGAGGCGTCAGTAGCATAGTTGGCAGCGTTTTAGTTCACTACGCCGGGACGTTCCTTGTTGACTCCGATCACAAGCAACAACTCCAGCACGAACGGACTAGTTTCAAGGATGCCCAGAGCGGGAATTGTTACGGTCGTCGGAAAACCGAACGTCGGAAAATCGACACTGCTGAACCGAATCGTCGGCCAGAAGTTGAGCATCACCAGTCCGAAACCGCAGTCCACTCGCGATCGCGTCGTCGGGATCTACACCGACGCCGACTCCCAAATGGTGATTCTCGACACCCCGGGACTTCTTAATCCAGGCTATCTCCTCCAGCAGGCGATGCGGTCAACCGCGCTTCGCGCGCTCGAGGAGGCCGATGTGATCGTCTATCTTGCCGATGCGACGGAAGGGAACCCACCATCCCTGGTCGAAGCAGCCGAACTCTCTTCGCCGCCAAAGGCACCTGTGATCACGGTGCTCAATAAATCCGACGCGATTCCGGCGACTCGCCTTGCCGAGATCGCGACCACGGCTGGCGAGGACGTGGTTAACATCTCTGCTCTCACCGGCGATGGCATCCCGGACTTGATGACCCGCATCGCGCAAAAGCTTCCCGAGAGCCCGTTCCTCTACCCCGAGGACGACATCAGCACCCAACCCGTTCGGTTCTTCGTCGCCGAGATGGTCAGGGAAACCGTGCTGGAGCAGCTGCACGATGAGGTTCCATACGCCGTCGCCGTTCAGGTCGAAGAATTTCGCGAGGGGAGCTCGCCTCTCTACATCCGCGCAGTAATTTACGTAGAGCGGGACAGTCAGAAGGCGATCATCATCGGCAGCAAGGGCGCGCAGATCAAGAGCATAGGGGAAGTGGCGCGCAAGAAGATCGAATCGTTCATCGGCTCGAAGGTGTATCTCGATCTGTGGGTGAAGGTGCTCGCCAACTGGCGCAAAAATCCCGGCAGTCTTTCACGATTCGGCTATCAACTCGCTACAGGAAAAAGCAAATGAGCTTGTCGGCGCGCCTCCTCGAAATCCTCGTCTGCCCCAAATGCAAGAGTGAGCTCGAGTATCGAGAGGCGGAGCAGGCCCTTCTCTGTCACAAGTGTCGGCTGCGCTATGCGGTCCGTGACGACATCCCAATCATGCTGATCGATGAGGCGACTTCTTTTTAGCGTAGCGCTGTCGGCACTCATCGCCGGACGCGCACGCGCACAGGAGCCGACCGGCAGTGAAGGCTCTCTCTTCCTGCTGCTCCCGACGGGCGCGCAGGCGGTCGGCATGGGCCAGGCGATGGTCGCGGGGAAACCGGGCAGCGAGGGCATCTGGTGGAACCCGGCGTCGATTGGCCAGCAGGACAGTCGCGAGCTGGCGATTCACCACTCACAGACAGTCGCTGGAGTTGGCGACGCATTGACGTTCGTCCTGCCTACCAGCTCGTACGGGGCCGCCGCTCTCTCGGTCAACATCCTCAACATCGGTGAGCAAGACGTCACCGACGTGAATGGCGATGTCGTGGGTCACATCCTCCCGCGAGACGTAGTATTCGCGGGCACGTACGCGGCCAAAATTACGCATCGCTTGAGCGCCGGGCTCAACTACAAAATCGTTCAGATCCGTGTCGATTGCTCGGGAGAGTGTAGTTCCGTCGGCGCCGAAGTCAGGAGCTCGCGCGCGGTCGACCTTGGCGCTCAATACGACGTCCGATTCGGGGCGCCGCTTACGTTCGGCGCGGCCATCCGGAATGTCGGAGGGAAGGTCAATTCCAGAGAGACCAACCAGCGCGATCCACTCCCCACGCAGGTCGAGCTCGGCGCGATGTATCGGCTCAAATTCATCGATCGCTACCTAAAGGACACGGAGCTTCGCGCGGCGGGAAGCTTCATAAATTCGCGATCGTTCGGAGGGAAGTCGGTGCGCTTTGGGACGGACGTGACGTACCAGGGGAAGGTGCACCTGCGCGCCGGATACGTCGGGCACGACAGGCGAGCAGGTACCAGCGCTGCTCTCGGGTTCGGCTTGCAGAGCGGCGGATTCGCGTTCGATATTGCGCGGACGTTTGGAGGTCTCCCGGTCGAAACCGGCCAGTCGCCGGTGTACGTCTCGTTGCGTTACCTGTTTTGACCGGGCGCTGCTCGCGCCCGGTGGAAGAGCGACGCCGCGTGTCCTCGGTGACTTCCGACCGCGAGGCGGGCCGCTGGCGATGAAGGTCCTGTACGCGTTGTTGGTGTTCGTCCCCATTGCGATCATTGCGAGGCTCGCTGGAGCATCGCCGATCGCGGTTTTCATTCTGAGCGCACTCGCCATCATTCCGCTTTCAGGCGTCCTAGGCGCGGCGACTGAAGCCGTAGCCGAGCACACGAGTCCGGCGATTGGGGGCGTCCTGAGCGCGACGATGGGGAATCTCGCGGAGCTCATTATTGCCGGCGTGGCGCTACGGGCGGGCCTGATCGACCTGGTCAAGGCGTCGATCACGGGGTCCATTCTGGGGAACCTCCTCCTCGTGCTCGGGATCGCGCTGTTCGCCGGGGGACTCAAGTTCAAGGTGCAGAAATTCAACCCCAATCTGGCCGGGACCAGCTCGACGGTCCTGCTGATCGCGGTATTCGGGCTCGTCGTGCCAACGCTCTTCCATGCCCTGCACCCCGACCCGGCCAGGGTGGCTACGGTGCGCATGTCCCACTACGTGGCCCCGCTACTAATCGCCGGCTACGTCGCCTGGCTGGTCTTTTCCCTCTGGACGCACTCGTCTTCATTCGAAACTGAGGGCGGTCCGGCCGTGACTGTAGGGCCAAAATGGTCGTCAAAGAAGGCACTCATCATCCTCCTCGCAGCTGCCATCGCGATCGGGGTGGTGGCGGAGGTTCTCGTTTCGGCTACTGAGCAAGCGGTCAAGGTGTTGGGGCTGTCCGAGTTCTTTGTCGGCCTGATCCTGATTCCGATCATTGGCAACGCAGCCGAGAACAGCTCTGCAATCATCATGGCGATGCGGAACCGGATGGATCTCGCGCTCAACATCGCCGTCGGCTCCAGCATTCAGGTGGCGCTGCTGATCGCGCCGCTGTTGGTTCTTCTCGGGATGGTGTTCCACCAGCCAATGGATCTCGCTTTCACAACGATGGAGGTGGCGAGCATCGGATTGGCTGTTTTAGTAACGTCTTCAGTAATCAGGGACGCGGAAACCAACTGGCTCGAGGGAGTCCTGCTGCTTCTCGCGTACTCTGTACTAGGCGTGGCTTTCTTTTTCTTCTGATGGCAGAACCATAAGACCGGAAAACCAACGATTTGCAGCAGCCAAACGCGATACGCTTCTCACCTGACGGTGCCTCTCTCCCGACGCATATAAGCGACTGGATCGAAGCGCAGCAGGCCTCGCTTGTCACTCTCAGCTCGGCTGACGAGCTGATGTCGATAGGCCTGCGCGCGCGTCCGCGCTTTGTCGTGTTCGACGCGCGGAAGACTCCGGCGCCCGTGCTCGCGGCCGTCCATCGTTTGAAGAAGGACTCGTATACGTCGGTCGTGCCGTGCGCCGTGCTGAGTGGAAAGAGCGGCGAGGCGCTGTCGGAGGCGTTCGATGCGGGCGCCGACGAAGTCATTCGCGAGGGGATGCAGGCGCCGGAAGCAGTTCGACGTCTGACCGCCATGCTCATTCGCTCGGAGCGCGACTTGATCGTGCATCCGTCCACACGTCTCGCCGGGACCTCGGCGATCGAGGCGGAGATCGGGCGTCGACTGGCGCTCGGCGATGCGTTCGCCGTCTGCTACGCAGATCTGGATCACTTCAAGGAATTCAACGATCGCTACAGCTACAACGAGGGCGACCGCGTAATCCGGATTCTCGCCAAGCTGCTTCACGACGTCGTGAAGGGGACGTGCGGCGAAGACGGATTCATCGGGCACATCGGCGGCGACGATTTCATCTTCGTCATTCCCTATAATGCGATTCCTTCCGTATGCGGAGAGATCGTCGCGACTTTCGATCTGCTCGCTCCTTACCAGTATTCGGAGCAGGATCGAAGGGCGGGCTACTTTTTCGGGAAGGATCGCAGAGGACACCTCGATCGGGTTCCGCTGATGACGCTCTCGATCGGAGTAGTGACGAACCTCAGGCGAACATTGACCTCTGCCCGTCAGGCGAGCCAACTTGCGACCGAGATGAAAACGTACGCCAAGAGTCTTCCTGGCTCAGTGTATACTGTTGATAGACGAAGCGACGAGCGTGTCACGCCGCAGGAGCCGCTGCCGGCATTTCGCGATATACGCCAGATCGGAGAGAGTGAATGAACGTCAGCTGTCCGGATTGTCGCTCGATCTTCCGAGTGGACCCTGCAAAGGTTCCAACTACAGGCGTGCGCGCACGCTGCTCGGTGTGCAGCGGCGTCATCTCGATCCCCGCTCCGAGCGGCCAGACGCCACCGCCATCCGGCGGTAGTCGCCCGGAGAGCCCAGCTTCGGAATCGGGACCGCGAGACCAATCGCGTTCGACGCCACCTGCCCAGGGCAGCTGGGATCCGCCGCCATTCGCGTCGGCTCCGCAGCGCGCGCCCGCGGCTCCTCCAGCGCAGCAGCAGAGGGCTCCGGCGGCTCCGCCAATCCAGCGTACACCTGCCGCCCCACCGGCGCAGCCGAGGTCGATTGAAACTCCGGCAGCACCCCGTCCCAGACCGGAGTCGATCGAGCGATCATCGGTGACTGCGACAGCGACACCCCCGTCGCCTTCGACAGGACTGCCAGAATTCAATTCGCCTCCGACCCCGCCTTCCGTTCGCCCGCAGTCTCCAGGCGCCCCTGCGCCGTCGGCTCGCCCGCAGTCTCCAGGCGCCCCAGTGCCGTCGGCACCGGCCTATGCGCCGCCTTCAACATCGTCGGGGCCGTCGGCGCCACCGTTTGTGCCATCGGCTCCGCCGTCGAGACCTCCTGCGACTCCGCGTCCGGCAGCCCCGACACCCATTTCATCGCCTGCGGTGGGTGATGGCGGTGCTAGACGTCCCCTGAACCCGTTTCTCTCCAAGGATCCCAACCAGCGTGCCAAGCGGCTCGCTCGCGCCCTGGTCTCGGACATCATCACCTACCATCCCGCCAAGCACGCGGAGGGTCTCCGCGACGGGACGCTCAAACAGCTCTTTCGAGAGGAGATAAAAAAGAGCTTCGAAGAGTATATTGCACAGGTGGGCCAGCCACTCGCGGAGAGCACCACTTACTTTCAGGAAGCGCTGAACGAAGTGCTGGCGGCAGGCAAGAAAATCTTCTAGGCCTTGGGGGCCGGGTAAATGGCGGAAAGCGAACGCAGTCGCGGTCTGAAGCAGAGCAGAGAGCGACTGGCGGAGCTGCGGAGGTATCTTTGACATCGACGGCAAGCGCGCTCGCCTGAGCGCACTCGACGCCGAGATGGCCGACCCCGGTTTCTGGAGCAGTCAGGAGAAAGCGCAAGCGACGCTTTCGGAAGTGAAGTCGCTGCGCAATTGGATCGACCCCTACGACAAGCTGGCTGGCCGCATGGACAGCGCTCTCGAGCTCGACGAGCTGCTTCAGGACGGCTCGGAGCCGGAGATGGAGCGTGATCTCGATGCCGAGATCGCCCGTCTACAGGATGAGGTCGAATCGTTCCAGGTGAGATCGCTCCTGCGCGGGCCCGACGATTTTCGCTTCGCACAGCTCGAGATCAGCGCGGGCGCAGGCGGTACGGAAGCGCAGGACTGGGCGCAGATGCTGATGCGGATGTACATCCGCTGGGCCGAACGTCGCGGCTTCGAGGTGAGCGTTCTCGACGAGAGTGAAGGCGAAGAAGCCGGTATCAAGGGTGCCGTGCTCGAGATCCGTGGACCGTACGCCTACGGATTCCTCCGTCCGGAAACCGGGGTACATCGCCTCGTAAGAATCTCGCCGTTCGATGCGAACGCGCGCCGCCACACGAGCTTTGCGTCGGTGTTCGTCTACCCGGTCGTGAACGAGGAGATCAACATCGAGATTCGCGACGAGGATCTGCGAATCGATGTGTATCGCGCATCCGGTGCCGGCGGCCAGCACGTCAACAAGACGAGTTCCGCCGTGCGCATCACGCACCTCCCGACCGGGACCGTCGTCGGCTCGCAGGCCGAGCGGTCGCAATTCAAGAACAAGGCGACCGCCATGAAGATGCTGAAGAACAAACTTTACCAGGCCGAAGTCGAGAAGCGCGACGCGCACAAGGCCGAGCTCGATGCAACGAAGTCCGACGTGAGCTTCGGGAGCCAGATCAGGAGCTATGTCTTCCAGCCGTACACGATGGTCAACGACCACCGCACCGAGCTGAAGATACCCGACGTCCAGAAAGTGATGGACGGCGGAATAGATCCATTCATCGAGGCATACCTGAAGCAGGGCGGCGCCTCAACGACGGCGGCGGCGTGACCGACGAATTGAACTTCATTCTTCAGGCTCGGCGTGAGAAGCTCGAAGCGCTGGAGGCGGCTGGTGTAGCTCCATACGCCTACGGTTTCGATCGGCGGCATTCCGCGAGTGATGCGCAGTCCTTGCTCGGCGCCGCTGAAGAAGGACCCGCGGTGAGTCTCGCGGGCAGGATCGTCGCGTGGCGGTCGCACGGCAAAACGACGTTCGCGCACCTCGCCGATTCGACCGGAAAGATCCAGCTCTATTTCAAGAAGGACCAGCTCGGCGACAAAATGTATTCGCTGCTCGCACACTTCGATCTCGGCGATATCATCGGAGTGCACGGGCCGCTTTTTCGGACGCGTACCGGCGAAGTGACGGTACGCGTGGATCGGGTGGAGATCCTGGCGAAATCTTTGCGCCCGCTGCCATTCGGAAAGGAGGAGGAAGTCAACGGCCAGACCGTTCGTCATTCGGGATTTGCCGATCCCGAGCAACGGTACCGGCAGCGCTACGCGGACCTCGCGGTGCATCCGGAAGTTCGCGCGCTGTTCGTCGCGCGCTCGCGCATGACACGCTCGATTCGCTCCTTTCTCGACGAGCTGGATTATCTGGAGGTCGAGACTCCGATTCTTCAGCCACTTTATGGCGGCGCGGCAGCTCGCCCGTTCACGACCGTGCATAACGCGCTCGACATGCCTCTCTATCTGCGCATCGCCGACGAGCTCTATCTCAAGAGACTCGTCGTCGGCGGCCTGGAGCGAGTGTACGAAATTGGGCACGACTTCCGGAACGAGGGGATCGATCGCACCCACAATCCCGAATTCACGATGCTCGAGTTCTACCAGGCGTACGCCGACTATACGACGATGATGGACCTGGTCGAGCAATTGCTCGAGAGAACTGCGGAGGCGGTGCGCTCTGTTCCGGAGCTCGCGGCTAACGTTCCCACGTTTCGACGTCCGTTCCGGCGCGTGGAGTGGCTGCCTTCGCTGAACGATGCGGCCGGTGTAGACGTCACCGCACTCGACGATGAGGCGTTGCGCGCACTTGCGAAGCGTGTCGGTGTAGAAAACATCGACAGCCTGAGTCGCCCGAAGCTGTGGGACGAAATGTTTCAGGCGCTCGTGGAGTCGAAGCTCGTCGAGCCGACGTTCGTAGTGGATTACCCGGTGGAGCTTTCGCCACTGGCAAAGCCGAAGCGCGGTAATCCCAAGCTGACGGAGCGGTTCGAGCTATTTGCCAACGGCAAGGAGATGGCGAATGCGTTCAGCGAGCTGAACGATCCGCTTGATCAGCGCCGGCGCTTCGAGGCGCAGGCGAAGCTCAAGGCGGCGGGGGATGAGGAGGCCGTGGGAGTCGATGAAGACTATTTGCGCGCTATGGAGTACGGCATGCCACCGATGGGTGGCGTGGGAATCGGTATAGATCGACTGTTCATGTATTTGTCGGGTGCAACGAACATCCGCGATGTGATTCTTTTTCCGACGATGAGACCAGAGTGACGAAGCTGGAGCTGCAAATTGCCTGGAGATATCTGCGGAGCCGCCGAGGTTCGAAGCTGCTCTCGCTGATCAGCATCATCGCCATTGGCGGGGTGTTGGTGGGCGTGAGCGCGCTCATAGTGATCATCGGCGTCATGAACGGGCTGCAGCACGATCTTCGTGAGAAGATTCTGGTGGGCAGTCCGGATATCCGCGTTCTCACGTACGGCGAAGACCTCAAGATCGACGACTGGCCGACGCTGCTCGAGAAAGTGCGGAAGCAACCGGGTGTCGTTGCGGCAGCCCCGTTCGTGCTCACGGAGGGGCTGATGTCGGGATTCCACGACTATTCCGGCGGCGTGTACATCGTCGGCCTGCAGCCACAGGCCCGTGGCGTGCCCGATGTGACCACCATTCGGTCGCACGTGACTAACGGAGATTTCCGCTTTGCCAGCACTGATGGGCAGCAACGGGGCGTCGTTCTGGGGAAGTTGTTGGCCCTGCGGTTCAACAAATATCCGGGCGACAGCATCAATCTCCTCTCCTCCGGCGGGGCGAAGGTGAATCCCGTGACAGGCGGAATCGTTCCAAAGATCGAGAGATTCGAGGTCACTGGAATCGTCGAGACCGGAATGTACGAGTACGACAACTCGTACGTATTCGTCGCGCTCGACAAAGCTCAGAATCTCGCCGGCCTCGGCGCGGGTGTCACCGGTATCGAAGTGAAGACCGCCGATCGCTGGCAGGCGGCGGGCATCGCCGCCGGTCTCGTGCGCGCACTCGGCTGGCCGTATCGAACAGTGGATTGGGAGGAACAGAATCACTCTCTCTTTCAGGCTTTGAAGCTGGAGAAGCTCGGGATGGGTGTGATTCTCCTGCTGATCGTTCTGGTCGCGGCGTTCAACATCGTGAGCACACTGACGATGGTCGTCGCCGACAAGACGAAGGAAATAGGAATCCTCAAGGCGATGGGCATGCCCGCGAAATCGATTCGCCGGATATTCTTCGCGCAGGGACTCGTCATCGGCGTGGTGGGTACGGCGCTCGGCCTGGTCCTCGGATTCGCTGCCGCACTCGCACTCGACAAGTATCAGTTCATCAAGCTCGACGCCCAGGTGTATTTCATCGATCACTTGCCCGTGTCGACGCAGCCAATGGACGTGATGTGGATCGTGATCGCGAGCATCGCGATCGCCGCGATCGCGACCGTGTATCCGTCGATTCAGGCATCGAGACTATTCCCGATCGAGGCGATCAGACACGAATGACGATGACCGTACTCGAGGCACACGACGTCTACAAGACGTACATCGGCGGGGACGGAAACGTTCTCAACGTATTGAACGGTGTCAATCTTTCCGTCCAACGCGGCGAGATGATCGCAATCGTCGGTGCCAGCGGCGCGGGCAAGAGCACTCTGATGCACGTGCTTGGCGCGCTCGACAAGCCTACGCGCGGATACGTCGTGATCGGAGGCGAGCCCGTTCACGGCCGCAACGAGACCGAGCTGGGCGAATTGCGGAATCGGACCGTTGGCTTCGTATTCCAGTTTCACCACCTGTTGCGGGAGTTCTCGGCCATGGAGAACGTGATGATGCCGCTAAGGATTGCAGGTCGGTCTGAAGAAGCCGCACGTGGGCGGGCAGCCGAGCTTCTCGCCCGGGTCGGCCTCAGCTCGCGGATGACGCACAGGCCTGGCGAGCTGTCGGGAGGAGAGCAGCAACGAACTGCCGTTGCTCGTGCTTTGGCCATGGATCCGCAGATACTTCTCGCGGATGAGCCGTCGGGCAACCTCGACCGGATGAATGCGGAAATGCTGCACGAATTATTGACCGAGGTGGTCAATGACCTCGAGATCGGGATGGTCGTCGTTACTCATAGCAGGTCTCTCGCCGCACGCGCCAGCAGAGTGCTGTTGCTAGAGGGCGGTCAGTTGAGCAATAGTGAAGCAAATGAGGTCGTCGTATAAATGATCTGCGATTTGTGCAAGGAGGGCGAGGCTGTAATCCAGCTCACTGAAATCGAGGGGAGCGGGGTGCGACAGCTGCATCTGTGCGAGAAATGCGCGGCAGAGCGCGGAGTCGAGACGACACTCACCGCGGCGAAGCCACAGATCAACAATTTTCTCCAGACGCTTCACGAGCAGATGCCGGCTGCCAAGGGCGAGCCGACGCAATGCTCCTTCTGTCAGGCCACCTTGGCCGATTTCCGCGCGACGGGCCGCCTGGGCTGCGCGCACTGCTACGAGACGTTCGAGGTCAGTCTACGGGATCTGCTGAGGAGAGTGCACGGAAATTCCCGGCACATCGGTCGCCGTTACGTCGCACCGCTTCCTTCGGAGCTGCCGCACGTGTCGAGCGCGACCGAGCTTCGCGACCGACTCAAGAGAGCGATCGAGGCCGAGCAGTTCGAGCTGGCCGCGGACATCCGCGACAAGCTGCGGGGAATCGAGTGATGCTCGATCTCTCTTTGCTTCCGGACGGTGGTGCGAGCTGGCTCGATGCTTCGGGCGAGCACGCCGACATAGTCATCTCGACGAGAATACGGCTGGCGCGGAACCTCGAGGGTTACGCGTTCACGCCGAGGGCGCGCGATGGCGAGCGGCTCAGAATTCTTACGCAGGTGCGAGAGGCGTTCGCGAGCCTGGGATCGATCGAAGATGGCGTCCTCGTTCGAGTAGACGAGCTGCCGCCTGAGGACCGACTGCTGCTGCACGAGCGGCATCTGGTCAGCAAGGAGCTGGCCGGTCTCAACGATCAACCGGTGCGCACCGGCGCCGCGGTGTACCTGTCGCGCGGTGTGGGCATCATGGTCAACGAGGAAGATCACCTTCGACTGCAGGCGCTGCATTCGGGGTTCCATGTTGCGGATGCCTTCGGGGTCATCGAGCGGTTGGACGCCGAACTGGGGAACAAGGTTCCGTACGCGTTCCACAGTGAGTTCGGCTACCTCACCGCGTGTCCAACCAACGTCGGGACGGGGCTCAGGGCGTCGGTTCTGATCCACCTTCCAGGGCTGGTGCTGACGAAAGAGATCGGAAAGGTGCTGGCGGGACTACAGCAGGTGGGTCTCACTTACCGCGGGATGTACGGTGAGGGGAGCGAAGTGGTCGGGAATTTCTTCCAGATTTCCAACCAGACGACGCTCGGCAGATCGGAGGGCGAGTTACTTGATTACCTCGTACGCGTCGTAAGACATGTAATAGAGCGCGAGGAAGAAGCGCGACGAGTGCTGTTGCGTGATGCGGGTTATATTATAGAAGACAAGCTCTGGCGTGCCTTTGGCACGCTGCGATATGCACGCAGCTTGAGCTTCGAAGAAGCGATGAATTACCTAAGCGGCGTGCGACTGGCTGTCGGTTTGAAACTGATAAGCGGTCTCAGTGTATATACTCTCAACAAGCTCCTGATATTTAGTCAGTTGGCGCACCTCGGTCATACCGAGGGAAGGGCGCTGACGGAAAGCGAAGCGAATGTCGCACGCGCTCGATACGTGCGAGAGACGTTAGCTCGAGAGGCGGAGTAAGGGGTAGCGGGTAATCACGCGCGCCGCAGTGATCCACACTGTCACGCACGCGAAGGAACCAGTTACCGCACTGAGGAATCGCAGAAATGAACGGGTATAATTTCACTGAGCGAGTGCGAAAAGTTCTCGCCATGGCGCGTGAGGAGGCGGCTCGCCTCCATCACGAATACGTCGGCACCGAGCACATTCTGCTCGGACTAATCCGCGAGGGCGAAGGCGTAGCTGCCGCTGTCCTCCAAAACCTCAGCGTCGACCTCGACGAGATTCAACAGAAGATCGAGGAGACCGTGAAGAAGGGTAAGGCCGCAGCGGCGACCGGACCCGATCTCCCGTATACCTCCCGTGCCAAGAAAGTTCTCGAGCTCGCCATGGGCGAAGCGCGTGACCTTAGCCACGGTTATGTCGGCACCGAGCACCTGCTGCTCGGACTGTTGCGCGAAGAGAAGGGAATCGCGGCGCAGGTTCTTACCGACGCCGGCGTGAACCTCGACGCCGCCAAAGCGGAAACGCTCCGTCTCCTCGGCACCGAAATGCCGCAGGGCGGCACTCCGTCGGCCACGCAGGGAACTCCAGGCGCTGCACCGGCGCAGACCGGCAAAGGCGAGAAGAAATCCAAGACTCCCGCCCTCGATCATTTCTGCAGAGATCTGACCCAGCTCGCGGCGGACAACCAGCTCGATCCGACAATCGGCCGCGCCAAGGAAATCGAGCGGGTAATGGAGATCCTGACGCGCCGGAAGAAGAACAATCCGGTTCTCATCGGTGAGCCCGGCGTGGGCAAGACCGCGATCGTGGAAGGACTCGCCCAGCTCATCGCCAATGGCGAGTGCCCCGATTCGCTGCGCGACAATCGCGTGCTGTCGCTCGATATGGCGGCGGTGATTGCCGGCACCAAGTATCGCGGTCAGTTCGAGGAGCGCCTCAAGGCGGTCATGAACGAGATCGCGCAGAACAAGAACATCATCCTGTTCATCGACGAGCTGCACACGCTCGTCGGAGCAGGCGCGGCCGAAGGTGCGATCGACGCCAGCAACATGCTCAAGCCAGCGCTCGCGCGAGGCGAGCTGCAGTGCGTCGGTGCCTCGACTCTCAATGAGTATCGCAAATACATCGAGAAGGATGGCGCTCTCGAGCGCCGGTTCCAGACCGTCATCGTCGAGCCGCCTTCGGTCGACGAGACTGTCGAGATCCTGAAGGGACTGCGCAAGAAGTACGAAGAGCACCACAAGGTGACGATCCCCGACGCGACCCTCGAGTCGGCAGCGAAGCTGTCGGAGCGCTACATCACCGACAGGTTCCTACCCGACAAGGCGATCGACGTCATCGACGAAGCTGGAGCGCGAGCGCGTCTTGCGACGCAATCGCCACCGCCGGCTGTCGCCGAGCTCAAGGCGCAGCTCGATGCTGTGAACGTGGACAAGGAAGCAGCAGTGCGCGATCAGAACTTCGAGCGCGCGGCATCGCTTCGTGACCGCGAGCGCGAGCTGCAGGGCGATATCCGTCGCAAGCAGGAAGAGTGGGAGAAGCACCGGCAGTCGCATCGCCCGGTGCTCGGCGAGGAAGAAGTGTCGTTCATCGTAAGCCGTTGGACCGGCATTCCGGTGATGCGCCTCCAGGAAGCTGAGACCGCGAGACTGCTGCGCATGGAAGAGGAGATGCACGTCTCCGTCGTAGCGCAGGAAGAGGCGATCAAAGCCCTCGCGCGCTCGATCCGCCGCAGCCGTGCCGGGCTCAAGGATCCAAACCGTCCGATTGGCTCGTTCATTTTCTCGGGCCCGACAGGTGTGGGCAAGACCGAGGTCGCAAGATCGCTGGCCAAGTTCCTGTTCGCTGACCCGGCGGCTCTCATCCGCGTCGACATGAGCGAGTACATGGAGAAGTTCTCGGTGTCCCGTCTGATCGGCGCGCCTCCGGGTTACGTGGGCTACGAAGATTCCGGGACGCTGACCAAGGCCGTACGTCGCAAGCCGTACAGCGTGGTGCTGCTCGACGAGATCGAGAAGGCGCACCCGGATGTCTTCAACATTCTGCTGCAGGTTCTCGACGAAGGTCACCTGACCGACAACTACGGTCGCGTGATCGACTTCAAGAACACGGTCGTGATCATGACCTCGAACGTCGGCGCCCGCGACATCACCAAGGGTCGCGGTCTTGGGTTCCACGCGCCCGATGCGAAGTCGAACTTCGACCGGATCGCCGAGAAGGTGAAGGAGGAGATGCAGCACGTCTTCAATCCGGAGTTCCTCAACCGGCTCGACGACGTGATCGTCTTCCACCCGCTGTCGCAGGAGAACATCGGCGAGATCGTCGGCATACTCCTCAAGGATGTTCAGAAGCGGCTGGGCGACGAGGAGCTGACACTCAAGCTCACTGACACCGCCTCGGCGTTCCTCGTGAAGAACGGGTATGACGAGAAGTTCGGAGCGCGGCCACTCAAGAGGGCGATCCAGAAATACATCGAGGATCCGCTCTCGGAGAAGATCCTGCTCGCCGAGTTCTCGAAGGGCGATGAGATCGAAGTCGACCTCGCCGCCGACGGCCTGAAGCTGGACTTCCGGGTCCTGAGCGGCACGCCGAAAGCGTAAGTCCTGACGCACAAATCAAGGGGCCGCCGGAGAGAAGCAACTCTCCGGCGGCCCCTTTGTCTAATCATCATGGCCGCTCTATGGCGAGGACCTCCACCCAAAGTGATTAGTGTATATTTGTGTGATGCCAAAATTTGCTCCACTCGTGCTGGCGCTCGTGGCCGTCAGCGCGGCTTCCTTGCGTGCACAGGACACCGCGCCCGGCGTTTGCTCGACGCCTGAATCCATAATTGTTACCGGCAATTCTCGCGTAGACAGCGCGGCTGCACGCTCGACGTCAGGTCTGGCCACGGGCGAGCCGCTCAACGTCCACGACCTCCAGACGGGCATCAAGGCGTTGTACGCCACGGGCCAATTCGACGACGTCCAGATCATCTGTCGGGTTTCGCCCGCGAACGGCAAGGCAACGCTCGTCATCCAGGTCAAAGAGCGGCCGGTTCTCACCGATTACAAGGTGATCGGGGCCGACCGTGTCTCGCCCAAGGATGTAAAGGAGAAGCTGGCGTTTCCCACGGGCAGTCCAGTAGACCCGGGCAAGATCGCCAAAGCTATCGCCAGCACCGACTCGCTCTACGAGGACAAGGGATACTACCTGGCGAGCGTGAAGGCTGATTCGACACTCACCAATGGAAAGCTGTCGATCACTTTCACTATCGACGAGGGAAGACGCCTCGCGATTTCGGGCATTCGGATCAACGGCAACAAGAACGTGCCCGATGCCGACATAGTCGCGGCGATGGACACAAAGCCGGAAGGATTTCTCTGGACCCGGAACGGTGAGCTGGATGACGCCAAGTACGCGCAGGATCTGAGCGACAAAATCCCGGCACTGTATTCCGGCCGCGGGTACATCGACTTCCGGATCCTCAAGGACACTCTGATCGTGGACCGCGCGAAGGGCAAAGGACTGATCGACATCACGGTTGACGAGGGCCCGCGGTACAAAGTCGGGAATTTCGAAGTGATCGGGAATCGCCGCTTCTCGACGGATCAGATCAATGTCTTCTATCCGTTCGGGAAGAATCAGTCGACCACCGTCGTCCAGAAGGCTACCGGTCTCGTCAAGCGCAGCTACAACAATCCGCCCAACACGTTCGACGAAGCGCGATGGGACGATGCGCAACAGAAGCTGATGGAAGCGTATAACGATGAAGGCTACATCTACGCCACCATCCGCCCCGTTACCGAGAGGGTTCCGAGCACGGACACGGTCCGCACGGTGAATCTGCGCTGGGAGATCGACGAAAGATCGCCCGCCATCGTCAACCGCATCGAGATCGTCGGCAACGACTACACCCACGAGTCGTGCATTCGCGAACAGATCGTTCTTGCCCCCGGCCAGGTTTTCAACCGCAACTATCTGATCCGGAGCTATCAGAACATCGGCAATCTCAACTTCTTCGAGACCCCGATGGCGGCGCCCGAGACGCGCCCGAGCGGCGATCAGGGCGACGTCGACATCGTGTTCAACGTGAAGGAGAAGCGGACCGGAAACGTGAACTTCGGTGCGTCCATGGGGCAGGGGACGGGGATCGGCGGATTCATCGGACTCGATCAACCGAATCTGCTGGGCCGCTGCAAGCGGGCCCAGGTCCAGTGGCAGTTCGGACGCTACATCAACGATTTCAATCTCACGTATAGCGATCCGAACGTTCGCCAGTCGCGCATCTCGGGGAGCCTTACGGCGTACCATAGCCGGTCGCGATACAACATCGCCGACCTGGGCGGCATCATTCGGACTGGCGGTCAGCTGCAGTTCGGATTCCCGGTTCCGCAGTCGATCTATACCAGGCTCTTCGTTTCCTACGGTGGCGAAAAGGTCAACTACACGAGCGATGGCTTGCTGTCCACAGTTGCGCAGCAATGCGATCACTGTTTCCGCTCTACGCTTGGGTTAACCGCAACGCACGACACGCGCACCGGGCTGCCATTCCCGGCGGACGGCGGTCTGCAGACGTTCAACGCGCAGTTCAACGGCGGTCCGCTGGGTGGAACCGCATCCTTCCAACGGTATACCAGCGAGCTTCGCTCCTATGTCCCGATCGGACACATCGGAGGCAGCCTGCTCGGCGGCGAGCCGATGATGTTCATCGTTGGTCTATCGGCGAGGTCTGGCGCGGTTTTCGGAGATCCGGGCCCGTTCTTCTCGACCCAGGCGTTCGCGCTTGGCGGCACTCAGTACGGGGAGCAGCTGCGCGGCTACGACGAGTTCTCGGTAACACCCAACGGCTTCGACCCGCGCGGTGACCAGACCACGGCAAGCAGAGCGTCGTTCGGCAATGCGTTTTTCGTCGGGACCTCGGAGCTCGGTCTCCGGATCAACCAGTCGCTCTACATGAACACCTTCTTCGAGGGCGGCAACGTCTGGAACAAGCCGCGCGAGTTCGACCCCACGCGCCTGTTCCGGAGCTTCGGCTTCGGAGTCGCGACTTTGAGTCCGCTCGGACCTTTGGGTGTAGACATCGGGTACGGGTTCGACAAGATTGACATTGCGGGGAGACCGGCGCCCGGCTGGAAGCTCCACTTCAAACTCGGACAATTCTTCTAACACTGGAGTAGTAAATGCGCGTGCTTTTCCGTGCGGGCTCGATCGCACTGGCAACATCGCTGATTCTTGTCGGCATCGCGGGCGCGCAGGCGACCCAGGCTCCGCCCTCGCCCGCCAAGATC
>Ga0193724_1000041_pt1 | contig 27817 bp, 28 predicted proteins | sample H2a1metaG_FD_146005 | JGI IMG/M metagenome (GOLD analysis project Ga0193724, IMG submission 146005) | Soil microbial communities from a riparian zone of the East river system, Colorado, United States - H2a1 | ecosystem: Environmental > Terrestrial > Soil > Riparian zone | place: USA: East River... | reverse complement strand
GCGTGGGTTCATGTGCGATTAAATTATTTTATGATCGCATTCGTCGCCACCGCTCTTTATGTGCAGCCTTGAGAACCGCCAGCGTTGGAAAGAGAGATGAAGGCAATTCACAAAGTGATGATGGCATCGGCAGTCGCAATTTCAGCATTTGCATTCTTCACGATCGCAGGCTCCCCGGCACAGGCCGGGCCGAACGTACCCGCTGGGCATTACTGCATGGTGTGGGCTCTCGGCGGCTCGGACTGCAGCTTTACCAGCTACGCGGAATGCCTGGAGACCGCGTCGGGCAACGCGGCGGAGTGCTACGGCAAGACTGTTCGCGATGACGAAGGCCCTCGCATTCAAGACCGTTACGGCTACGACTCGCGAGCCCAGATCCGCTGACACCAGCGCTTCCGCAAATAGCATCACACGATCAGCTCCTTCCACGGTGACCGTTCTTCCGCGGTGGCCCCACGGAGAAGCGATGCTCTGAGACCTAGAGCGGGATGAGGTTACGTTTGGTCATATCCGGCGTTGGCGAACCGGCCGCGGTCACCGGCTCCCCCGCTCGACGGCTAACCCGAACCCGACCAGCAGTAGACGTGGCAGCAATTCAGATTCTAACGCCCTAAGATGCAAGCCAAAACTTGCTCCTCGGCCTAGCAGATATTGGCGAAGCTGGTTGCACGCCGCGCCGGCGTACATATTGACTTCCATGCCAACCTGTACTTCAAGAATCTTCGGCGTTTTCCAGGCCATTAGAGAACTCCCAAGTCAGCGGCACGATTGCCGCTGTAGAATATGATAAGGTCACACCGAAAGTGACGACGGGGGATGCCGTTCGATCGCCTGTTATCGTCAATTGTTGGACGCAGAACGGGGATTATTTGATGACACCCGCCACACGGTGTCTCCAACGTCGTCCGCTATTAACAGTCCGCCGGTCCGATCTACTGCCAGACCAACCGGCCTTCCGCGCGCGTGATTGTTCGCATCGAGGAAGCCTGTGACGACGTCCTGGGCCGGGCCGCTGGGTTTTCCGCTGGTAAACGGCACGAAAACCACCTTGTAGCCGTTAAGAGGACTTCGATCCCAGCTTCCGTGTTCGCTTACGAACGCACCACCGCGGTAGTTTGCGGGAAGATCGGTGCCCGTGTACATGGCTACGCCCAATGGCGCCACGTGAGAGCTTAAGGCGTAGTCCGGCGCAATCGCTGTGGCCACCAGATCGGGTCGCTGCGGTTGGACCCGAGGGTCCAGGTGCTGGCCGTAATAGCTGTAGGGCCAACCATAGAAGCCTCCGTCCTGCACCGAGGTCAGATAATCCGGAACCAAATCGGGCCCGATCTCGTCGCGTTCGTTGGCGATGGCCCAAAGCTTGCCGGTCTCAGGCTCCCACTGCAGCCCGGTGGGATTGCGAATTCCGCTGGCGAAGATGCGATGAGCGCCCGACGCCCGATCGACCTCCCAGATCGCGGCTCGTTCATATTCGGCTCCGATTCCGTTTTCGGTGATGTTGCTGTTTGATCCGACCCCGACATAGAGCTTGGAGCCATCCGGGCTGGCCAACAAACTTTTTGTCCAATGATGATCGATGGGTCCGCCGGGAAGATCGGTGAGCTTGGTGCCCGCGGCAGTGATGCTGGTTTGTCCATCCTGATAGGGATAGCGGACGATTGCGTCCGTGTTCGCGACGTAAAGATCGTGACCGATCAAGGCGACGCCAAATGGCGAGTTGAGGTGGTCCAAAAAGACGGTTCGTAGCTCGGGAGTACCATCGCCATTAGCGCCGCGCAGCAGCGTGATGCGGTTTGCGTCCTTTGCTTTGGCGCCGGCGAACCATTGTACCCAGCCGGTGATGATGTCCTTGGGCCGGCTGACCGGCGCCTTCGGACCATTGCTCTCCACCACCAGCACGTCTCCATTGGGGAGAACGTAGAGGGACCTTGGATGCTCAAAGCCGGTGGCCAATGCATGGACCTGCAATCCCTGCGGCAGCGTGGGAGTTTCCTTTCCCCATGCGACGACTTTCGCTATCCGGATCGGCGGTATCAAATACTGCCGCAGCGCAGGCAACACCGGATTGGCGCCGATCTGAATCTTCGGATCACCGCCATTGTCATCACAGCCAGCGAGTCCCAACCCGGCGACGGCGACAAGAACAAGTGCCAGACGCGGCAACTTCACCCAAGGCGCAATTTTGACAGCGTGCATCATGATTATCCTCCAACACGGTGGCGGTTTGCCAACAAGGCCCTGCCAACCCAGGCCGTCAACAAGAGAACGACGATGACGAGCCCGGAGAGCATCAGGCCTGTCGGTACCACTGCGGTGTAACCGTCGCGGCTGTGAACGAAGGCATTCACCAGCGAGAACAACACAGCGATCGCGTAGCCGACCGCACGAGGCCAGGCTGGACTATCGATTCGTCTGCCGCCCGCAAGGTCGATCACGTAAGCGATGGCGGCAAGGCCTGCCATGATCAGACCGGCTGTGATTAGCCAAACGGAGAACCTCTCCCACAGCACGTCAGGGATCTGCCAGTAGACAAGATCGGTGACCAGAGCGCCCGCGAAATAGGCGGCGGAAAACGACACCAGTATTTTGTGGATCGGACGTCCACGAGGCCGCGTCGTTAACCTCAGATTGGCATCGCCTATCAAAGTCGTCTCCGTAATCGTAGCGTGCTTCATGCTTCAATCCTCACAACGATCCCGCGCATCTGCGTTTCCAAAGACACCGGGGTTAATCTCCGAGCCCTGGTGGGCGACGTGAAAACTTCGCGTTGATAATCTAACATTGGTTCGGCTTCGTTCATTGTCTTCTAAATTCGAGTTTATTGTTCTGAGATCAACTTTAACGATTCGCGCTGGCGCCAAGCAGAAATCGCGCCGCCAGAGATTTGCTCTCCGATCTGGAGCTGCCATAGGTAGCCCCCCGCGAGGTCTCTCATACTTGTTCACTCAACAGCCGGTCATGCATGCGGGGTTTTTCACGTCGGGACGCGGATCGTCGACGAACATGCTCCGGTTCGGCATCTTGATCGCGCCAAGCGTCCTGGCATCGAGCGTCGCATCCGCGGGAAGCAGTCCGTTTAGATTAAGGACGTAACCCGAGACCGCATAGACGTCGTCATTGCTGAGCGATTGCGGCGCGTTTTGCGGCATGGCGCGGCGGATGTAATCGAACAATGTCGGGGCGTAGGGCCAGTAGCTGCCGACGGTTCTCACCGGCTTTGGCGTCGCAAGCGTGCCCTGCCCGCCGACCAGTTGATCGCCGATGCCGCCCTCGCCCTTGGCGCCGTGACAGGCCGCGCATTGTTGATCGAAGACCTCGCGGCCATGACTGACGCTGCCGCTCCCCGGTGGAAGGTTGTTGCCGTAGCGGTCGATATCGATGTTCCAGCCCGCGATCTCCGCCGGCGTCGCTGATCGACCGATGCCGTAAGGGCCTTGCGCCTGCGCGGGGGTCACGCATGCCAGCGCAACCACGGCGAACGCTGCGATGTGAAGTTCACGCGTTGGCATTGGTCACCTCGCCGCCGGCTGCGATGCGCCAGGGCCAGATCGCGTTGTTATGGTAAAAATAGTTTTCGCCGCGAACCGCGAGAAGCTCTGCCAATGTCGGCTGGACGTAACCGGTTTCATCGATTGCGCGGCTTTGAATGACGGCAGGCTGGCCGTCCCAGTGCCACGGAAGCCTGAAGCGGGTCAGCGCCCGCGTCAGCACCGGTTCCTGCAATTGCGCCTCCTGCCAGCTCTTGCCGTCATCGACCGAGACATCGACCCGCCTGATCTTGCCGCGGCCGCTCCAGGCGATACCGCTGATCTCATGAAATCCAGGGGCGCTCAACCGCTGGCCGCCCGAGGGCCGCGTGATGATGGATTTCGCTTCCATGTAGAATGTGAACTCGCGCGCCGAGCCGTCCGGCATCAGGTCGCTGTATTTCGATGTCTCCTCGCGCGAATAGGTGGGCTCGGCGGCGACGCGCAGGCGGCGCAGCCACTTCACGCTCATGTTGCCTTCGAATCCAGGCAGCAAGAGCCGCAGCGGGTAGCCTTGCTGCGGGCGCAGCCGCTCGCCGTTCTGGCTGTACACCAGCATCGCATCATCAAGGCATTTTTCGATCGGAATGCTGCGCGTCAATGCTGCCGCGTCGGCGCCTTCGGCGACCACCCATTTCGCGCCGGCCTGCAATCCGGCTTCCTGCAGCACAAGTTTCAAGCTGACCCCGGTCCATTCGGCACAGCCCACAAGACCAACGAGGTCGGAAGCCGTCTTGCCATAGGGCTTCTTGTAGCCCGGGTTGCCCGAGCATTCGAGAAAGTAGATCTGGGATTGCGAAGGAAAGCGCCGGATGTCATCCATGGCAAAGATCAGCGGCTTGTCGACGAGGCCATGGAGCATCAGCCTGTGCTGCGCCGGATCGATCGTGGGGACGCCGGCATGATGGCGCTCATAGAACAATCCGTTCGGCGTGATGATGCCATCGAGATCCTGCAGCGGCGTCCGTCCGGACGCGGATAGATATTGCGACAGATCCTTTGGGATATTCTTGATAACACTCTTCTCGAACGGCGAAGGCGTTCCGTAAAGCTGGCTTCCCATGGGATCGCCGGGCGTCTTCATCCATTCCGGGACCTTGGGCGGGAGGTTGTGGGCACTTTCGTCTGCCCCCAGTGCTTCGCCTCCGGCGAGACCACCCGCGATGACGGCCCCACCCACCAACGCACCGCCTTTGCGCAGAAACCCGCGGCGCGATGTCACGCCAATATCGTTATCGATGTCGGTTGGCTCGGTCATCGTGGATCCTTCGTTCCCGGCGGGTTCCCAGCATGGTTTTGGCATCAGCCCCCTGGCCAAGCGGAACGCGCGCGACCCGTTAGCCTCTCCAGGCCGATCCGCGAATCACGCTGCAGAAATTGCCGCGCCTGAAAGCCGGGTCCTTGTCCGCGAGCACGTCGGCCTTGACGTTGCCGAATGTCGTGTCGGGCTTGTGTTTGATGCCATCGTAGAACGCCTGGATGATGTCTTCCTTGAATAGCTGGGAGCGTGGGTGCGCGTGCACGACCGCTTCACGTTCAGCGTCGCTGTATTCGCCATAGGTCAGCCCCAGCACGTCCATCTCGACGCCTGCCGTCACCAGAGCGACGACGGGGTGCATGTGCTGCGGGATGCCCGGCGTCGTGTGCAAAGCGATCGCCGTCCAGACTGTATCGATGTCGTCCTGGCCAATGCCGTGACTGCTAAGGAAGTCGCGAGCGGCGTTCGCGCCGTCGACCTCGAAGCGCTCGTGGGCGCTGCTGTGGGCAGGAGTGAGGCCCATGTCGTGAAACATCGCCCCTGCATAGAGAAGTTCGTGATCGAACTTGAGGCCACGACGCTTTCCGGCGAGCGCACCCCAGTAATAGACACGGCTCGAATGGTGGAACAGCAGCCCCGACTCGGTATCCCGGACAAACTGTGTGATCTCACGGGCAAGCCGAGTGTCAGGAATGCCGATACCTTCGAGCGTGAACGTCCTTTCAGCCGCAAATGTCATAGAGTTTCTCCTGGTGCTTCCTCCTGCCGAATGATCTTGATTAATTCGCCGAGCAACGCGCCGCTTGCCGAGGATTGCTGTTCTTGCATCATTCTTGCCGAATTATGTGCGTGTGTCTTGATCTGCGCTCAAGCCGCGTGGGAACCCGCGACCGCAGAAGACCAGGGATCCCATGTGGGGCCGGGCAGCCAAGCGCGACTACTTCCCGATGAACCTCCTTGCAGGTATCTCCCAGATCCGCCGTGCGGCTGATCGACGAAGCACTCAACGCCGGAAAAGATGAAGCGAGAGACACAAACGATCAGGCAGCTATCACCAGCCGGTCAAAGGCGATTTTAGTGGTACGACCAAATAGACGGACCAAATAGACAGTGTTGTTATCTCTCACACGACAAGAAGGACACAACCATGAAACTTACGACAATAGCATTAGCCCCTGCGTTCGCGCTGTCCGGCACGTTCGCGTTTGCGCACACGGTTCGTCATGAGTCGAGCGCCAGGACCTATCCCATGTATAGGGATGCTGCGCCGCCAGTCGTCTTGCATCCGAACTACGGCAATCCGAATGGCAATCCGGACGGTCCGACCACATTGAGCGGAACCGGCTCCTCCGCGTTCGGCGGCTCGTCGGCCGGTACCAGCGGTTATAACTAGGAAAACGCCCCGCGCTTGCGCGGGTTTTTTTTCGCGCTCTTGTTGGGAAAGTGACCACGCTGGAAGCAGCACGTCGCACTTCGTTCGGCCGAAATGCCGCAATGATGCGCAAACGACAGCAATATCGGACAAGCGATTACAAGTGCACGTTCATATTTTAAACGTCGACCGGAACCTCCGTGCGGGCAACCGATCGACAACGGTCCCTGAATCGAGGCTGATCCAGGCAGCATCTCAAAAGAGGTCGTCAATGTTGCGCAACGCCATAGTTGTTCTTGCTATTGTTCTTGTTCTCGGAAGTTCTGGGCTTTCCACCAGCGCATTTGCCCGCAGCGGCGGCCATGGTCGCGGTGGCGGAGGTGATGGTTTTCGTCGCAATCACTTTGGCGGCGGCTTCGGTGCTACTGCCAGTGACGGCTATGGTGGTTACCGTGACCGCGCCAGCGGTTGGCGTGGCGGATTCCGCGGGTACGCAGGCCGCGATGTGTGGGGCCACTGGGGCGCCTACTATGGGCCCATGATTCCCACGATTTGATCTCGGACGGTCGCGACAATTATGTGTTGCGGCGGCTAAAGGACACGCAGACCATCGTCTCTCCGCTTTCGCCTCCGCCGACATCGCGGCCTACCTCGAGAACAGGAGATGCGCCAGCCATCCGTGCGCAGTCGAGGCCGCAGCGAATTGGCATCGGCAAAAGACGTAAACTCTGAATTGTCTTGGTGCCGATCAGCCCTCACTCCTCGTCGGCGGAATGTGCCCGGAAGCAGGCTCTCTAGTTAGCTTTATCATATGCAGAAGCGCCGTCAGAGCACCGCGCTTACTTCGACGTTTGGCTCACGTCCCTCTCCTGCTTCACATCCCTCTCCATTTCGAGGCAGGTCTGCAAATCGACATAACTGAAGATGCCGTCGCTCGCGCTGGTGTCCTGGTTGCACTAGGCTCTTGCGCTGCGAGGAAACTGCGTCCATTCCGTTTGAAGTCGGTCGCGTGCCTGCGTCTCATCGGTCATGCACCTTTCTTGCTCCTCCTTCGTGCCGCTCTCGAACCCGCACTCCCGCGCGATATCGAATTTCGGCAGGGCGCCCGCGACAGGGATGGCGTGCAGGGAAGTCAGAATAACGATCGGCAGGTGAATCAGCATTTCTGTTCTCCGAGCTGAGTAGTAATCCAGTTAGCGACCAGAATGGTGGCGCGGGACGTCTCCCCCCGGCGACGGTTATCCTGTCAGATCCAGCGCGCGCTGATCCGGTGCATGCGGATGGGTGCGAAGTCGCCTCGTTACAAAAAGCCCCGACTAGGTCGGGCTTTTGGGTTTAGGAGATCGTCGATCATCGACCGGCAGGCGCCGAGATCACATGGCCCTCACTGTAATCGGACAAGCTCTGTTGTTCGACAGATGGCCAAGCCAAGGAATCATTAGCGTTGCGAAACTGCTGGCTCGTGGGTACGGATGCGCGCTCCACCTTGCCCGCATGGCGCTCGGCTGCTGCGGTCATTTGAACTGTCGACCCGGCAATCAGTAACGCGCCGAGAATGGTCAGCACTGTCTTTCGCATTGTAGCCTCCGGTTAATCGGCGCCATGGCGCGAAGCAACTCCACCTCACCTATGCCGGAGATAATGTCGGACGATGCTTTCAGAGGTAACTATCGCGTCATGTCCTTGTAGCAGTTTCGTGATTCCTGGTTGGCATCAGTTTTTCCAAGACGAAATCCTCCAAGATTGATTCGATCAACCCACACCGACTGGAATCGTACAGCATCACCAGGCGTCGTCAGAGCGCGCTTCAGATTCTCCTCTCCGATTTCCTTAAATTGGCAGCACTCAGTTCTAGCGCTTGTTGCTCTTCCGCTGACATCTCCGGTTCGAAGATCCGGACTACGCCACTTCGACCGACGATGCTTGGAAGCGACAGCGTAACGTCGAACTTGTCATTGTAGCTTCCGATTGGTATGACCGCCCGTTCATCGCGAAGAACTATCTCCGCGATCCGCGCCGCTACGATGCCGATGCCAAACTGGCTCGCGTCGTTACCTTCGATAATAGTAATATTGGCATACCGAACGCTCTTTTCGACCTGCTTTCGTACACTATCGAGGGTTTCGCCTCGCTCCGCTACGAGTGCGCTAATCGGCACACCGGCGATGCGGGTGGTCGACCAAAGGAACACCTGCGAGATTCCATGTTCTCCAATGACCTGAGCCTCAACCTGATTGGCGTCGACCTCAAAAGACTCGGCCAGGTGAACGCGGAATCGCAAGCTGTCCAGGAAGGTGCCGGTGCTCAGTACACGATCATGCCCTGCGCTGACGCGGGCAATGTCAGCGAGGGGATCGGGGGGATCGGTTACCACCAATATGACAGCGCCAGGTGCCGCGTGGACTATACGTGGAACGATGTCGCGATAGATCTCGGCGTTCTTGTCCAGGAGCCGCAATCTACCTTCGGGATCGTTACGATCCGTGGCGCCGCCAGCCTTTTCGTTGATACCGGCAGTAACCATCACCAACGCTGCTTCCGCCAAATCGGCATAATCCCCGTCGACAACTGTCGTCTTGGGACACAGCGGCGTCCCGTAACGAAGGTCAGTCGCGACCGCCTTGGCGCGTTTAAGGGTTCGATCCACGATGACGACGTTTCGGGCGCTGCCGCGAACCACAGCCGCGAGCGCACATGCACAGCCAACCTTTCCCGCACCAACGATTCCAATCTTCATGATCAAATACCCATTCGTTAGAATTATGTACCGTGAGTGGAGCCTTCACCGATAGGCGACATTGGCAACGGCTCCAGATGAAATGCGGTGGGGATGCGTGAACACTTCGAATCCGTCCGCGCGCGCAATGGCGGCAAGTGTGATACCCGCTGCATCCGCCATGCGACGGCCAGAGCCGTCGGCGCTGAAACCGACACCATTACAGGCGCGCCGATGGCGGCACTTTTCTGTACCATCTCGACTGAAACCCGGCTGGTGAGAAGTATGATCCCCTCGCTCGCCACAACGGACGCACGCGCTAGCGCACCCGAAAGCTTGTCCAGCGCGTTATGACGGCCAACGTCCTCGCGCAAGGCAACGATGCCGCTCTTGAAACCCCAGAACGCCGCGGCATGAACCGCGCGCGTCTCGATGTTGAGTTTTTGATGCATTGGCAGGTTCTGCATGGCAACCATAATCTGCTCCGACGAGAATTGCTGCCCTTGCTCGATAATGGCCGCAGGACGCATGGCTTCCGCGATTGAATCAATCCCGCACAATCCGCACCCTGTCGGGCTCGCAATATGCCGCCGTCGGTCCTGCAGACGATGAGCTTTTGGTTTGCTGAGCCACATCCGCAGTTCGACACCGTCATCGAGAGGCACCATGTCAAAGGACTCGATATCAACAGCAGAGTTGATGACGCCTTCATTCAGGCTGAAGCCGACGGCAAAGTCCTGCAAATCCTGCGGCGTTGCCATCATCACCGCATAGGTCCCACCATCATATGTGAGCGCTACAGCGGTCTCTTCCGGAATCGAACGACGGCCTGAGCTGAGACCGCTTTCCCGCCAAATCTGGCGATCAACGACTCGGACCGGTTTCATCAGTTGCTCCGTGCATTCAGAAAGCCGACAGGCAGGCATTTGCGAAGCAATTCGCCAAAGCATCCGACCTGGTTGTGATCGCGCATCTTCGCAGTGACGCCTTGCAGCCAATATTCAAGATCTTCCGCGGCTCACCTCTGAATGCTCCGGGCAGAAAGGCAACACGGACTAAACATTGCGGCCTGACGCAACTTTCTCAATTAAAGACGAATTTAGCTTTCTGAAACCCAGTTTAATGGCGCGAAGCAAATATCGACCTTACAGCATGAATGCTGCAGCATCTGGATTTTGCAAATAGGCACGCATGCTTGTGACCGGAAAGCTTCTCACTACCTCGCGTCGGAACAATCGCCCTTACGCTGTTTTGCGTGCGTCCCACAATTATCTCGTGACCGACTTCTTTCTCACGCTCTTGTTACACCTCTCCGCTGCGCTGCCTCACCTGCGGCCCGGCAAGCGCGACATCTTAAATCTCGGAAAAACGCCAGCGATTGCAGATCTGGTGATTGAACGGGAATTTAGTGGCAACGACAAGTCAGCATCCTCATCTTCAGACCATCGCGACGTCGGCATTTGTCTTCCTCGGACACGCCAGCGTCTGACAAGGCCCTGTGGCGGAAAGTCCCGCCCATCCCAACGGAGAATGTTATGAGAGGACGAGTGATGATGATTTTGGCAAGCGCAGTGCTTGCCGGCAGCCTTCTTGCCACTGACGCGCAAGCCCGCGGTGGCGGTGGCGGTGGCGGTGGCCATGGAGGTGGCGGCGGTGGAGGCCATATGGGCGGCTTTGGTGGTGGCCATATGGGTGGCTTCGGCGGAGGTCACATCGGCGGTTTTGGCGGAGGCCGCATCGGTGGCTTTGGCGGAGGTCGCATCAGCGGTTTCGGCGGAGGTCACATCGCCGGCATGCACCGAGATCACTTTGGCTATGGAAGACGTCATTTCGTTCGCGGCGGCCTTTACGGCTACGGCCTTGATTGCCCGTATTACCAGCAATACAGCTGGCCATACACCTGCACCTACTGAACGGTGGGCCAATTCGGAAATCGCCGACGCGTAGCTTTCGCTATCCCACGATTCTCGTATTTGAACTGGCGTGGGAAGCGTCGGCCAAGCAACCTGCCACACCCTTGATGCCGCATCATGCGGCGTCAAGGTCAATCCGCGGCACCCTCATCCGAAAACTCTCACCTCCCGATTGAATTCGAATTTAATGTCCTAAACGCCAATTTAATAGCTCGCCTCCGCACGTTGCTCATCATTCAGTAAATCGCTCGAGCCTTCGAGCGGCAACAGGCATGCAGTTTTCCACGCCGGAGGTGCTGATATGAGCATTGAGGGAGAATTCGTACGCTTCACATCTCGAGCCCGGAATCCACTGGCGTCCATCAGGGATAGCATCGATGCGGGTTATCTGGACGACATCCACCGTTTCGAGGTGCTCGAAAAGGACCATGAGTACGAGTTCGCCAAACGTTGGCGCGAGCGCGGTGACCGTGATGCCGCGCACCAGCTTGTCACAAGTCATCTACGTCTCGCCGTCAAACCGCCATCGGCTACCGCGGCTATGGTATGCCCATCTCGGAAATCACCTCCGAGGGCAACATCGGCCTGATGCAGGCATTGAACCGCTTTGACCCCGAACGAGGTTTTCGCTTTGCCACTTATGCGGTGTGGTGGGTCAGGGCTTCGATACAGGATTACGTTCTGCGATCGTGGTCCCTTGTGAAAATCGGAACTACCGCAAACCAGAAGAAGCTTTTCTTCAAATTGGGCTCGGCGAAACACAAGATCTCTGTCCTCGATGGCGGCGACCTGCGCCCAGATCAGGTAACTTTGATCGCGAAAAGTCTTAATGTCGCGGAACAAGATGTCGTTGACATGAACCGACGCCTCATCGGTGATACATCGATCAATGCGGCAATTCATGAGGAAGGCGAGCCAGATGAGGAAGGCGGGCCAGATGAATGGCAGAACTACCTCGTTGATCATGCCGGCGCCCTTGCGCCCGATATTGCCGCGGAGCAACAACAGATTGGCGATCTGCTGCGCATTGCCGGTACCGTGACGATGCTGGGTGATCCCCATGCCGTAATTAATAATGACCCGCTCCGCCTTGGCGCAGACATTGCCGACGGACTCGATATCTGATCGCGACAGACCCGAGGCCTCCTCGATCGCGTCCCAGGAGGTCGCATCAAGGTCAACCAGCAGTTCATCGATTCCGGTGGTATGGTTCGTAATGAAATCACGGTCGAGAACACCGGGGCCGCCTTCGGCAAGGCTTTTTGCATCGAGTGCCAGGACGGTCTTCATGATTCCATTCAGCACTGCGATATCGCCGCCGACCTTCACCAGATAGTAGGTCGACGCGATCGGCGTCGAGCCCAGCATGAGCATCTCGACAGGATGCTGCGGCGATGTGAATCGCTCCAGCCCGCGCTCGCGCAGCGGGTTGAATACGTTAATCGGCACTCCTTGCTTCGAGACCTCGCGCAGCGTCGTCAGCATGCGTGGGTGATTGGTCCCGGGATTATGGCCGATACAAAACAGTGCGTCGCAATCATCGAAGTCCTCCAGGGTCACCGTTCCCTTGCCGACACCAATTGATTCCGGCAGGCCGACGCTGGTCGCCTCGTGACACATGTTCGAGCATTCGGGAAAGTTGTTGGTTCCGTATTCCCGCGCAAACAGCTGGTAGAGAAAAGCGCCTCATTGGATGCCCGGCCGGACGTGTAAAACTCCGCCATATCGGGATCCGGCAATGCACGGAGCGCGACACCGATTTTCGCCAGCGCCACGTCCCACGAAATCGGCAGGTATCGGTCAGTTGCGCGGCCGTAGACCATCGGGTGCCTCAGACGACCCTCATTCTCGAGGTCGAAGTCCGGCCAGTTCCAGAGTTCGCTGACCGTATGAGCTGCAAAGAACTCCGGCGTCGTCCATTTGGCCGTCGCCTCCCATGCGACAGCTTTGGCGCCGTTCTCGCAGAACTCGAACGACGAGGTATGTTTCGGATCGGGCCAGGCGCAGCCTGGGCAATCGAACCCGTGCGGCTGGTTCATGCCAAGGAGACCGCGAGTTTCCTTTACGATAGCCATCTGGCCGCGAACGGCAACTGCAACAGCTTTCAGAGCGCCCCACCCCGCCGCCGCACCTTGGTAGTCATCGACACCCACAACATCGTCTTCGCTCATGGCACGCTCCATCGTCGCGGCAACATCTCGCCGAGACATGCTTCCCGATTGGACAGATGATTTCCATCAGAGATAGTCCATAGACATCGGGAGCGAACGCGACCCGCTCAAGTAAAATTACTTTTAGCTTCTGCACGTTGCATCTTTCATAAGAATAAGCGCGCGAACACGCACACACTTCAATCAGCGTTTCGACCAAACAGAGATTCAGAAAACTAAATTCGAATTTAGGTCATGCAACCGGCGTTGCGGTCAGGCGCGATTGATCGGCGTCAAAAACATAAACTCGTATTTAATTGAACCGGTGGGGCCAGCCAGCCAACTTCCCGACCATGAGACTTGTCCGAAACGTTTAGAGCCGGCCGCAACGAGACGCTGGACAAGAACTTGAACATCTGCCGCTGCTGATTTTTTCGAAGCTGCATGAGCCGCCACTGGGGGACTGACCGATGTCCGATAGCCTCGCATCCAGCGAAATCATCTCAAAACCGATCGACGCGGGAGTCCGCCGCGGCGGCGCGGTTTTCAAACGGAGAATGACAATGAGATTCTCGTTGATCGGGGCGATCCTTCCAGCGCTGGTTGTCTGCAACGCTGCCACGGCGCAAGTTAGCGGCATGGCCAGTCCGACACCCACGATGGGGACCACCTCGCCGCTTGGCTTAGGAACGGGTTCGGCGGTGTCCCAAACCGGCATTCCCCTTGGCTCTACTGAAATCGCATCCCCCGGCGTCAGTCCGGCGCCCACCGTAACGGGCACCATCGCAATGCCGAGCAGCGGCACGACATGCTCGACCTTGGGGACTTCGCCATCGTCAATGTTCGGATCCACCGCGAGCTTCGACGGCGGCGGCATGGCCGCTGGATCGGCGGCGCCTGCCACCGCGGCGACGTCGGGAATGTCGACCTCGTCGGGAATGTCAGCGACATCGGGAATGTCGACAACCTCGGGGATGCTGGAAACATCGGGCATGTCGGGAATGTGCGGCTCCGGCTCGAGCAGTATCGCCTCGTCGTCGACCCCAACGTCAACGTCGCCCACAACGCCGGGTGGTGGCGCTCGAACCGGAATTCCGTTGGGATCCACCGAGATTGGCAATCTTGGAGTTAGTTCCGCAGCAACGGTACCGACGAACAACGTATTGCCCACGGTGGGTACGGTGGGAAGTTCAACACCGTTAATGCCAACAATACCCATCGTTACATCTCCGCCCATTGCTTCATCTACGCCGGCAAGCACTGTTGGGAACACTTTCGGGACTCGTCCCGGAAGCAATCCGAGCGGCTCAACATTAAGTCCAACAGGGCCGGGCTCATGACTAAAGAGCCGAGTCTGTCCATCGGGACCACCGGAACGCCGATCACTCCGGGCGGCTAGTGACTGAAACAATTTTTCATCTGTGAACGAGGGTGGCCGTGAAAAAGAAAGTCGTTGTCTCCACTGCCTTACTGACTGCGGCGCTTGCGGCCGGCGGTCTGCTGTACTTCACGCATACTCAGGCATTGGAGAAGGTCGCTGCCGCGCCCGCTCCACCGCCGGCGGTGTCGATCGTCGCCGGGACGGTCGCCCAGCATGACGTGCCGATCTATCTTAGCGGTGTCGGCACGGTGATTGCGTACAACACCGACGTCGTTCGCGCCCAGATCCAGGGGCAAATCATCAGCATCAACTTCACCGAAGGCCAGACCGTGCATGCCGGCGACCTGCTCGCGCAGATCGATCCGCGTCCCTATCAGGCCTTGATTGACCAGTACACTGGAAACCTGGAGCGCGATCAGGCCCAGTTCATCAATGCCCAGACCAATCTCACTCGCTACAGCCAATTGGGAGACAAGGGCTGGGCCACGCCACAATTGATCGAGACCCAGAAGGCGCAAGTGGGCCAGCTGCAAGCGGCTATCAAGGCCGACCAGGCCCTGATTGACGCCGCGAAGGTGCAACTCAGCTTCACGCGCCTGACGTCGCCGATCGATGGAGTGGTTGGGATTCGTCAGATCGACGTCGGCAACATCATCAGCCCGTCAACTGCGAACGGCCTCGTCGTCGTTACACAGCTCGATCCGATTTCGCTGATCTTCACTCTCCCGGAGACGAATCTGCCGCAAATCCAGCAGCAACAGGAAAAAAGCAAGGCCCCGCTCGCGGTTCTCGCCTACAGCCAGGACGATACGACCCTGCTGGATCAAGGCGTGCTCGGCCTTGTCAACAACGAGATCCTGCAGACAACCGGCTCGATCCAGCTCAAAGCGAATTTTCCTAACAAGTCGCGCCGGCTCTGGCCGGGCGAGCTCGTCAATGCGCGGCTGCTCGTCGATACAAGGCATGACGGCCTGACCGTCGCTGCATCGGCTGTACAGCAGGGTCCGAGCGGAGCTTACGTGTACGTCGTCGATCCCAACAACACGGTCGAGAGCCGGCCGGTCAAGGTCGCAGAGATCAGCGGCGGTCAGGCCCTCATTGATTCCGGGCTCAAGGCCAATGAGCAGGTCGTGGTCGACGGTCAATACAAGCTGCAACCGGGCACGCGTGTCACGATGCTGCACGGCCAGGCAGCGCAGGAAGCCATCGCACAAAGCGCGCAGCAGGCACCCATCCCATGAACATATCCGCGCCGTTCATCCATCGGCCGATCGCTACCGCCCTGCTGATGGTCGGACTGTTGGTCGGCGGCCTGGTCAGCTATCCCCTATTACCGGTGGCAGCCCTGCCGAACGTCAATTACCCGACCCTTCAAGTCACGGCCCAGCTGCCAGGCGCCGATCCGCAGACCATGGCGTCTTCGGTGGCGACGCCACTCGAATTGCAGTTCGGCGAGATCCCGGGCCTCGCCCAGATGACGTCGGCGAGCGCACTCGGCTACACCCAGATCACCCTGCAGTTCGATTTGAACCGCCAGATCGATGGGACGGTGAGCGACACGCTGTCGGCGATCAATGCTGCGACCCCGTACCTGCCAGTGGGCATGCCGTATCCACCGACAATCCGGAAGGTCAACCCGGCTGACACCCCGATCCTGGTGCTCGGCCTGACCTCGGACACCCTGCCGCTGACCACTGTTGATGCCTATGCAGAAAATATTCTGCTACAAAAGATTTCGCAGATATCCGGCGTTGGCCTCGTGGGTATCGGCGGTCAGCAGAAGCCCGCCGTCCGCGTGCAACTCGACCCGCAGGCTCTGGCGGCCCGCGGCATCAACCTCGAGGATGTGCGGACGGCGCTCGGCCAGGCGAATGTCGATCTGCCGAAAGGCACGCTCAACAGCCCGCGTCAGACCTATACGCTCAACACCAACGATCAACTGCTGAAGGCCGACGACTACGCCAATCTGGTGATCGCCTATCGCAACGGAGCGCCGGTTCGCATACGCGATGTCGGCCGCGCTGTCAGTGCGCCGGAGAATGACCTGATTGCGGGCTGGTACAACCAGAAACGGGCGGTGATCCTGGCGATCCAGCGCCAGCCCGGCGCCAACGTCATCAACACCGTGAACCGGATCAAGGCGATGATGCCGGTGCTCCAGGCATCGATCCCGCCCGCGGTCAAGGTCAATATCATCTCCGACCGCACCGAGACCATCCGGGCTTCGGTCAGCGACGTGCAGTTCACGCTGATGCTGACGATCGCGCTGGTGGTGATGGTGATCTTCTTATTCCTGCGCAATTTCTGGGCCACCGTTATTCCGGCCGTCACCGTACCGCTGTCGCTGGTCGGTACCTTCGGGGTGCTGTACGAGCTCGGCTACAGTCTCGATAATCTCTCGCTGATGGCTTTGTCGATCGCGGTCGGATTCGTGGTTGACGACGCTGTGGTCGTGATCGAGAACATCGTGCGGCACATGGAGGAAGGCGCCTCCCCGTTCGAAGCGTCGCTGAAGGGTGCCGGCGAGATCGGCTTCACCATCGTGTCGATCACGCTGTCGCTGATCGCTGTGTTCATTCCGCTGTTCCTGATGGGCGGATACGTCGGATTGCTGTTCCGCGAATTCGCAATCACGGTGAGCGTCGCGCTCGTCCTCTCGCTGCTGATCTCGCTGACGCTGACGCCGATGATGTGCGCACGCCTGCTCAAGCCGGAGAGCAAGGAGCACGGATGGCTGTACCGGTTTTTCGAACGTGGCTTCGATGGCCTGCTCAACCTCTATGAGGCCGGCCTCAAGATCGTGCTGCGCCATCGCTTCATCACCCTGATGACAATGCTCGGCACCATCGCGCTGACCGGGTATCTCTACGTGCTGATCCCCAAGGGTTTCTTTCCCGAGCAGGACACCGGATTGATCATCGGCCTGTCCGAGGCGGCGCAGGATATCTCCTTTCAGGCCATGGCCGAGCGCCAGCAAGCCTTGCTTGATGCCCTGATGCGGGACCCTGCGGTCGCCTCGATCGGCGCAGCGGTCGGCGCCGGCGGCGGCAACACCACGGTCAATAACGGCCGCGTTTACATCGCGCTGAAGCCCAAGAGTCAGCGCGGCAGCATGGACCAGGTCCTCGCGCGGCTGCGGACCGACCTCGCCAAACTCCAGGGCATCACGCTCTATATGCAAGCCGCGCAGGACATCACCATCGGCGGGCGAGTGTCCAAGACGTTGTATCAATACACACTGAACGACGCCGATCCCGGCGAGCTCAATCATTGGGCCGCGCTGTTCCTCGATAGGATCAAGACCGTCCCGGGCATCACCGACGTCGCCACCGATCAGCTCAATGCGGGGCCGATGCTTGATATCACCATCAAGCGTGAAGTCGCATCGAGCTACGGTATCCTGCCCTACACGATTGACAACACGCTCGACGACGCGTTCGGCCAGCGTATCGTCTCGACCATGTACACGACTCTGAACCAGTACCATGTCGTCCTGGAGGTCGACCCCAAGTTCCAATACTCGCCCGAAGCGCTCAACGGCATCTATGTCAAATCGTCGAGCGGGCAGCAGGTGCCGTTATCGACGCTGGTCGACTCGGTGGTGAAAGTTGCGCCGCTCGTGGTCAACCATCAGGGCCAGTTTCCGTCGGTGACGATCTCGTTCAACCTCCTGCCGGGCACCGCGATCGGCCAAGCGGTAAGCTCCATCCAGCAGATTGAGAAAGACCTCGGCAAGCCGCTCTCGCTTCAGACCGGCTTTCAGGGCAACGCCCAGGCATTCGGGGACTCGCTGTCGAGCACACCGATCCTGATTGTCGCCGCGCTGTTCGTCATCTACATCATTCTTGGTGTGCTATACGAGAGCCTGATTCACCCGATCACTATTATCTCGACCCTGCCATCGGCCGGCCTCGGTGCGCTGCTGCTGCTGATGGCGGTCCACTACGATCTCAGCGTGATCGCGATCGTCGGCATTATCCTGCTCATAGGCATCGTCAAGAAGAACGGAATCATGCTGGTCGATTTCGCCCAGCACGTCGAGCATGAGGAGGGTCTGACGGCCGAGGAATCCATCTATCGCGCTTGCATCATGCGGTTTCGGCCGATCTTGATGACGACGATGGCGGCGCTGCTTGGCGGCGTTCCGATGATGCTCGGTAGCGGAGTCGGATCGGAGCTTCGCCAGCCGCTCGGCTACGCCATCGTCGGCGGCCTCGCTCTGTCGCAGGTTCTCACCCTTTATACGACGCCGGTTGTCTACATCTACCTCGACCGGCTGCAGACTTGGCTGTTCGGGGAAAAGAAGAAGCAAGCGGTCGCCGGCTACGCCGACGCGGCCCCCGCCGAATGACCGAGGATGAAGGATACGCAGCCGCGTGAAACGCAACTACGGAGATCCATACCCCGGTCGATCCGTGAGGCATTCTGAATGCTAATTTAATGGCTCACCACAATCGCGGATCTATCTTTCATGTACCGCAGTCGATTTTGCAGAGGAGCGACAACTGATGTTTTCGAGACGGGATGTGCTGGCAGTGTCCGCCGCAGGCGCTGTCATGACTGCAACTGCAGCGCGAGCTGCCTCCTTCGGTAATCCGGACCTTCCGCCGCAAGGCGCTATCAACGCCAAGGGTCCGGGTAATCTCGCCGATCCTGGCCCGCAAAGCCCGGCCATCGGCAACCAGTTTCCCTCGGCACAGTTTCCGCCGGCAACCGATGTCGGCGGCATGCCGATGGACTGGGCATCTTTCAATAATGCACCGAAGCGCGTCCAGAATGGTGGCTGGGCACGCCAGGTGACGGTAGAGGACTTTGCAATTTCGAAGGAGATATCAGGCGTCAACATGCGGCTGACCGCCGGCGGCATCCGGGAATTGCACTGGCATCAGGCCGCAGAGTGGGCGATCATGACTTACGGCAGTTGCCGCGTGACGGTTCTCGACGCGGTGGGCCGGCCCTACGTCGCCGACGTTAATGAGGGCGACCTGTGGTATTTCCCGGCAGGCCAGCCGCATTCGCTGCAGGGGCTCGGCCCGGACGGCTGTGAGTTCGTGATCTGCTTCGACGACGGCCACGCCAACGAATTCAATACGCTGCTGGTGACGGACTGGTTCGCCCACACCCCTCCCGAGGTGCTTGCCAAGAATTTTGGCGTTCCGGCCCAGACGTTCGCAAAGATTCCGCTGCAAAATCTCTGGATCTTCCAGGGGACCTTGCCCGGCGATTTGGCGTCGGACCGCGCCGCAGTCAACAAGGGCGAAAATGGTCCACCGCACCCATTTATCTTCCGGCTTGGATCGTCAGCTCCGACAAAGGAGTCCAAGGGCGGCGACGTGCGGATCGCCGACAGCAGCAACTTCATGGTCTCAACGCGGATTGCGGCCGCGCTGGTAACGGTTCGTCCCGGCGGGGTACGCGAGATGCACTGGCATCCGAACGCAGACGAATGGCAGTATTACCTCAAGGGCAAGGCACGCATGACGGTTTTCAATACCGGCCCGAATGCGATGACCATGGACTTCAATCCTGGAGACATCGGTTACGTCAAGCGCAATCTGGGGCATTACGTCGAGAATGTCGGCGACACGGACATGCAGTTCATCGGGGTGTTCAGGGCTTCCCAGTATGAAGAGATTTCTCTGTCCAACTGGCTGACGCATACGCCACCAGCATTGGTTGCCCAGCACCTGAATATAGACGAAGCGACAATCGCGAAATGGCCGGACAACAGCCCGGGCGTAATGCCCAGATCGTAGTCGGCATAGACGTGAAAGTCCGTCACCTCGCAGCAAGCAGCTCACAATGAGTTTGGATTGAATCAATCCGAACTCGTGACGGGGCGGTTTCAAATAAATAGCGCATGATGTTGCGCTCGCGTTTCATGCTCTCGATATGTTGCACCCCTTTCCGCCTTTGGGCTGTCCTAGCCCTCGCCTACCATTGTCCTTAAAAACGCAATTTTGCTCGGCCGAAAGAAGATTGTCTGCTTCATGGGGACATCCCCGACAACGCAAGCAGCGACAGCATTAGCGCGGGCGGCATGACGAGGAGGCCGTATCTGAGAAACCGAAGAGGCGCAATCTTCACGCGCTCTCGGCGCAATGCGATCAGCCACAGGATGGTGGCGAGCGAGCCTGTCACGGAAAGATTGGGCCCGAGATCGACGCCGATCAGAATCGCGCCGACCACCTGTGGGGGCACCTGCGCAGCATGGCTTGTGGTGGCCGCGATCAGGCCCATCGGCAGAGGTTGGAGGCGACAGCGACGACAATGCCTGCGACCCACGACGTCGCTTGCGGCGACGTCGCCGCAGCGTCGTGCAGGTTGCCCGCTAGCGCTGACAACGCACCGGTTCGGTTCAACCCCGCGACAACAACGAACAGACCCGCAACGAGCGGCAGCACGCTCCACGAAATGTCTTTGAGAATCGGCAGCGGCGATTGCCGCGCGATGACCCGCACGATGGCGGTCAAAGATGCCCCGGCGCAAAAGGTCGGTAACCCCAGTGGCCGGGCGAACGCAGATGCCGACAGCAGCACCACCACTGTCAGCGCAATTCCGATCGCTGCAAGCTTGCCACCTAACGTCAGTGGTGGCGCGTCCTTGACAGCGGCGACCTTTGCATTGAGCGCCGGCCGTTGCGTCAGCCGCAGTACGACGTATGTCGCGAGGATCGCAACAAGTGACGGCCCGGTAAAATAGCGCAGCCATTCCGAAAGCGCCGGCATCTGCCCGCCGAACACGACGAGGTTGGCAGGATTGGCGATCGGAAGCACAAAACTCGCGGCGTTGGCGATGAAAGCGCAGATGAAGAGATAAGGGAGTGGCTCGACCTGCGCGGCCCGGGTCGCTGCATAGACCGCCGGCGTCATCACCACAGCGGTGGCGTCGTTCGACAGGAACACCGTCACCAGGGTGCCGACGACGTAAATGACCAGAAATAGTCGTTTGGCCGAGCCGCGCGCATGGCTGACCGCCTGGGTCGCGAGCCAATCGAACAGCCCCTCTTTTCTGGCGACTTCAGACGGCAGCATCATGCCGATCAGAAAGAGGTAGACGTCAGTACCCCTGCCGACGGCCGCGACCGCCTGCTGCCAAGACAGCAAATTGAACAGCACCAGCATCGCCGCACCCGCCACCGCCCAGACAAACTCCGGCCAATTCCATGGCCGGGCGATCACGCCCGACGTTGCAACAGCCGCAATAGCCCAGATGGCTGAGTTGAACAGCATTAGCCTGCACCGACGAGCACGGCCGCAGGAATTCTCCCGCCGTGCTCAGCAAGCCTCCCTCCTCGACCAGGATCCGGACGTCGACAACTGCGCGGATTAAGCTGATTAAGGATTGCATCGAAAGCGGCTTCGCCCTTGTGAGCGATTTGCATCAACTTTCCCCTCTCGATCCATAACAACTTGTCGGCATTTTCTGCTTCATCCCGATGATGGGTGGCTAGCAGGACGGCTCGCCCGCGCGTTTCGGATCGAATATTGTCGATCACGAAAGTGGCCGTTGCGGCGTCAAGCCCTTCCGTCGCCTCGTCGAATAGATAGGCATCTGGCGATGCGACAAGCAGACGAGCAATCCCCAATCGCCGCCGCTCTCCACCGGAGAGGCCTGTTCCACCATCTCCAAGCCGATGATGTAATCCCTTCAGCAGATTTGCGATCGCCAAATCAAGACCGACCGCCGCCACAGCGATATGCAGCTCATCATCGCTTGCGTCGGGCCGGCCCATCAGCAGATTTTCGGCGATCGAACCACGGAACAATTCGGTTCGCTGCAGAAGATAGCCGATACGCCCTCCACGCGCCGCCAGTCCCGGCCGGGTGAGACGCTTGCCACCGAGCGCGACAGACCCACAATCCGGCGTGAGCAGGCCGGCAGCGAGGTCCAGAATCGTCGACTTGCCGCCGCCACTCGGCCCAACAAGCGCGACCGTCTCGCCCGCTGCTACGCGCAGCGAAATGCCGTTCACGACGGGCTCATTTTCTCCTTGGAAAGTGAAGGTGACATCGTCGAGTTCGAGGCCGCCGAGAGGATTCGAAAGCTTATATTTGGCCGGCTTGTCCATCGTCGCATTGTAATGCCCTAGTAATGGCTGTATCCGGCGCGCGGCGAGCGTCCAACGCCCGATATCCAACGCCGCCAAACGAAGCGGAGCCACCACTTCGCCGAGTGAGAAGCAGAACACGACAATGGCCGCAAAGATCAGCGGGGTTACGTTGTGCGAGCCGACTAGAGCTACCCCACTGAGCAGCGCGCCGAGGACGGCGCCCTGACTTCCCAACGATGCCGCCAACCGCAGGCTGGCATCGAACTGAATGAGACGAAATTCAGTCTCGGCCGCGTGTTTGCACGCTGCAGTAACGCCTTCTGCCTGAACAGCGAGCGCCCCCGCAATGCAGAGCTCGGTGCGTCCGCGGTCCAGATCGGCGAGGCGTGTCCGGGCAGCGTCAAGTGCCAGCATTCGTCGTCGCGCCTCACGGGTCGCGAAAACTCCGATCAAACAGGGCGCCAGGACGCCGCCGAGCAAAACAGGCGTGATCGTCGCGACAGCCAAGAGCGGACTGATGCCCCACAGGATAATCGCAAAGCCCGCGAGGATGACGGCCGCGGCGACGAATGGAGTTGCGAAGCGGATGTTGACGCCATCCAGAGCGTCGAGGTCGCTCGAAAGTCTCGCAAGAAGCACGCCAGCGCGCGGCCTGACCAACTCGCCACGCCCATCTGCAATAGACCGGAAAACGTTCACGCGCAATCTCGCAATGAAGTGAAAGGTAGCGTCGTGAGTTGCAAGCCGTTCGGCGTAACGGGCAACAGTACGCACGATGGCAAACAAGCGTATGGCGGCGCTGGGGATAACCGTGTCAAACGCTACTAAACCCATTCCAGCGATCGCCGAGCCTGCGATCAGATAGCCGGAAAGCGCGAGCAACCCTGCCCCAGCCGCAAGTGTCAGTGCGGCCAGTGCTATGCCACCCACGAAGCGCCATGGCGTGGATCGGATAGAGGAAACAAGCACCTCCAGAAATGCAGCCATTCCGGTCACGATTCGATTTCCACGACGCTGCCGCAGCACAGCGTGACGATGCGATCCATCCGGCGAGCGAGATCCCCGTCGTGTGTCGCAACAATCAGTGTCTTGCCCCGCGCCGCATCCACAAGTGCTGAACGAACTTCATCCGCCGTCGCGCCGTCGAGATCCGCCGTCGGCTCGTCCGCGAGAATCACCGGTGCAGCGGCCAGCACGGCGCGCGCGATCGCGAGACGGCGAAGCTCCCCGCCCGAGAGACCGGCACCATTCTCGCCGAGCGGCGTCAGCATTTGACGTCGCATCCGCCCGACCCGTTGCGCCAGGCGCGCCTTCTCGAGCGCAGCTGGCGCGCGCTCACGGTCGATCGGCTGGTCCCCCAGTTGAAGATTTCGGCCGAGCGATGCCTGCCGCACATACGGCTCTTGTCCGATCCAGGCCATTCGACGACGTAAAGTCTCCGCCGTGTCGCTTGTAAGGAACGTGCCGTCGATCGCAACTCGGCCCTCAACTCCCCTGATGAGACCTGCGATAGCGTGAAGCAAGGCGCTCTTCCCGGCGCCGCTCGCTCCCATGATCGCAACGTGCTCGCCGGCGGCGACGGCAAGGTTCGCACGCTTCAGTATCGGACGCTCGCACCCTGCGAGCCGTACAGTCAGCCGTCTGACTTCCACGGACGACGCAAACGGGCGATCGAGATGGCGACATGCGGTGGCATCAAGGCGACCAACAATGCTCGGCCGCCGAACGCTGAATATGTCATCGGTGCGTTCTGCAAGGCCTGCCACGGCCGCGCGATCATGATAGCCGGCCGCGAAATCCCGTAACGGCTGAAAGAAATCTGGTGCCAGCAACAGCATGAACAACCCTCCAGATAGTCCGAAAGTGGTCAGCGTCGCGCCAAAGCTAATCCATCCCAACAGATAGAAGCCGATATAGAGCGCGACCATCGCGACGCCGACGGTCGCGAAGAATTCGAGCGCAGCAGATGATAGAAATGCGATGGAGAGCACATCCATGGCCGAGCGTCTCACGCGCTCACCGGAAGCCTCGATTGCTGCGGCTATACGCTCTTCCGCGCCCAATAGACGGATCGTCGTTAGACCGCGAAGGCGATCGAGCAGTAGCCCGGTCAAGTTGCCGGCCTCGTCGAGTTGCCGGCGGCTCCGCTCCCGCGCCGTTGCCCCGATCAACGCCATGAAAACCGGGATCACGGGTCCAGTGATCGCCAGCATCAACGCGACCGCCCAGCTAACCGGCAGAATCGCGACCAAAATTGCAACCGGGACCACCACCATCCTGAAGCGGGCGATCTGGTACCTGACGAGAAAAGGGTCGATTGTTTCTACCTGATCAACAACAAGCGCCGCGATTTCGCCGGCCGGCGGCCGGGTGGCATCGAAAGGCGACCACGGCAGAACGGCTTGAATGAGCGTGCGTCGCAGATCCAGTTTTGTCACCACCGAAGCGCGAGCGCTGAGCGCAAACGCTACAGCCTCCGCGACCGATCGCGCCACCAGCAGCAGTGCGAATATCGATGCGAGCTTAATCGGCGATAGTCCGGTCAGCTCGGCATCGGTGCCGATTGAAACAGCCGCGACGATATCGGCGAGTATCAAGGCTTGGGGAATCCAGACCAGGTTTGCAGCCAGCAAGAGCGCTACCGCGATGGGCGGGATGCGGCAGGAAAGTATCCCGAAGCGATCGGTCATGAGGACTCCGCTTTCGGAAGCAGGAAAAGGTCGACTAAGGCGAATCGTTGCGGCCGGCGATAGGACGATCGCTGTAGTACTGTGATCGCGAAAGGCGGGTTCGCCCACTAAATTGGGATTTAGAAACCTAAATTCGATTTTATCCGAACCACCGGCAGGCGCCTCAGTGCACCGGTGTCGCGCGGACTTTGCCCCTGAATACCCGATAACTGATAACCGTGTAGATCAGCATCAGCGGGTAAACGAAGATCCCCTCTCCCCAGAACATGAATGCCAGACTGGAATGAGGGGCCGCAGCCTCCTCGACGGTGATGACGTAGGGGATCATGTATGGCCAGAACGAGATGGCCAATGTCCCGAAGGCCGACAGAAAGATCAGCGCGACCATGTAAAAGGGCAATCCGTCCCGATGGCGTTCAACGCTGACCGCCAGCACGATGGCCGCCAAGGCGGCAATAGCAGGAAAGATGAAGAGATAGGGACGTTCGATCCATCGATGCATGATCTGGAGATTTTCAGCCAAAGCAAAAGAAAAGACGATAACCAGAAAGATGAGCAGCCCGATCGACAGATAGGGGACCTGGCGATAGGCGGCGGCCTTGACGCCCCCATCGCATTTTCTGACCAGCCAACAGGCGCCAAGAAGCGCGTAGCCGAAACACAGCCCGATGCCGCAAAGTGCGGCGAACGGACTGAACCAGCCAAAATCGCCGCCGGTGTATTGGCCGTTTGTGAACGGCAAACCCTCAACCAGTGCGCCAACGGTCATGCCCTGGACAAATGTCGCGACCAGCGAGCCGCCGAAAAAGCTGAAGTCCCAGATCCAGCGCATCCGCTCCGCCTTGTAGCGAAACTCGAACGCCACACCGCGAAGGATCAGAGCTGACAGCATAACCACGAGCGGAAGGTAGAACGCGGGTAGCAGCATTGCATATACGGCCGGAAATGCCCCCCACAGGATAACCGCGGTTACGACCAGCCATGTCTCGTTACCGTCCCAGATGGGCGCGACAGCACCCCACATGGCGTGTCGCCTCGCTTCATCCCGTGTCAACCCGAAGAGAATCCCGATGCCGAGATCGAAGCCGTCAAGCAACACATAAAGCAAGATGCTGATGGCGAGCAGCGATACCCAATACATGATCATGGCTATTCTCCAGCTTCCGCAAGCACGCTTGCATCCTCACCCGCAAGCGAGAGCGGCCGGTTGGGCACCGCCGCGGATGCCGGCTTCAACATTGGCCGCACAAGGCCAGTCCGCAGCAGCCGATAGATGTAGAAGATGCCGAATGCAAAAATGAATGTGTAGATGATTCCAAAGATCACGAGCGAGATCGCCGCAGCTTGCGCGGTCAGGAAAGGTGTCATCGCGTCCGCAGTTCGGAGCAATCCATAGACGGCCCAAGGTTGCCGACCAACCTCAGCCGTGAACCAGCCGGTCCACGTCGCGATAAAGGGCAACGGGAAGCTCAGAAATGTCGCCCACAAGAACAGGCGATATCGATCAATCATTCCCGCAAGACTCAGGTACGAGCCGATGAAGGCGACCGCCAGCATGATCAACCCGCACCCGACCATGATGCGGAAGGTGAAAAATGGGATGAGCACCGGGGGCCGGTCTTGTCGTGGGAAGCTGGTCAACCCGACCTCCTTGGAATCAAGACTCATGCTCCCGATCAGGCTTCCAAGAACGGGTATTGAAATTGCGTATTTGTTACTCTCCGACGCTTCATCGGGAATGGCAATCAAGACTTCGCTTGCGGGCTGCTCGTCATGCCAGCGACCCTCGATGGCCGCAAATTTTGGGGGCTGGTAATCATGAACATAGTCGCCGGCCAAGTGTCCGATAAAGAGCTGGATCGGCACCAGCCCAGCCGCCAGGCAAAGCCCCATACGGAGCATGATCTTGGCTTCGGCACTGAATCTCCCGCGCAGCAGATACCATGCGCCAGTCGCGGCGACGCAGAACGCTCCGGTCAGGTATGCCGCAAGCAACATGTGCGGGAACCGCACCCACACCACCGGGCTGAGGTTGATCTTTGTCCAGTCATTCGGAACGAATACCCCCTTTTCCACGGCGTAGCCGACGGGTGCCTGCATCCAGCTGTTGTTGACCATGATCCAGAAGGCGGAGAACGTCGTCCCCAAAGCGACCATTCCGGTTGAAAAGAGATAGAACCACGGCGCGACGCGAGTTCGGCCAAAAATGAGAACTCCGAAAAACGTTGCCTCCAACATGAACGCCGTAAATGTCTCATAAGAAAGCAGCGGCCCTTGAATTGGTCCTGACAGCTTGGACAGCACGCTCCAGTTCATGCCTAACTGAAATGCCACGACGATACCGGACACGACGCCCATCCCGAACGCTACACCGAATATCTTGAGCCAGAAGTCGAATAGCACGCGATAAGCCGAGCGGCCGGTGCGCAGATGCAGCGCTTCAAGGACGGTGAGCCAGGCTGCCAGTCCGATGGTGAAGGTCGGAAATATGATGTGAAATGAGATGGTAAATGCGAATTGAATTCGCGACAAGAAGAGAGCCATGGATTCCATCGGAAACTTCCTAAGAGCCTGTGTCACGAGTTCTATGGGCTGGTCGACCAGCTCGTTTCGTACGATCCGCGGCGGCGTAAATGGAGGTTGGCCCTAACATTACAGTTGCCGTTTTGCTTTGAGGTGCGCGCGCCGAGCGATCGCCTGGTGAGCTCTGCGCCAGAGTGACCATGCGATGATGTGGGCGGGTTGGATCCGCTTTCG
>Ga0193724_1000039_pt1 | contig 28021 bp, 30 predicted proteins | sample H2a1metaG_FD_146005 | JGI IMG/M metagenome (GOLD analysis project Ga0193724, IMG submission 146005) | Soil microbial communities from a riparian zone of the East river system, Colorado, United States - H2a1 | ecosystem: Environmental > Terrestrial > Soil > Riparian zone | place: USA: East River... | reverse complement strand
AAGTAGTAACCCAGGACCATTCTATTGAAGAGCCCAGGGCAGTATAAATTGGACCTGGAAAGACCACTCCAGAGGCTGACTCTTAGACCTAATAGGATATCTAAACTGTTAAGTCTAAGAGTCAGGTAGTTGGGGTTGCCCAAAGTGTTGATTGACCATTAATAACAATCATTTCAAATCTAATTCTATGTAAACAAACTACTCTCTATCTGAATCAGAATCACTATGAGCAGCAATGGGAATAATTGGGTGTACAACCTAGGCCATTCAATAGGGAGTCCATTGGCAAGAAGCACATGATACCATGTGGCAGCAAAGGATCTGGCCATTGAAGTGTATATATGTGCCTGCTTTGCCGCATAAGCAGATACACCATCTGCAATGTCAGCCTCAAGTTCACCTAAGTGTGCATCACCTTGCTCCCTCCACCATTTAGCTTTCCAGTCAAGATATGCAATGACGCGATGATACACCCATACGCCTGTTGACCCCCGAATACGTCCGAAACACAATATCCGACGCCCCGATCTCATTCCACATTCTCCGATATGACGTCGCGACATTCTCGATTACTTCGAACCACTTAGCACCTTCGAACATTTATCGTGGAATTACCCGGCCTTATCGCGTTTCACCATATCCATTTGTTCTAGTCTGGTTTGCATTTCAATTCGTCGTCCCTTGAGTAAATTTTCCATTCTATACCCTTCATGTGTATTTACATTCCTCTCTTTCCCCTGTAAAACTCGCCTCCCCCTTGAAACTTTTCATTTCATTCTCTTTCGATTTTCTCTATCTCCTTTGTTCGATTTTCTTTGTACTCTTCTCCATTTTCTTTTCTATTTCGCGCGATTTCTTTATACTTCTCGATTTATCATCGCACCCCAAAATTGCGTATATAAACCTTTGTAAATCTTGTAGAAAAATAACAACTTGTGTTCCCCCTTCGCTCTCATCGCCCTCATAAGACTCATAAAGTCTTAAAAGTCACTTATCTGCGCTCTTGCTACCCTCCGATACCTTGCGACCTTTCGATATTTTATCATCGCGTGTTCCGAACTTGTTTATACTTAGCGAAGTTAATCGCTACGTACTTGACCCGCTTCTCACTCATCCCTCATACCTCTGAAGCTTGATAGGGAACTTCTAGACGACCTCTCTCTCATATTCCCTGGTTAGATCCCTCCCAGGAGTATCATTTTGGAGCCCACCGCGAGGGTATCTCTAGAAAATTGCGTCTACTCAAGCTTCCGATTCACCTCTTACTCCCCTTTCGCCATTAACCCCTATCTCCTCTCCACCACCATCGCCACCACCATTACCTATACAACTCTCAACTACCACACATCGCTATAACCTCCGATCTACCGCTCGTCGCAATCTCCAAACAGAACTTCGAACTTCAATCCAGAGAACTACTCCAGACATCGACATCCAATCCGACTCCAGTCTCTCAGAATTCTTCATACGCGAACCGACTACCGTTTCCAATGACAACTCTTCTACCCCATCCATCTCTCCATTATCTTCGCCCAACTCAGACTCTATCGAAATGGCCGATAACACCAAATCTATGCCCGCCCGTGGTCATTCGACAGCACCTTCCTTCCATACAAGCCAACCTCGCGAACTTCGCCGATACTTCGAACAACTGGACTATAACTTCCGAAAATGTAATGTCAACACCGATCCAGAGAAGAAACAGTTCGCGCGACTTTATGTCGACATCGATACTTCAGATCTTTGGGGAGCAATCCCAGAACATGCCGATGCAATTAAATACGAGGACTTTGTCAAAGCCGTCTATAAGCTATACCCTGGTGCCGAGGACGAGTGTATGTGGTCCATCTCCGACATGGACAAACTAGTCAGTGAACAACTTCGCCTAGGCATCCACAACGCGAACGAACTAGGAACCTATTATCGCGCCTTCTTCACCATCACTCAATTTCTTCGCAAGAAAGAACGCCTCTCGGAAGCCGAACAAAGTCGCGCCTTCGTCCGAGGGTTCCAATCCGAGCTTTGGGATAAGATTAAACAGCGTCTTGACGTCAAATTCCAAGATCACTATCCTGACGACCCTTATCCCCTCCAAGGTGTCCACGATGCTGCACAACACGTTCTCCATGGGACTTTGCCGATCCCAGTCCAACTTCGCGACACTACCTCGACTACGACCCAATCTCCCGCACCCGCATCTACTGTTAAAACAGAGGATATCGTGACTATTCTCGACAAGTTCGCGTTGATTCTCTTAAAGGCGCTCACTCCACAAGTCACCCAACAATCGTCGCATACTTCTAGTGGACAACAGAGCAATAGGCCCAACTGTTGCAATTTCTGTGGAGTTCGCGAACACTACATGCGAGATTGCGCTTTAATCGCGAAGTACATGCAGGATGGAAAAATAAAGAGGAACAGCGATGGGAAGATCATCCTCTCGACTGGCGCATTTATTCCCAGGACGATCGAGGGACAGTGGATGAAAGATCGCGTCGACGAATGGCATCGCCTCAATCCTAACCAGCTCGCGATGGGAATGCTCTCCAGCAACGCTTCCCCCTCTACCGAACAACTCATGTATGAAATTCACTCTGCATCTGCACCATCTACTTCAGGTGCTTCGACTTCGCGATCCACATTTCAACTATCCAAAGACGATAAAATCGCGATGTTGGAATATGAGTTGAATGCGTTGCGACAAAAGACGACCTTCGACGGAGTTGAGATCCCTGTGCGCAAGAAGCCAGCGAGAGATCCTCCTGTCGGTCCTGCGAACCAACCTGCCCCTCAGCCCGCGAAAGAGAAGGCTGCGAACCCTCCTGCAACTTCGAAACCAGTCGAGCCGCCAGTACACCCCTTTGTGAAAGCAGGGGAGCCACACTATCGCCCTCCCCACGACCGAAACTTCGCTGGTGTCAATAAGCCCAATAAAGAGAAAGACTTCGCATATCGCACCTGCCCTCCGATCCACGATGTCAAGATCGCTGAGGAAGTCTACAACCGCTCGATGAATAACCCGATTGTCACTCTTACGCAGAAAGAACTGCTTTCCCTATCCCCCAAAATACGACAGAAGATGCGCGATGAAATTACTCCGAGACGTGTACCACCCGGGATTCGCGAAGCCAAGATGCATGACATTTTTGACGAAGAGATCTTTCTCTGCGAGGACCAGCGCGACGAATCTGAGCCGATTATTATTCCTGACTTCTACGAACAATATCTCAAAAGTCTCGCGCCTGGCGAACAACCCGACCCCAATATAATTATCGTCGCTAAAGACTCTCATGCGCTCCGGTCGATCCATATGGTCGTTAACAATCAGGAGAAAGTAGAGTGCATAGTAGATCCCGGATGCCAAATTATCGCGATGTCGGAAGCAGTCTGTCACGATCTCGGTCTCGCATACGACCCCTCCATACGTCTCAACATGCAATCGGCTAACGGAGAACTCGACAAGTCCCTTGGGCTTGCTCACAACGTCCCTTGTCGCATCGCGGACATCACGCTCTTCCTGCAAGTCCATGTGATTCGATCGCCAGCATATGATATTCTCGTCGGACGCCCGTTCGATGTTCTTACCGAAAGCGTGGTCAAGAATTATGCGAACGAAGATCAAACAATCACGATCTGCGATCCTAACTCAGGACGGTGCGCGACCATTCCGACGGTTCCGCGAGGCCCCCCGAAGCATCATAGTGTCCCTCCTCCTCATCCCACCATCAAGAACACTGCGACGGATTTTCACGACCTGAGAGGTTGATTGACGATGAGGCCCTCGTCGCGATTGTCCTCTCCTTCGACTCTCGAACTCAAAAGGCGCTCATTGAAGCATATACCCCGATACCCAGCGACTCCGATTCTCCCTCTGTACTATCTCGTGTATACCTATCAGCCTGTGATTTCTCGGTGGTCTCGTCCCATTTCTATGCTTCCCACAACTCTACCTCTCTGTCAGCTCAGTCTCGCAACCCCACCTCTGTACCCTCCCCGATACCTCCTAAGTCTACATTCTCTCTCGCACCCTTCGAATCTGTGTTCGCTGCGGAGAAGAAGAAATATAAACCTGTCGCCCAGAAGATTCGACCTATAGCTGCCGAACTACCCGAACGATTTCGCATACAACGCAAGATCATAGGAGATCCTCTCGCCGACATCCCAAAACTTGACCCAAATCCCCCACCCTTCCGACCCAAAGGGCGATACACCCAAGAACGACGCGATGCGCTCGACAAAATACATTCATCCAATTTCCTTTGGCCTCGAGAACGCGATCTACTTCACGACTTCATGTGCAAGCAAGAGAAAGGCTTCGCTTGGACAGATCTTGAGCGCGGTCGATTTCGATCCGACTTCTTTCCCCCGATCGAATTCCCTGTAGTCCCTCATACGCCCTGGGTCCTTCGCAATATTCCGATTCCGCCTGGCATCTACGACGAAGTTTGTCGCGTTATCAAAAAGAAGCTCAAAGCCGGAGTTTATGAGCGTTCAAACTCGTCTTACCGATCGTGATGGTTTACAGTACTCAAGAAAGGAGGAAAAGCGCTTCGAATCGTCCACAGTCTGGAACCACTCAACAAAGTCATGATTCGACATGCCAGTGTAGTCCCAATACCCGATCACCTAGCCGAACAATTCGCTGGACGATCCTGCGGTGCGATGTTGGATCTCTACGTCGGATACGACGAACGTCTTATTAAGGAGTCATCGCGCGATTACACCACCTTCCAGACACCCTTCGGAGCACTGCGACTTGTCACCTTGCCTATGGGATGGACGAACTCGGTCCCAATTTTCCACGACGATGTCACCTTCATACTCCAGCCAGAGATACCCGAAGTTACCATCCCCTATATCGACAATGTACCAGTCAAAGGCCCTCCGACCCGATATCTGCGCGACGACAATACCTACGAAGTCATTCCAGCAAATCCAGGCATTAGGCGTTTCGTATGGGAGCATTTTAACAATCTTAATCGCGTCGTGCAACGAATGAAGTACTGTGGAGGAACATTTTCGGGTCACAAGCTCTTGGCTTGTGTCGAGGAGATTGTCGTTGTAGGACATCGCTGCACCTATCAAGGTCGACTACCAGACAAAGACAATGCTGTGACGATACGAAATTGGGGACCTTGCAAAAGTCTTTTGGATGTTCGCGCATTCCTCGGAACAGTCGGTGTTTGTCGCATCTTTATACGCAACTTCGCACATCGCGCACACCACTTAGTCAAGCTTACTCGCAAAGACGCTCCCTTCAAATTCGGTCCAGACCAAATCGCTGCTCAAGAAGACCTCAAAAGTGTGGTACTCGAGTCTCCAGCCCTTCGAGCGATCGATTACACTTCCGACTCCCCAGTCATCCTCGCAGTCGACACATCCTATATCGCGGTCGGTTACCACCTTTGTCAATGCGACCCCAATAATTCGCGCATTCGATATTACAATCGATTCGGCTCCATCACGCTCAACGATCGCGAACGAAGGTTTTCCCAACCAAAACTTGAAATCTTTGGTCTATATCGCGCAATCAGTGCTCTCCGACTATTCCTCATCGGCGTCCGGAATCTTGTGGTCGAAGTCGACGCCCGCTACATCAAAGGAATGTTGAACAATCCGGATATCGTTCCTAGCGCGAGCATAAATCGCTGGATACTATCGATCCTCACCTTTCACTTCACCCTCGTACACGTTCCAGGATCCAATCATGGCCCAGATGGATTATCGCGACGACCCCCACAGCCAGGAGATATTCCTGCAGAAGACGACGACTTCGAAGATTGGATAGATCAGCTTTACGGATTCGTACATCTCATAAATCCAGTGGTTCCTAGGTCAACATTTGGTCGAGTTCATTTGATATTCGCCTCAGCTGCTGTCGCCGCAGAACCCTCCGATATTCGCGATGTAGTCCCTCCTGAGATATCATACGACGACATACCGCGAACAGAACAAGCGAAATCGGACGACCTCAGACTAGTCAAGGTCACTCAGTGGTTGAAGGATTTGGAGCGGCCGAAGAACATCTCGGATGCGAACTACGCCACTTTTGTCCGATATGCGATGGACTTTTTCCTTATCGAATCGCAGCTCTGGAGAAAGGACCCACAAGGCTCGCACAAGCTCGTAATATCGCAAAATCAACGAATTCCAATAATGCAAACAGCCCACGACGATCTCGGACACAAAGGTCTTTATGCGACGCGATCTCTCATCATGGAACGTTTTTGGTGGCCTCACATGCTCTTCGACATCGCCTGCTTCGTGCGGACGTGTTATCTTTGCCAAGTTCGACAATTGCGCCAAGTTCTCATCCCCCCAGTCGTCGCCACTCCTGCCCCTCTCTTCGCTAAAATATACGTCGACACTATGCACATGCCGCCCTCGAGATCATTTCGTTATATTGTCCAAGGCCGATGTTCGCTCACTCAATACCCCGAATTTCGCATGCTGCGCTCGGAGAACGCGCAAGCCATTGGAGACTGGATATTCGAAGACATTCTTTGCCGTTGGGGTTCCCTACGCGAAATCATTACCAATAATGGGGCCGCCTTCGTAAAAGCAATCACCTACCTTTCCAAGCGATATAAAATCAACCATATTCGGATCAGCGGATACAATTCTCGAGCCAATGGTCTAGTAGAGCGACCACACTTCGACCACCAGATCATGTAGTGCTGATATATCACACTGACTAATTCCCCACAGAGTGTGTTATATCACTCTGACTCCACTACAATAAGGTTGATATATCACTTCATTGTAAGCATTACCACTTATCATCCATATACTTACCTGGATTTCTAGTGTACTTGTAATATTTTTCGGAACCCAACCCCAGGCTTGTGGGTGTGCATGACTATTTTATTGAGTAAGCGTGACATGATAAACTAATTGGGCAGCCTCAGATGCACAGCGCCGCATACCCGCTCCATCCACCCACGTACCTCATCGTTGCCGACGCCGATCACACCCCTGCACTAGCCATCATTGGGCACCTCGAACCCATTACCTGCCACCAAATCCGGCACCTTGTCCCATTGTTTTGCGAATTTACCTGCCATCCGCCGACGAATAGCAGCCTGTCGACAGGCATATGCCCAGAGTCCTTCTGCATGCTCTGGAGACGTCGCATGAGACTCAGCAGCCACACCTCGGCTCTCCCATTCCCTGGCCTCCCATTCCAAGGTCTCCAAGACGCGGCGCATTTCTTCCGGTAGTAATTTCACCTCTTCGGACCATCGCAATGCCCGGGATCGACTTTTACACCATTCGACACGCAAGGCTACAGCACTGATCTTAGCACAAACACAGTAGAATGAATTGCACATACACTCATGCAAACGTTCATCGTCATCGACCTCCCTTGCCACTCCCTGCACAATCCATATCCACGAAATCGTCCTCCTTCCCTCGGAAACACCATCCATCGCCACCGACAACCCACGGATATCCTCATCATTCAAACGGCGCAGTTCGTCCTGCCAGATGGGATCCTTCTGGAGGATAGGGCCAAGGATCAACAACACCGCACGGGCAACCCTGTATGCTTCTGCAGATGCCGCGATATGTGCATCGACTTGTTCAATCCGGGACCTTGAGCGAGTATTGGCCTTTTGACCACGGACAAATCGATCCTTGTGTAGATATAGCGCGGAACGTAGACGTAAGCGTGATCGTATCATCTCCAATGCTCCGTGGGCTTGTGCATAACGGAGCTGCCACTCATATAATTGCAGTTTCTCGTCGCACTGCAGCGACGTGCCGAGCATGGAGGGGAGGTAGAGTTTGATCGCTTGCGTTGATTCTGGTGGTGACATATCGGACCTTGCTGCAAGTGCCCGGGCACGGGCTAGCGAAGCGGTTGGACAATACAGCTGTTGGATGAAAAACCAACTTTTTATCTTGGCCAGTAGCGCATTGCTATGCTTAGTGATCTCGCCCCGCTGTAGGTCAGTTGAGTGTAAGCCGAGAGACTTCACATCGCGAGCCAGACGTCGCCTGACAAGATGATTAGTAATATGATGCTTGAGATAATACTGACATACTGTTGTTCCTCCAGTTCCAGACCGCTTGTGATGAAGACGCATGGCGTAACCTGTTCGTGCATCATTTGAAGCTCCCCTCTCGCCATAGCTTCTGCCTCGGCTGCATACATTTCCAGTTTAACTGCCGCCTCCGTAGGTCCTAAAGATCTATCAAACTACGTTACACACCAGAACGAATGACGCACCTTTAAAAATGATGGTAAACGGGTTGGGCGCATTCTTATCCGCTTCCCACCGCTCAACCATCGCCCTCCACTCCTCTACATGTCTCACGGGAAGGACTTGTTCATATCGCGCATGTTCGGCAACTTGAACTTGTGACTCGGGAACAGCAACCTTGATCTTTCGTAAGAGCGTATCACCTGTACAATCTGTCATAGCTAGGGCTCACAACTGGCATGGCTAACTCACCCATACCAACAATCTTCTCCCAGTTACAATCATTGAGCAGGTCGTCAATGGCGTCACGGCGTGAACCAGGACCCATCTCCTTGAGAGCACTCGACGCGCCACTGATTTTATCCCAACCACGCTCAGGTGCCTCGCCATCCGTTCGTCCAACGTGTGGTGTGTAGTTGAAGGAGAACTGCACTTGGCAGTCCTCAATGTGTGCTGGCAGGTGGAACTTCGGGACCAAAAATATAATAGTCATATCCTCGCCATCGAACTTGAACTCATGGGGGAACTCCATCATCCGTTCATAAAAATGCTTGTGCCACTAGCAAGCGATGTCGTACGAGACAATCAGCATCATGACACCGGAGTCGCGCGTACTACTATAGAACAGGTAGTCCATGTTGCAATACCTGTTGGAAGGGAATCGATTCATGCCTTCTAATTAGCTATTGAGGGACTCACCTCTCTCCTTTTTGAAGGTCTCCGACACCACCTGCTCGTTTCATGTCATGGCGGATACAGTCCACGGCGCCAATTCCCGTTGCTGCCAATCCCCGCGAGTTGTAACTGTCAGCGTTATTAACAGCTTTGTGTGCATTGCACGTGCTAACCTGTTGATGGTCACTAAGGCCCTCCAAAACTCGGGTATAACTGAAAAGAACTTACCTCCGAGTCTCCCTTGTGATTCGCCAGATAAGTCTTGTATTTTTTTTCCTCTACTACGAAAGCCCACCCAGAGTTCAACCCGGGATCTACTTCATCGCTCGAGACATTTTTGCGCACGTTACGAAAGTTGGCATCAAGTCCCAGGAACAAGGCATACAAGTATCTGTTGCATCATTGTGAAATTATGCATCATTGCGATGGCAGAGCCTACTCACCTTCTGTCCTCAGGTGCCAGCTCCCAGTTCAGTGGTAGATTGACTCCTGGACGCGGACACGCCGGACATCGCACCGCCAATTCATACTCCCAAGTGCCTAGAACGCCAGTTGGATCATGGCCTCTGCCTCCCCGCTTCAACATCTTCACGTGCCGCCATTGCTTGACCATCCGAATCCATGCCTCATAGCGATCCTGTATAAATGTGAAACGAAGTCAGCAGAACAGCAATAAGATCTTTGGCGGATCAAAAGTACCTTTGGCGGATCGAGTCCGGTATTGTCAGTCATACGGGCTAGACTCTGATAGAACTGAAGGAGAGAAATCTTCGTTGGTACCATAAGAATTGGAATCGTTCTAGGATGTTAAATGTCGCTGCGGTTCTGGGCATGGTCACCGTGGCTGGCATCAGTCGGCGACGCAACAATTGCACTGTGTGGCCACCAGAGGGCGCGCTCTCGCAGCCACAAAAGTCGAGGGTGACGCTGTGGATGCCATATGTGTCAATAATGGTGAAACCATCTTGAGAAGCTGGTATGGGATTTGCGCAAGTCTGCCCAGGGGGGTGATTTAGCTGAATGCGTTGACCTAACTCCATCAGAGATGTGCAGTCGAAAAAGGTTCCTTTCCAATGCTAGATAGTCACACATATGTCAGAAACAACAAACATGATGAGGGAGATCTCACCTGGATGCGGTGTAGAGGTAAATGTACGTGTGAAGTGCGGAGACATCCGGCGCAAAGCAAACTTGTGTCGTCACAGTCCTTGCATCGGTACAAGGCATCGGCCTTGTGACAAAATCGACAAACAATTGCGTTGCCTCGTCCACCGTCGGCAGTAGTAGAGTGCGTCGGACAGCACGATCCTTCCAGCCGAATAATTTCCTGTAGATACAAATCCCGATGTTCCCGTGCCCAATGCAGTAGCGGGTGATCCTGTCAATAGCAAGATCACCTTTTGCTCAGAAGTTTGCTCAGAAGACCAGATGGACTGACCTACCGAACGCCAGTGGCGTCTCTTGCGCTCATCGGGGTCCAGGGCATACTCCTCAAAGGTGCTGTCCAACTGTGCCGGGGTGAGTAACTCGTCAACTGCTGGATCAGGTTCCTCGTTCCAGAGAGGTGGCTCTGGAGCGCCATGTTTGTTAGGGGAGGGAGGAGCCTGCATGTAAGTGCGAGATGTAGATAGCTTGCCGGCGCCCTCTGAATTGATTTGAACGTGATTGAACAAAGAAGGGCCAGGGGAGGAGGATGAAGATATAGCCCTCGCAGAGAGGGGAATGGAGGACGGGTATACTCCCGAGGGTGAATAGGCAGTGAAGCCAGAGAGGTCGACTTTGCGCCGTTTGGTGTGAGCTTTCTTGCTCATGATGGAGGTGTGGGCGTGGGCGTGTGGGATCGATCGTAAACGATAAACGATACCGACGCGCGCAGAACACGTGAAGTACTATTTTGGACTTGTACTATATATGGGCTATACACAACTACTACTACTTCGCCTTCTTGTAGCGGTAAGCCCATCCCTTCCAAAACAGAGATTGTCTGAGTTTCTAGGGGGTTGTCAGTTTAAGCTCGCACCAATCTTCAAGAATAAATTCTTACTATTTTTTTGCGCTCCCTAAGCCACTCCTCCAAATCATCTATATCTTCTTGTGTCTTAGCTGCTGCCGCTTCCAATTCACCTTCGCTCGCTTTGACCGGGAACTTGTCGAACCAAAGAGGAAAGAAAAATTCATGCAAAAATTCATCGCGCGAACCCGATGCAAACGCCTTAAGGTAAGCCGGTAAGTGTTCATTGAAGAACAACTCTTGTTCGTGGGTGTACTGCTTCCGGCGCCGTGTGGCTGCAGAGGACTTGGTTGCAGAGGACCTAATAGCAGGCATAGTAACTATCCTGTGCGGACATTGATGAGCGAACGAAATATGAAGACCACTGTCTCACCTAACTGAGGGAAGTCCGAGAGTGTGGGAGGGGTTTTCATCGCCGTCGTATTTATTATGAGCCAATGGATGCTTTTCTTGAGGATCTGCTTAGCTCAGACGAGATCGCCGCGATTCCGCGATTCTTGTGGCGTGACCGGGCCTGATACTGTAACTGGGTCCTCGATGGCTTGAGACGCCAGCCTTCGATTAGAAGAACAATTGTGCGGGAAGATGGGATTGGGCTGTCTCGAGTGAACGGGCGTTAGCAAGCGACAGCGAGAGTATGCGACAAATGTGGAATCAGAAATGTGGAATCAGTGCACACTCGTGAAGATATCAACAAATCGTACCGATCATTGTCTCAGTGTTGAGGGTTCAGAGGTATCGAAGATTGGGTTAAAGCGAGGGCTTGGATCCATGGAAAGAGGTGGGGCTCAGATTTACTCAGAGTATACAAGAGAATCGGAGGTGATTTCAATACTCACTCGGAGGGCGCGAACAAATCGTAGTACCGGAAATACTGCTATGTCGAGTAGTTGGGTGGTTCCAAGTGATTGGCAGGTGGGCGATGGCAAGAGGTTGATAGGGTTATAGGGTGGTAGTGAGCGTGAACGTTGGGTAACTCGGACTTGGATAGCGAGAAGCTGTGGGCGATTCGGACTCGGATTTGGATAGCGAGAAGCTGTGGGCGATTCGGACTCGGATAGCGAGAGGCCGTGGCTGGAGCTGGACTTACACGGATTATGCGACAGGGTTATAGGGTGGTAGTGAGCGTGAACGTTGGGTTACTAGGGGGTGGGAATGGAAAGGTGAATCGTATGCAAAGGGGTAAGTAACCTAGCGTAGCGGATGGTACTGTCGGTGAGCTTGATAAAAGGAACGTGTGGAGAGGTGAGGTGAAACAGTAGAGCGGGGTGGCAAGCACTCGCTTTCACATCTTGAGTCCGAATCGTTACAGCTGTGGCTGGACCTGGACTTACACAGATTATGCGACAGATGTAATATCAGTACACATTCAGAGATAGCGTCAATGAATTGTACCGGAATAGGCATTATGGTGCTACTAGACTTCATTGAGAGTACTAATATAAGCCGTCAACTTGAAGCTCCAGCTCTGGCTCACGACATTCCACCTGAACCGGTTGATGGGGAGCTGAATGGGACTAGTAAGAAGCCAACTAAGAAGGGGAAATCCGCGAAGAAGACCGCTGGAAAGAAGAAGTAGGTGCGCCGTTGACATTTGCCTCACATCATACAAGTTGAATCGGTTTCACAGATAATTGCACTCAAACTCAAACTCAAACTCGGACTTGGACTTGGACTTGGACTTGGACTTGGACTTGGACTCGGACATGGACATGGACTGGACTCGGACATGGGCACGGACATGCAGACTTGGACTCATTCTCAGAATTCTTTCATCTCGGCACATAGCAACTCATGTGTGCATCGCTTTCTTGCTTTCTGTTGTTGTAGCTATTCAGGCTAGGTAAACATAGTGCGCTTTTGCTGATCCGCCCGCCCGCCTGCCGCCACTCACTAGGTCGTAGTCACTGACACTTATAGTAGCACTCGCGTAGTACTCGCAGCCAGTTGCGATTGGCAGCCACTCGATCACGATCGGTTTACTTCCACTGGTAAGCTTTCCTCTGATATTCTCTTGCGCCTTTATTATTGTAGCTAACTTAGTACTCAGATAAGCACATTACCTCGCCCACAAACTACTTCGCTCTCGCCTCAAAAAAGGTACGTTAACCATCCTGAAATGTGATCCAACTGCAGCAAAAATTCTAGCTCATATTAATCAACATTACGACAGTCATAGCGCTCACATTTTGTGTACGCCCTCTTGTGAGATGCACAAACACGCAGAAGAACGCAAGACTTGCGAGGCCGTACGCTAATAGACGTTGGTTGTCCATACAGAACGTGGATTGTAAATCGGATCGCTGGTTGATGCAATTCAGTCAGTGCCAGACTCGGAGTCCACCCTTTACTAATACCCATAATGCAGCATTACCTCGCCCTCTTATGCCCTTGTTCATAACTAAAATGTATTCTACTATTTTGTTGCCGTTTCAAAATGTAAAAAAGTTTTTCTGAGCGACCTCACTGACAAAGCCACGGTTGGGGGTGCTCCGAGTCCAATTACACTGACAATGTAAATAGAAGCCACACTTGGGCCGCTGAGCCACCCTCTGTCGTTGCAAAAATGGTAGGTAGATACATTGATTATCGAGGCGTGTATCTAGACCCTACGACTTACGACTCTACGCCAGTGACTCATGTTTCCCTGCCCCGCACGCATTCGTTGCGTTGGTTTTGGTGGCCGGCGAGGAGTCAGTCGAGGACTCGGGTTCGGGTGGTGGGTCAGTTGAGGAGTCAGTTGAGGACTCGGTTTCGGGTGATGGGTAAATTGGTGCATTGAGCGACTTGAGAGTCTCGCGCAAGAGCGGACGCAGGTGATTCAGGCTCTCCACAACTAGGCTGCAGGAAAAACTCAGCTAATGGTCGCTAAGTGGAATATTTGATTATAGAACATACCCGTGTTCAATGGCGGCCAGCAACAAGGCAATATTTTTCGGATCTCCAATTATTGCAGGTTTAGTAGTATCCGCGGGTTTAGTAGTGTCACTCATGACGCTTGGAGGTTGTGGTTGGGGGGGAGAGGGTCTCGGGAGGGACAAAGACGCTGGCGTTGTGTTGGGGGATTGTGGTAGGATGAGATCGGTTGGGGAGGGTCCCGGGAGGGACAAAGACGCTGGCGTCGTGTTGGGAGATTGTGGCAGGATGGGATTGGTTGGTGAGTCGAAAAGAATGCGGTGTGGGTTAAAAGTATGACACATGCGGATCCACAGCATGGCCACCAGTACATCAGCGGGAATGAATCGACTGCTGCCCCAAAATTTGAGGACTCACCTATGGCACCTCCGACCTGGACAATGCCCGAGCAGTCTGAGTTTCTGCTCTCGTGGTCGACCTTGTACGAAGAGCATCATGCCACGCGAAATTACGAAACGTTTTGGCCCAAGGTGTATGTCGCCTGGTTTGCGCGGTGGCCTATTCAAGCTGTACCAATCGACCCAGCCTTGATGACGGAGGGGGACAAAGCTGCGTTGGCTGCAGCCTTGAAGAAGAGACGTGGGGTGAGATGAAGATGTATGTGGTCTTGAAGCGGTAACTGACCTTACAAAACTAGGCAATCAAATCTTGGTTTCGTAATCGCTCCAAAACACATTTTGAACACGGCAGCTCCGCTGCAGTCAACAAACTGACTCGCCAAATCCTGTCCACTGTCAAGACGTCTGTCAGTAGCGGACCTCGAACTCGTTCATTGCACAAAGTCGAAGCATACTCCAAGCTGTTTTACAAAGCAAAGCACAAGAACGCCGTTGATCAAGCGGTTGGGCCTCGACGGGACGACGAAGACAAGAAGGAATTCAGCGCACGTCGCTGGAAAATCCTCAGGGATATTGTATCGGAGGGTTTTGATAACACGACCGCTGAGGAATTAGCGGAAGTGGAAGAGTTTCTCAAGCAGGAAAAGCAAGACTGAGACGCCACAAAAAAAGAGGAGGAGGAGGCGCAGGTTTCGATGAGTGCTGAGGAGGTTTCTGCGGAGAAATATCTGGAGTAAGTGAATTCTTTTTATCTGTATGGTGTGCCGAGCGCTTACTTGCTTGCGTTTTAGAGCTATTGACGCCCTACCAATTGTCCTCAAGGAGTTTTTTCAAGCCCTGTGCGCTTCAATGGGCTGGTCATTTAGTGTGTTGATGGGTGGGCCGCATCCACGCCTTCATGGCGAAATTTCAACTATGAGGTCTGTTTTTTTTTTCTATCGTACACTTCGGGAATTAACACTAATCAACCCTCTATTATACAGTTTCCACCAAACCCCTGCCGAGATAGGCAGCAGCTTCGGACGTGTCCACCCCGACTTCGAGCATGTCTACATGCATCCATTCCTCGCATACCTGAGAAACAAATATCGTAAGGGAACTTTCTTTGCTTGGGTGGCATAGAGCTGACATGGCAATCCATGTTAGCTCATAGCCTGCGTGAACAGAGGGCTGTGGGACAAGTGCCCTCGAGTATTTTTTTAAATCCTATGCCCGACACAATCATGTTGGATGGCAGCGCTGATCCTGCACCTCCTCCTCCATCTACTACCCCTCCTGCCGCTCCTGCCGTCGCAACTACTGCCATGCCAACCGCTCCCGCCGTCACAAATACCGCCCCTACCACTCCTGCCGCCGCACCTACTACCACGCCGACCGCTCCCGCCGCATCTGCCACTGTTCCTACCACCACCCCTACTGCTCCTGCCTCTGTTCCTACCACTACCGCCGCCGTTTCTACCACCACCCCAGCTGCTGCTCCTGCCGCCTCTCCTACCGCCACGCCAACCGCTCCCGCCGCATCTACCATCCCTGCCGCTCCTGCCGCCGTTTCTACCATCACCCCGGCTGCTGCTCCCGCCGCATCTACCATCCCTGCCGCTCCTGCCACCGTTTCTACCACCACCCCGGCTGCTGCTCCCGCCGCATCTACCATCCCTGCCGCTCCTGCCACCGTTTCTACCACCACCCCGGCTGCTGCTCCCGCCGCATCTACCATCCCTGCCGCTCTTGCCGCCGTTTCTACCACCACCCCGGCTGCTGCTCCCGCCGCCTCTCCTACCACCACCCCTCCCATGGGCGCTCTTGCCGCTCTTCCAGGAGCACCACCTCCTGCCCTCGGTGGTTTCGTATTTCCCGATCTCAGCAGCATGGTGGTCAATCGGCAGCTGCTGCCGCTAGCGGTAACGTCTGGAGTTACAATTGCAGAGTCTCCTCCTTGGGTTTAAGAGGCCGTTCTGTATTTGCGAGACCCTAGCCTGGGCGAGGAGTGGGAGCTGTGTGTGATGCGATGGGTGGAATTAGAGAGGATTTTGGAATATGGTGCGCATCAATGTACTCGATGGAACGTTACGGACCGCCCGGCCGAATTCCGCCCCTGGTTGAAATGGGGGAGGCAATATGCCAGGTTGCCGGGGATCACTGACGCAACGTCCTACGCGTCCCGTCTCCTTTTCTAGTGGAATCAGCTACAACCCGTCTGGCGTCGAGGCACGGGTCGCTTACCGCGTCCTCGATACACAGGGGATTGGGAGGTCCTGCGCAAAGGTGGTAAGAATGGTTTATTGACGGTTTTGATTATGTTTACGTGGTGGGGCCGGTGTCCTATGGTTGACAAGCAGGCCTGGAAGGCCGCAGCCGATGACATCGCCCGGTCCTTGCAGGGAATGATCGAGGTCGCTGAGGAGGCCGAAGAACCTACGTGGCCCAAAAAGAAGACCAGACGCTAAGCATCCCGGCCCTCGTTTTTTTTGTTTTTGTCTTTTGTTTCTTTTTTGTTGTGTACATGCATGTATCATACTTATAAAATGAATGCATGTTACACAACTTGAACCCCAAATGAAGGAACACACAGTAGTACAGTACCCACTCTTTCTTTCTTTTTGTTTTCATGTATGTTTTTTATTCTGTGTATGTTTTTTTATTCTGTATATGTTTTCTACTCTTGTGAAATGAAAACTACGACACTACCATCTGGCTATAGGAAATAATCAGCAATGAACGAAATGTGGTAAAACAAACAGCAGAATGGTGGGAACATAAGTACCCCATTTGGTATGGACCCTGAGTAGGTCCAGTCCAGGCACGGAATATATAGTATATATATATTATTTCCATTTATAATGGTTTTTGGTATTTTCCAAGGGGGTTTTATTGCTAGTTTCTATAGGGTGGTAAGCTAGAGGCAAGTGATATATCAGGGCCCAGAGTGAATCAGACAGAGTGATATAACACACTCTGTGGGGATTCAGTCAGGAGTGATATATCAGAGTCACATTATAGCCTGACTTCGACATGCGACAATCGCTATTCAAAGCTACACGAGGAGATCAGTCGCGATGGTCGCTTTCTGCCTATTCAGTCTTTTGGGCCGAGCGAATCACAGTTCGTAAACGCATGGGATGTTCCCCCTATTTCGCAGTCACTGGCTCTCATCCGGTCCTTCCCCTCGATATCTTTGAAGCAACATATCTCCAACCACCACCCGATTCGATTTTATCCTCGACCGACCTCATCACCAGACGAGCCATTGCATTACAAAAACGAGCGGACGATATATCGCAGATTTATTCGAAGGTCTACAATGCTAGAAAGAAAGCAGCGCTACGATTCGAACAGAAACATGCGACAACACTACGCGATTTCAACTTCGCTCGAGGAGACCTGGTCTTGGTGCGAAACACCGCGATCAAGAAAGCCCTTAATCGCAAAATGCGACCTCGATACCTCGGACCACTTATAGTCATCTCAAGAAACTATGGAGGCGCTTACATCGTATGCGAACTTGACGGGTCAGTCCTACATCGGCCGATCGCAGCCTTTCGAGTCGTTCCCTATCTAGCAAGAAAATCGATACCCCTACCGGAGAACTTCATCGACATCGATACCAACAGACTTCGCAAACTAGAGACAACAAACGATATTGACGATGATGGAGATGCCACCAACACAGGCAGTGATTCGGATTCAGAAGAAGATTCTTGACATTACTCTATTCCTTTTCAGGCTCTCCACCTGATCTCATTGTTTGCTCCTTTCTATCAGATTCGGAGGAGGTTTCTGGATATTTTCCTTATATTCCTTTTCAGGCTGTCCACCTGATCTCATCGTCTTCTCTTTTGTATTAGAGGAAGTCGCGATATCGAAGATTCGTGTTCACGCGAGAACACCCGAGGTTTTCAGGCAATGATGACTTTGAGCCTTTCCTCGTTTTCTTTTATTGCTAAGTCCCATTTTATTCATTTTCACTTTTATATTCTTCATTCCTACTTGTTTCTCTTTCATTTCACACATCTCAGACCAATGGACCGCGCGATTTATTCGAGACGAAAACAAAAACAAAAATTGTTCGCAAAAAGAAAAATATAAGTCGCGAAGAGCGACCACGGCGACGCAAAGAGGACCGCGACAACAACGAAGGAGGGAGGGGGGCGCGAACTTATCTCAATAATTTGAGGAGCTTCTCCTCCTGCGCCTCCAAGTCCCGGACCTGCGACCCCATCACATTTATCTTCGCGTTGAGCCGCCCGATCTCTTCCTGGACGACTTCGAGCTCCGTGTGCGGATCGACTTCGCGCTCTTTGCCTTTGCGCGGAACGGACGTCTGCGACGACGAAGGACGAGAGGGTGGAGGTGCCCCGACATATTGTATTGGCGCTGTGGCTTACGATCAGCGAAGGAACTCAGAACAAGTTTAGGACTTACCCCTGCGAGGCGCGCGACCCCTACCGAGCTCCCTTTTGGCCTCAGGTTCCTTCTTCGCCACACTCGACTTCTCTCCCGCTTTTCGCCTCTCCGTCCCCTTCCGCGGCTGCTTCACCGACCCAGAAAGAGAGGTGCTACTCTAGTAGCACCCCTTCCGATCGTCGATGCACTTCTGGCACTTGGTCAACCCCGGTTTGACGACACACGCGAAGTCCCCTTTGAATTCGAGGCAGCGATCGCACTGCGATGAGAACCCATCAGCTCCGACGAAAGATCGAAGTTCGCGACTAAGGACTCACCTTGCCCCGTTCCCCCGTGTTGCTCTCCTGCTCATCATCATCGCGATCCTTGCGCTTTCGACTCGACGAAGACTTCGGGCTCGTTTTCCTCCTCGGATTCGTACTCTTGGAGGGCGTGCGTCGCGTGTTGGAGTTGCGCAGCGGTGATGGCCTTCGCTTGAAATTGTTGGATGAGTTCGGACGTTTTCGCGATTAGTTTGGCTCGCCGAGCTTCGTCGCTTCGTGCTTCGGCCGCTCTTGCTTCCGCTTCTTCGGCCTCCCTCGCAGCCTCCGCTGCCCGGCTTGCCTCCGCGGCCTCCTCTTGCATCGAGGTCTCTTGTTCTTCGTGCACGATCTTCGCCAATCGCGGCATAAACTCTTCGCCCGCCCAGGCGATCCAGGACCGATCCACGGCCACATCGAGTACCAATATCGCAGTTTGCACCCATTCGCGTTCCTCCGTGTCCTCCGTCGCACCCGATCCAGTGACCTCCTTCAAAGCACGGTATTGTGCCTACATTTGTCACGATTAATACAGAGATTTGTATCACGAGTTCAAGACTTACCAATTTATCGGCAAACTCCTTCCCCCACTCTTCGATTTCGGAGTCGTCTTCCGCGATCTTCGGTGCCCCCGCCGCCAGGGTGCGCAGAGCTCGGCGATGGATTTCGACAATACTTTGCATAACGGAGGACATCGTGGTAGCAGGAAGAAGTGGCAAATCGATAAGGCGATGGGGCGATTACCTTAAAAAAGGACGATCACACGCGATAACATCGATCTTCCCACAGTGACTCTTTTGGTTGACTCCATGACGACTGAGGACAGTCTAGATCTCAGTTGGGGGTGGAATGATACGCCCATACGCCCGTTGACCCCCGAATACGTCCGAAACACAATATCCGACGCCCCGATCTCATTCCACATTCTCCGATATGACGTCGCGACATTCTCGATTACTTCGAACCACTTAGCACCTTCGAACATTTATTGCGGAATTACCCGGCCTTATCGCATTTCACCATATCCATTTGTTCTAGTCTGGTTTGCATTTCAATTCGTCGTCCCTTGAGTAAATTTTCCATTCTATACCCTTCATGTGTATTTACATTCCTCTCTTTCCCCTGTAAAACTCGCCTCCCCCTTGAAACTTTTCATTTCGTTCTCTTTCGATTTTCTCTATCTCCTTTGTTCGATTTCTTTGTACTCTTCTCCATTTTCTTTTCTATTTCGCGCGATTTCTTTATACTTCTCGATTTATCGTCGCACCCCAAACTCGCGTATATAAACCTTTGTAAATCTCGTAGAAAAATAACAACTTGTGTTCCCCTTTCGCTCTCATCGCCCTCATAAGACTCATAAAGTCTTAAAAGTCACTTATCTGCGCTCTCGCGACCCTCCAATACCTTGCGACCTTTCGATATTTTATCATTGCGTGTTCCGAACTTGTTTATACTTAGCGAAGTTAATCGCTACGTACTTGACCCGCTTCTCACTCATCTCTCATACCTCTGAAGCTTGATAGGGAACTTCTAGACGACCTCTCTCTTATATTCCCTGGTTAGATCCCTCCCAGGAGTATCACCGCTACCACCTCCAACCCTAACGATATTCTTCCTTCACTCCCTGAAGAGTATCATGAATTCGCCGACGTCTTTAGTGAGTCTATGGCCTGGAAGCTTGCGGAGCATCGGCCATATGATCTCGAGATCGACCTCGAAGAAGGGACCAAGCCTCCTTTTGGACCCATCTATTCCCTTTCCCCGATTGAACTTGCGGCTCTTCGAGATTTCCTGGACAAGAATCTCCGCGCAGGTTTTATTCGATCATCCAAATCCCCTTGCGGAGCTCCGATCCTATTCATTAAGAAGAAGAACGGGGAACTGCGCCTTTGTGTCAATTTCCGCGGACTTAATAAGATCACCAAGAAAGACCGCTACCCACTCCCGCTTACCTCGGACCTTCTAGACACCTCCCGGAAAGCCTGTATCTATACGAAGATCGACCTGAAACACGCTTATCACCTTGTTCGCATCTCTGAAGGTGATGAGTGGAAAACCGCCTTCTGGACTCGCTACGGATCCTATGAATGGTGTGTCATGCCCGAAGGCCTTACCAACGCTCCCTTGGCATTCCAGCATTTCATGAATGACATTTTTTCGGACCTCCTTGACCTCGGAGTTATTGTCTACTTGGATGATATTCTCATCTACTCTGAAACTATGGAGGAACACCGCAAGCTAATGCGCAAAGTCCTCCGCCGACTCCGGAAGAATGGGCTTTATGCAAACGCCAAGAAATGCACTTTCCACACTGACACCGTCGAATATCTGGGATTCATCTTGTCCCCGGAAGGCCTTACCATGGATCCGGCCAAAATCGCTTCAATCCAAGATTGGCCAGAACCTCGGAAAGTCCGGGACATTCAATCTTTCCTGGGCTTTGCCAACTTCTATCGGAGATTCATTCCTTATTACTCTGATATCACCATTCCCCTTACTCGCCTCACTCGGAAGTCCGTCCCTTGGAATTTTACTGAAGAGTGTCGCTCCGCCTTCAAACTCCTGAAGAAGGCATTTACAACCGCTCCGGTATTGACCAACTGGTCCCCAGAGCTTCAAACCATAGTTGAAACGGATGCATCGGACTACGCTATTGCCGCAATTCTCTCCGTTATCACCTCCGACGGAGAAGTACACCCTGTTGCTTTTCACTCCCGCTCACTTCACAACGCGGAACTCAACTATGACACCCATGACAAGGAACTATTAGCTATCTACGAAGCCTTCCAGACTTGGCGACATTACCTTAAAGGAGTGCATCTGCCTACGGATGTAGTAACAGACCACAAAAATCTGGAATATTTTTCCACAGTTCGCCTTCTTACTCGCCGCCAAGTCCGATGGTCAGAGTTCCTTTGTCGCTTCAATATGGTCATCCGTTTTCGCCCCGGGAAACTTGGAACCAAACCTGATTTCCTTACTTGACGTTGGGATTTGTACCGCAAAGAGGGAGATAGTGGCTACGCCAGTGCTAACCCACACAATTTCCGACCAGTCTTCACTTCTGAGCACTTGTCACACTCCCTCCAAGCCGGTTCACTCTACGAACCCATTATCCGTGCCGCTATTATCATGGATGTCGAAACCTTACATTCTGATATCAGGTCCGGTATCAAGTCCGATCCGGAGTCCATCGCTCATCTTTCCCACGTCCCTGAGGCCAATTCACGCTGGACCCTTGACGAGTCGGGTCTACTTCGCCTTGATGGACGCATCTATGTTCCGGATACCAATGACTTGCGCCTACGAGTTCTCCGCAATTCCCATGATCACATCACTGCAGGACACCTTGGCCAAAATAAAATGCTCGAGCTTATCCGTCGCACTTACATTTGGCCAAAACTCCGGACCTTCATTCGTGATTATTGCAAGTCCTGTACCACTTGCGGACGTTCCAAAGGTCCCCAGCACAAACCTTTCGGTACTCTCAAACAACTCCCCGTCCCTGAAAGACCCTGGAACTCTATATCCATGGATTTTGTTGAACAACTCCCTAACTCTGGTGGTAACTCCGCTATCCTTGTCGTGGTTGATCGACTATCCAAGCAAGGCATCTTCATTCCTACTACGGACGACATCACCGCTCCCGAGCTTGCTCAATTATTCCTAATCCATGTCTTCTCTAAACATGGGGTTCCCAGTCATGTCACATCTGATCGTGGCTCGGAGTTCATCTCTCACTTCTTTCGTTCTTTGGGCAAAGTCTTGGATATGAAACTCCATTTCACCTCCGGTTATCATCCTGAAGGTGATGGTCAAACAGAACGGATCAACCAAATCCTGGAGCAATACCTTAGGATGTACTGCACTTATCAACAGGACAACTGGTCGGACCTCCTTCCACTTGCGGAGTTCGCTTACAACAATGCTCCTAGCGTTACTACAGGAGTATCTCCTTTCTTCGCAAACAAAGGCTATCATCCAAACATCACCATTCACCCGGAACGCGATCTTTCATCTGCCCGCACCCGAGATTTTGCAGTGGATCTTGATGACCTCCATGGTTTCCTTAGGGAAAACATGTCCGAGGCTCAGAAACGCTATCAACACTACGCAGATCTCAAAAGAACACCCGCACCGGACTTCTCTATCGGAAGTCAAGTCTTCGTCAAAGCGGAGCACTTCCGGACTACGCGACCTTCAAAGAAACTCTCAGAAAAATACCTTGGACCTTTTGAAGTCATCGCTAAACCCGGTTCCCACTCCTATACCCTCCGACTCTCTGAAGCAATGAAGGCCATTCACCCAGTATTCCATGTTTCCCAGTTAGAACCCTTCACACCCAACACCATCCCCAATCGCATTCAACCACCTCCGCCGCCAGTTATCATTGATGGCGAACTGGAATTTGAGATCTCTGAGATTCTCGATTCCAAGATTGACAAACGCCGAAGGGCATGCAAATTGCTCTACCTGGTCCGTTGGGAAGGACATGAAGGGACTGATGAAGAAACCTCTTGGATCTTGGCCTCTGAACTCGGACATGCATCGGACTTACTTGCGGACTTCCACGCTTCATATCCTCATAAACCAGGACCTAATTATTAATTTGTTTCTTATCTCACCATTTCTTCTTTTCTTGTTCCTTCCAGAAAATTTAAAGAAAACTTTTTTTATTTTATTTACAAAAGCATCTTTTGATGCTTTTCCACCACCTCCGCTTACCCCCTTTCTTTTTTCTCTCTACTCCGCTTGCCTTCCCCCATCCTCCGTTTCCATCTCCAAGTCTGCCATCTCTTCTTCAAGAGTGGGGATCCCGTCGTCTTCTTCATACTCCTCATCCTCCGCCTCATCCTCTTCATACTCCTTGTCCATCGCATATGCGAGAACTCCAAGTGCATCGTGCACCCTCCGGAGTTCCCGCGCCACCGCTTGCTGGACCCTTCTACCACGCGCCATCTCCACTACCATTTTCTCCATCGCCTCTGCCACACGACTTTCCCCCACGTCACTCTTTTTGGCCTTCTTCTTCGGCCGTTCCTCGTACTCGGACTCCTTGGAGTCCACCACCTCGATCTCCGATTCCATGACACATTTTGCCTTGCGTTTGATGCAGGCAAGGCAGGACTTTGCCTTGCCCTTCGTGGCCCACTCGCATGGGATTTGCCTGCTATGGCAACCAAGACACTCCGACCTAAGTCCGTTAGCAACCCCGTGGACTTCAAAGAAGAAAAACAAAACTTACCTGTTTTTCCTTTGCTTCGCCCCCGCACTCGACCCCGCTTGCGTACCCGACGGACCACTATCGGCGTTCCTGCGGACATTTGCTGCTGCCGCTGCTGCCGTATGCTGCCTCTTCTCCTCTTGGGCCCGCCTTTGCGCCTCCGTGGACTTCCTTGCTTCCTCCTCCGCGGCCTTCCTCGCCTCTTCCTCTGCCACCCTCCTTGCCTCTTCTTTCTTCTGCTTCACTGCCTCAATGCGGGCTTCGAGGGCTTGGAGTTCGTTTTCGAGGTCGGACATCTTTGGGCAAGAATTTTTTCTGGGGCATCAAGCTGGCAGGAGGGGCCTTATAAGAATCCGGTGGCGAAAATACAAACTCCGCCATGATCATCCCAATATGGCTAGTGCGGCTCTGGGGATCACCACTAAGAGGGAGATACTGTCAGAGGCATGCAAATCCGAGGCATCTCCGGAGCTCCAAGGCTCGCACTTTCCTTTGTTTCTCTTTATGTTCACTCTTGTTATACCCTTGTTCCGTTTACTATAGTTCACCTTATTCCTTTATGTAGATTCCTTTCACCTGTCAAATACCTGGTTACACCTTGTATATTCTCTCCGCTAGGAACCCCGTTATCAACTCCGGTTCTCCATTGAGAACAATGGATTCTAGTAGTATATAAGCTGTAGATATTTGACATGTATCTTTAGTCTAATAATCATCTTGAACTCGTTTCAAGTCCTTGCTTTACTCTCCTCCGCTCTCTTCCTTAGTTCTAAGACTAAGCCCAACTTCTTACACTTCCTTCTCCCATCCAACTCCTGAAACAACTCCTTCCTCCGTTTATACGTCCGTTCGGTCTGTGCAACTCCAGTGCGTCAGCTATCCCTGAACACAAAGGACCGCCCATTTCATCTCACGTACAAGCATCTCTGATCACCGTCGTATCTCCGGTAGCAACTCCGACATTCTTGGTGCACAGTTCTAACAACTTGGCCACATGCGAAATCCAACCTTCTTTCGACAAGAATTGGTTCAGTTTGCAGTATTCTTCAGACTCCACAACTTCATCCTCAGAAGCATTGATCTTGGAGTACTGTGACTTGAATAAGTCGAAATCGTTTGGAGAGTTGCTGCCTGTCTCCAATGTAGACATTTCGATAGGAAAGTAGCAGAGGCTTGGACCATGGGAAAAAGTTTGTACGAGTGAGAGAAAGCGTGGAGATTGACTGCCTAGCTCAGCGTCCTTCTTCTTGCAACTATGGCGGCACCGTGATTCCACGTTCACATACCCTTGTCGACACCGAGAACACACCACATATTAGTCCATTGGCACAGCCAGACCGAAAACAGGCACTACACCATCAGGATGGACCTTGTCTGCAAGGAGTCCTGGATACTTGTTGTTAAACATCCTGACAAAGTCCTTGGGCATCCTTAACCAAGGGTGAGACTTGAGTGCATGCGTTGATGTGCTCTCTGGAAAAACGTTGTGCTTGCAATGGGTACAGATGAGAACCATATGTTTGCTGTTAATGATGTAAGGTGTGCATAGCAGGAGGGGATTGTTAGTAATCGAGTGTTCGTCAGGCCGAATAAGAGCCTCGTATCGATTTGGGCAAGAGAGATGCGGCTTGAGAGATGATAATGTGCTCTCAAGAGCAACCCCAGGTCTCTGATTGCTATCAGAAGGTCCAGGTTGTCGCCGCTCTGATGTTGGAGACAAAGGTATTGATCCCGAAACCTTCCACAAGACTGGGGGGTGGCCTCTCCTTCATGAAGGTTTGACCGGTTTGCCTATTACCTAGTCCTTTGTTGATGCATATTTCAGGTGGTTGTATTCTCTCAATCTTACATCTGATGCCGACTTTCTTCTGAAGAATAAGGCACGTGGCATTAAGAATGACCCTCCTCTAGGGGATGGCTGGGGCCATTGGGTTCCAGAGGAACCATATCAGGCCTACATTAAGGAGTATGGTGAACAGATCGAAGTATGTATTTCAGTTTTTTTGTTATTTGCCCTGGCCGATCATCTCTTTTTCAGCCGAACATCTGTGACTCTCATCTCCATGCCATTGACCACGCCAATACCAAATTTTTACAGGGATATGCTGTGATGGGTGTTGGGGGTGTGTTGTGTGTGCGTCACACTCTTGTCCGGAATAATGGTCTAGGTAACTTGCAGAAAGGAGAAAGGTCTGTCAGTTTTGATCCGCTTCTCTTTGCTCCTTAACAGTTTCATCTAGATACGCAAACATGGACTTCATCATATTTTATACCTTGATTGGCACTGTTCTGCAACTGTTGATGTTTTCGTATGACATTGTGTGCCAATGGCACAGGAACCTCCCAAAACGACGCTCACAACTTCCAGAGTTCATGCAAATAACCCTAGAACAGTTAAATTCAGCCTGATTCGTCATCCCGAAATTCCATATTTATGGCCACAGACCCTCTTGCCAGACACAGTTCTTGCTGAATTTCCTCCCATTTATGGCACGAATTGACGGAGAAGATCCTGAATGCTGGTGAGCCCACATTAACCCTGTCAGCATGAGTACAAAGGAAATGGGACCCGGCGCACGGCTGGACACTATCGATGACCATGCACAAGCATGGAATTGGAACAAAATCATTGGTTTTGGTCTGTTTCTTGGCATTGCTAACTGTATTTCTTACTGATATGTGATTCCAGGTACATATCTCCTTGCCCAACTCAAGACAGCACTTGTAATGGCGAAGACACATGAAGAATGTCACCAAGAGCTCAATGCCACATTTCCACCTGACGTTGTTGAGAAATGGGAGCAGATGGTAGAAAGTTGGAATGCAGATTCATTGGTGCTAGATCCTTATGTGGAACCGGTCATCAGTGAGTTGTTCTCATTGGAATTAGATCCTCTGCATCAATTAATCCATTTCTAGGCACATCAATGGCGGCACTTCATATTGAATTGGCCAAAGAGGAAGCAGCCACACTGCAAGAGGGCAATGTCCACCTGCATGAAACTTCACCGTTGATGTTTGTGCAGACTGGTCTGGACTTAGAAGACCAACAGTGCGTGTGTCGCTTCTTGTGTAATTGATTATCCAGCCATCTAATCCCAACAGGAGAGCTCTTGTCCAACAAGCCAAGGGCCAGAAGACGGTAACAGAGCAAGCCGATTTGGATGAGAAGCGCAATGTGCTCTCACGCCGCATCCTTGGATGGCTTGAAGTGCAAAATATTTATAATCCTGCACTGTTAGAGGATGCTCACGCTGACAATGCAACTGGTCCTTGACCCTCAACTCTTCCTGAGACCATACAACTGAGGCTGCCCTCTGCATTGAATGTGGCATTGCATGGGACTTATCTTTTGGGGGTTGCCAATGTAGAACGACGTCTACGGTTGGCAGAGGCCAATGATGCCCTGGATGACTTACGACACCAGTTGCATATCACAATGGGATTGTGACACTACAAGAACACTCAAGTGGGAGCAAGTCAATGGGTGTCAACACGCGCACGTAATCTCATCGAACGTTTCAAAAATAAAACCTCCCATTGTGCAGAACGCTACCAGGCAGCTCGGTCAGCACTAGCCTCACTAGATCCTGATGGTGATTGGAAGAATAGCATGCAAGTTCTTCAGGAAGAAGATATTAGAGGGCCAGGGAGGGGTGAAGATGAAGCAGAAGGCACCTGGCAACTGTCATGGATCTGGCGCGTTAGTGGAGTCATGGGGGCCAGTTCACAAGTGAACTTGGGTCATCTGACGGATGCAGAGTCAAAGGCTTGTGCTGCCCGCTGGGCTGAGGAAGTTCAATTATTGGTTGAAGAGATGCGTCGCTGATACTCCTGGGAGGGATCTAACCAGGGAATATGAGAGAGAGGTCGTCTAGAAGTTCCCTATCAAGCTTCAGAGGTATGAGGGATGAGTGAGAAGCGGGTCAAGTACGTAGCGATTAACT
>Ga0193724_1000038_pt1 | contig 28029 bp, 25 predicted proteins | sample H2a1metaG_FD_146005 | JGI IMG/M metagenome (GOLD analysis project Ga0193724, IMG submission 146005) | Soil microbial communities from a riparian zone of the East river system, Colorado, United States - H2a1 | ecosystem: Environmental > Terrestrial > Soil > Riparian zone | place: USA: East River... | reverse complement strand
CCCGAGAGCGCGAGCAGAATGTCCTCGTTGGTGCGCCGACGAGCATTGTCTGCGAAGTCGAAGTACCGAAGGAAGTCCGCCCGGAAGACTTCGAGGTGCTCGCACTCACGATCCAGCGCGCGCTTGGCGATCCGGGCCACATCAGCAGTCTTGGCCGGAGCCTGCATTGGAGCGCGGCCCAACAGCAGCGACGGCTTCAGATCAGCATTGTCCCGCGGAATGGCCGGACGATCATCCGCGCGGACGAGCGGCTTGCGCCCCTTGTTGGCGGAATCTTTGGCGGAATCGTGGGCGGGGCGGGCGGAGGCGTCGGCGGAGGCATGGGGATGCCGCTCGGAATCGCGCTAACTCATTCGGTCGCGGCAGGCTTTGGTCTTTTCGGCGTCGTAGTCGGTAGCGCCTACTTGTTCGCGCGCAGGCTCTTCGCCTGGCTGCGTCGAAAGCGCGAACGGGAGCTCTCGAATCTCGTTGATGAATTGGCAGCGCACATCGTGCGCACCGATGACAGTTGAGTCCGGCGTCGGGACTCGCAAAGGCATCTAGAGTACCGAAGCAGGGAGCCGACCGCTTTACAGCTGAATCGCTCGGAGCTTTCATACTGGCGCTCTTTGGCGGGCCGCGTCCGGGAAATGAGAGATCCAGTAAGGAGCTTGGGTGCTTGGGTCAGCAGTTCCAGGAACGCCAACGGAAAGGCTCCGCGCTACTTAGCTGGAACGCTAACAGCTCCCTGCTTTGGTTTTCTGGATGCCTACGAGGCGACGCGATCCAACCCGGTCAGATCCGGGACGACGGTGGCGGCACCCAACCCGCCGGCCGCTCGAGCGCCTTTCGATCCCACTTCGCGAGATTGGCGGCGGCCTCGTAGGTGCTTTCGAGAAACTCGAGCAGTGCGCCTTCCGGGTTCGGCGAAGAGCGGACGCTCTCGTACGGCAGAATCCACTCGCGCATTACCGGGTGATAGTACGCCGCCGCGGGGCGCACCGAAGCGGCGTCGCAGCCCGCGGGCTCGGGATACGAGTACGCGTAGAACGCCGGCTCCGCGACTGGCGAGCCCAACATTCCAGGCCACCAGCCCGCGCTGATGCATTCGTGTGAGTACGCTTCCGTCGTCACCCAGTCGGGGCAGTTTGGAATTCCGCCGGGGTGCAGCGGCGCCGGCCGTCCCGAGAATCTCGTGCACGCGAGATCGAACCCGCCCCACCAGAAGTGCGATGGACTCGACTTGCCGATGAAGCGCGCGCGGAACCTCCGGAGAACGCGATCGGATTGCAGGAGTATCTGCCAGCACCGACGCACGGCATCCGGGTCGTACGACGCGTGCACCTGGTCGTCGACGAATGAGGTCGTATCCATCAGCTCCATCGGCACGGGCATGATTCTGATCTCGATGCCGAGTGAGCGTAGCATCGACATGTAGCGGGCGTAGAAGTCGCCGACGGAGAGGCCGGGCAACTCGAGGATGTCCGAATCCCCGTCACTCGTGCGGGCGATCAATACGTGATCGTTGAAGTCGAAGTTGACGTCGAAGGTGCGCCTATCGTACGGAATGGGAGAAGTCGTCAGGCCACGCTCGGTCACGTAGAGAACGACTTGCCACCAGTGGTTCTGCATTGGGGCGAGGGCGAGCCGGGTTTTGCCGACGATCTGCGTCCAGCGGTGGAGGGTCGTCTGTGTCGGCGCCCACTCATCAAGGGTCAGCTTCGGCCACTCGCCCGTCTGCGGCATCGATTGTGTCTCGATCACACTCATATTCTAAATAGGGTCACTCACGGGTGTCGAGCCCCCCGACCTTCGACATGGTATCGGTCGCGGGTGTCGAGTCCCCCGACTTTCGGCCAGATTATCCTGCGCATCGGCACGAGTATGGCAGACAGTAAAGACCTCTCATCGCCAGCTATCCGGCCCAGGAGTCGTTCCATGTCCACAAAGTTTCCGGTTCGACAGTTAGGCACTACCGATATGGAAATCACACGCGTGGGATTCGGCGCGTGGGCGACAGGGGGCGGCGAGTGGGGCCCGCAGGACGACACGGCATCGATCGCGTCGATCAATCGTGCGCTCGAGCACGGCATCAACTGGATCGACACCGCCCCCATATACGGGCTTGGTCATTCGGAGGAAGTCGTCGGAAGAGCGTTGAAAGGACGCGGCGCCGCCGACAAGCCGTACGTGTTCAGCAAATGCGGACTGGTCTGGGACGAGAAGGATCCGACTAAAGAGGCAATCCACACCCTCGCCCCCGCCTCGATTCGCCGAGAGTGCGAAGCATCGCTCAGGCGGCTCGGCGTGGAGCGGATCGACCTGTATCAATTCCACCGGCCCGACGAGCTCGGCGTGCCCGTCGAGGAATCGTGGCGCGTAATGGAGCAGCTCGTGGAAGAGGGAAAGGTTCGTGCGATCGGCGTCTCCAACTTCGACGTCTCGCTCCTCCGAAAATGCGAGGGAATCCGGCACGTCGATTCGCTGCAGCCGCCCTTCTCTCTCATTCGACGCGAAGTGGCCGCGGCGGAGATTCCGTGGTGCAACGCGAACCGCGCCGGCGTGATCGTCTACAGCCCCATGCAGGCCGGCATTCTCACCGACTCCTTCTCGGCCGATCGCGTGAAGCAAATGGCGCCGGAAGACTGGCGGAGGAAGTCGTCGAATTTCCAGACGCCCTGGCTCGAGAAGAATCTCGCGCTGCGCGATTCGCTCAGGCCGATCGCGAAGAGACACGAAACGACCGTAGCGGCGGTGGCCCTGGCGTGGACTTTGTCCTGGCCGGCGGTGACGGGCGCGATCGTCGGCAGCAGATCGCCATCGCAAGTCGATGGCTGGATCGATGCGGCGACGCTCACTCTGAATCCGAACGATCTCGACGAGATCGCGGCGTCGATCGAAAAGCTGGGAGTCGGGTCTGGGCCGACGCGACCGCCTTCGCCGCCGCGAGGCACGATCGAACGGCCGGCGGTCGAATCCCAGCTGGGAGCGAGGTGATCACGAATTTCTCGGGTGTTGACCATCAAATGACTGCTCACGAGCATCGGTGACCCATAGATCGTTCGAGGATCGAGAGGGAAAACACTGGGATGTGTGGATCGTGCATCCTTCGGCGGCGGAACGTCGCTTCGTCGACCGGCGCGCGAATGAAGTAGATCAGGCGGGAGCCGTGGATCGTCGAAGCGGGGCGGAACGCAGGGGTGGAGTCAGGAAGAGTCCGCGCGCTTCGGTCGCGGAGGAGTTCGCCCATGGGTGGTTGTGCTTCGAGGCTCGCGGAGAGAAGCGTCGGCTGGCACCAGTTCCCGAGCTGTGGCATAGCGCTGACGACGAGACACTACAGCAATGGTGCGGCATGGCGAGGCCGGCGTTGCGCAGGAATACTGGAACGGGGAAGAAGGTGCCGTAGCAGAGCTTGTTCGGCACGTGGCGGCGGTCGTACGATTATCGGACACAAGGGGGAAAGACAATGAATGAGCGCGTTCCTGCCGCGGTAGCCGCTGTCTCTGCGATTGTGATTCTCGCGTACGCGTGTGCGACAGCACCTACGACGAATCCGTCGCCCACGCCGAACACGCAGCAGCCCGCCGCGGGTCAGCAAGCGCCGGGCGGTCCGCCGGGCGGACCGGGTGGTCCACGCGTCCCCCTAACCGACTCCGCGCGTCGAGTGCGCGACAGTCTGAACTCGGCGCGGCGCGACAGCGCGTCGGCGAATATTCTGCGGTCGATCGCCGGCCGCGAGAATCAGCCGGCCGAGAGCGTGTTCAAGAACATCAAGATCCTGAAGGGAATTCCGGCGGGTCGGCTGGTCGCCATCATGAACATGGGATTCGGGCGCTCACTTGGAGTGAGCTGCGGATTCTGCCATGTGCCGGGCAAGTGGGATCTCGACGACAAGGAGGAGAAGAACACGGCGCGCCTGATGTTCGCGATGGTGCAGGCGATCAATCGCGATTACATGGCGAAGGTGCCTAACGATCGGGGCGCGCCGCCGGTCGTGAATTGCTTTACCTGTCATCGGGGGAATTCGCGGCCGATGGGGCAGGAGGGACCTCCGGGCAACAGGCCTCCTGGTGCGCCGCCGCCGGCATCCGGTAGCGACTAACTGCAACTGAATTTGAACGGAAGACTACCTGCCGGGAGCTACCGGCGGAGCAGCTGGGGGCTGCGGGCTAGAGCCCGCAGCTAGAAGCCGCTCCGCTCATTGCTCCTGGCAGGTAGTCTTCCTTTCAAATTATTTGTAGTTATCAGTGTCGGGATTGACCGCGCGCGCTGTCGGCCGCGGGCCGGAGCCGCTGCCCCTGCTCGAACAGCTGGCGAAAGGTCGTCAGTTGCTGCGGGTTGAGAACCGCTTCGATTTGTTTGTTGGTGCTGTCCCGTATTGCGCGCATCTCCTTCGATGGACCTGCCTCCGCCGAACCGGTGCTATCGGAAGACGCGTCACCACCGCTCCGGCGCCCACCGCCTCCACCGCCCCTGCCACCCCGTCTTCCACCGCCACCGCCGCCGTCTCCTCCCCCGCGCTGACCACCGCTGTTTTTTCGGAGCTCCTCCATCGCCATCGTTTCCTGGGAGAGCATCCAGCGGATATTGGTCTGCTGCGCGGAATCGAGCTTTAGCGTTTCGGTCATCCGCGCCATCCTCAGATCGATCATCTGACGCGGATCCATTCGACTTCCGTCGGAGGAGCCTTGCGGCTGGGGGTCCTGTCCCTGCGCGCGGGGTGCGAGTGTGAGGCTCGAGACGACGGCTGCGCCAACGACCGTTGCGAGCGCCAGACGGCGGGCTCGCTGGGGAATAAGCCGAATGTTCATTGCTTCCTCGGTGCTACGTGTTGTGACGATCATCTGAAGAGTCAGACCTGCTACGTCCGGCGCCGCCAGACTGTTGTAGGTCGTCACAACTACAAACTGAACGTGATCCGAGATCTGAGAAGCGCAGATACCGGGAGTTAGTAACTACGCTGCGACATATCTGAGTGGCGCTATGGTACAGGCGGCCGGTTGTGACCGGATACGCGCGATGTACGGTCAGAGCGCGGTGACTACCTCCTGAGATCTATGCTTCTCAGATCTCGGATCGCGTTCAGTTCACTTTTCAGATCTCGGATCGCGTTCCATTCAGTTTGTAGTGTCCTATCGCTTCTCGTTCGCCGTCGGGTAGCTTGCCGCAGGGTACGCCCCAATTGTCTTGACGGTGTAAGCGCTCACCCAGAAATCAGGGGGACCATCGCTGTCCGGGACTCTGTGATTCGATGGCTTCAGACCCTGCTTGAGATAGGCAGCGATTGCCCACAGATCCCGATCCGGCAAGTGACGCCAGGCGTCCCATGGCATCGGTGGCGCCAGGTAATGCGGGTGCAGCGGGAAATTGCCCTGCCCTGGCACGGTGGATGTTATCTCGACGTCGGGAGTCTCCTCGGGTCGCAGTCCATAGCGAAGTGCGTTGAAGAGCTGACGCTCGCTCATGCGCCCGGTGCCCGTGGTGTTGTCAGGCGTCAGATTCTTGGGACGCGTCGTGTATGGGCCAACGTGGAACACATCGTTGATCGTATCACGCATCCCGTCCAGCCATCCCGCCGCCGCGGGGTTCGAGCCGCCGCCGTGACAGCCGCCGCAATCATGCGTGATGACGACGAATCGGCCGCGCGCGATCTGATCCTGCCTCGCCTGATCCGTCTGCATCCTGTTGCCGCCGGTCGCGCCGGCGAACGAGCGAGACGATGAGGGCGCCGTGCACGCCGCGAGGATTGACATGGCGAGCAAAGAGCTGAGGCACCGCACTGATTCCATCGACCGTCTCGTCACGTTCTTCCCCTTGAGTGGTATTTCTATCTGACTTCGAGAACTCCCATCATGCCGTGATCTTCGTGATCGAGAATGTGGCAGTGGAACATCCACTTTCCCGGGTAATCGTCGTAGCGAACAATGATTCGCGCCGTTGAATGCTTGGGGATATTGAGCATGTCCTTCCAGGCGCGGTACGGCTCGGGAACCCCATCACGATCGAGGACCTGAAACTGGAAGCCGTGCAGATGGAATGGATGATCCATCCCGACTATGTTCTCGATCTCCCAGATCTCCGTCGCGCCGACGTGCGTGCTGACATCGACGCGGGACATGTCCATCGTCTTTCCGTTGATGATGCCCTGACCGAAAACGATGGTACGAACCGCAGTCGACTTGGTGGTATCGAGCGGAATGATTTTACGCAGTGTCGCGGGAATGGTAATCGGATCCACTAATGCTTCGTTCGTGGTCTCGAGCGTCAGCAGGTCGCGGGTCGTTTGCCAGTCCGTGGGTCTCGTTTGCGGCGCGTAGCGATCGTAGGGAAGATCCTGGAGGACGATTCTCGTGCCTGGCGCGCCGGTGCCGCGCACCAGAAGCTCAACACGCTCGCCGGTGGTGAGCAGGATCTCCTTCACTTGCATCGGCTTCTCGAACAACCCGCCGTCGCTGCCGACGTGCAGGAACGTGTTGCCCGAGAGCGCGATGCGGAAGATTCGGCCCGCGGAGGCATTCACCAGGCGCCACCGCTGCACCTCTCCGTTGCCGATTGAGATGGTCGGCATCACGTGGCCGTTGACGAAAAGGACTGGGCCCTCGCGTCCGTTTTCTTCGTCGACCCCGCCGGTCAACGAAGCAGCCTCGGAGAAGCCGATCGAACCGTCCTGAAGGAACCGATTGTCGGACAGGATGATCAGCTTTTCAGGCATCGACGGCAGCGGATCGTCCGCCGCGTGAACGATGATTCCGCCGAAGAGTCCCTTGCCTATCGCGAAGCCCGTACGACGGTCCGGATGCGGGTGATACCAGTAGGTGCCGGCGGTGCCGGCGCGAACGGTGAACTCGTAGTCGTGAGTCTTGCCCGGGGCGATTGGCCGGAACGGACTGCCGTCTGACTCGAAGGGCAGATGAATGCCGTGCCAGTGGATGGTTGTCGGCTCGGGCAGATTATTTCGGAAATGCACGATGACGTGATCGCCTTCCCGCACATCGAGCGTGGGGCCGGGCACGGTTCCGTTGTAGGCAAAGACCTCGCTCAGAACACCCGGCTGCATCGAGACCATCGCGACAGCCGCGGTGATGTTCACCTCCACGGTCCTCGGGATCTTCGAGATATTTGCGAGAATGGATGGGTTGGACGCGTCAGGACTGGGAAGACCAATCGCGCGCGCGGCGGGGTCGTGGTACTCCGCACGCGGGGCAGACAGCGTGAGGACGGATCCGGACAGTATCAACGGCGCGATGAGCCTGAGTCTTTGTGCGATAGCTGTCCGCCGCGAGTATTAGAGGTGGGCGAATATCAGTGAACAGGTGCGGTCCGGCAAGCACCAGGTCGAAAAGGCGCGACATACCTAGCCGCGACGAATGCCAACTAACAGCTGAGGACTGCGAGCCAACCGCTATTTCGGATCGCAGGCTAACTACGGATTGGGGGACTAACTACGGATCGAGGACTAACTGCGGATCGAGGACTACTGCGGAGCAAGAACCAACGTCGGGTGTGTGTCCGCAGTTCGAAGTTAGTCTCCCAATCCGCAATCAGTCTGCGATCCGAAATAGCAGTTGGCCCGCAATCCGGAGCAGTTAGTTATCGCGCTGCCACGCGGATTGCCGGGCGCGGCGTGACCGGGCTGATCCTTGCTGGAGTGAGTTTGCTGGCTCTCGTCACAGAATCCCGAACGGCGGCGGTGATCTTGTCGAACTGTTTCGATGCGATCCATTCCGCCGGCGCCATCCACGGTCCGCCGCACGCGACGACGTTCTTGAGCGCGAGGTAGCTCTCGAAGGTGGCGGCCGACAGTCCGCCACTGGGGTTGAACTCGACGCCGCCGAATGGGCCCGCGAGCAGCTGGAGGTACGGAATGCCGCCGAGCGTCTCGATCGGCCAGAGCTTCATGAGGTTGATTCCCATTTCGAGCGCGGCTTCGATTTCGCTCGCGGTGGCGACTCCGGGATAAACGGGAACGTCGTGCTCGAGACAGTAATCGACGACGGCGCGATTGAGTCCCGGCGAGATGATGAAGTGCGCTCCCGCTTTCCTCGCCTGCTCGGCCTGTCTGACGTTGAGCACCGTGCCGACGCCGGCGAACATCTCGGGTTGCTCGTTCGTGATGCGTTCCAGCGCCTGGATTGCCGCGGATGTGCGAAGAGTTATCTCCGCGATGGGCAGACCACCGGCAAGGAGTGCGGCGGCCAGTGGGACCGCATTCTTCGGCTCTTCGATCACGATCACTGGAATGATGCGCCAGCGCCTGAGCGCTTCCGTCATCATTGACTGCTGGACGTTCATTGGTCGGCAGGGTTCGGGTTCGAACATAAAACTGCACGGTTCGCTCACTACAGAAAAGGGTCGACATTGATTGGATCTGTCATGTGGCTGTCACATGGCACGGCATGATCGGTGTCACTCTCGGAATACATCGTGCGTTCGGGTGCGTGTCCTCACGATCGGAACGGCGCACCTTGGAAACAACAGCGGACAGCGGATTCACGAACGCGCTCAACAGAGTTCCGGAAGTCACGCTCGTATTCTGGATCCTCAAGATCCTCGCTACGACCGTAGGCGAGACGGCGGCGGATGTCCTGTCCACGACGTTCAACCTCGGAACCGTGGTGACTTCCTACGTCATGGCGGTGCTGCTCCTGATTTCGCTCGCCTTTCAGCTGCGGGCGAAACGGTACGTACCGAAGATCTACTGGATTGTGGTCGTGTTCATCAGCGTCGTTGGCACGCTCATCTCCGACAATCTCGTCGACAACCTGGGAGTGAGCCTCACGACGACCTCGCTCATATTCCTGGTTGCACTTGTTGCAGTGTTCGTGTTCTGGTACATGAGCGAGCGGACGTTGTCCGTTCACACCATCTACACACTCAGGCGAGAGCTGTTCTACTGGGCTGCGATTCTCTTCACATTCTCGCTCGGCACTTCCGCGGGCGATCTGCTCTCCGAGCGACTCGGGCTCGGCTACCCGCTCTCCGCGCTGATGTTCGCGGGCGCGATCGCGCTGATTTATCTCCTCTATCGCGTCAAAGTGATGAATGAGGTCCTGGCGTTCTGGCTCGCCTACATCCTTACTCGGCCACTTGGAGCGTCGGTCGGCGACATGCTGACTCAGGAGAAGAACGCGGGCGGCCTGGGTCTCGGCACGATTCCAATCAGCGTCGTCTGTCTCCTGGGCATCGTAGTGGGAATCGTATACCTGTCGCGTCAGGAGAAGACTCGGGGGTAACGGAATCCGGTTCCGCCCGCAGCCAGAAGCCGCTCCGCTCAGAGCACCTGGCAGGTAGTCTTCCGTTCACAGTTCAATTGTAGTTATGAGCGTGCGGTGAGCCCCTCGACCTTCCGTTCGATGGCATCGAGCCGCTGCATCAGGTCACCGTGCTTGGCATCTTCGGGCGTAGGGACCCTCGTGACGAATGTCAGCGCGCCGCCCGTCTCCAGCCGACACTCCTTGATCTCCGCGACCGAATTGATTCCCTGTTTGCGCGCGGCGGACTCCAGCTCGGGAACGGTGATCATTTCCCTGTCGAGGCGGTCGCGCAGGATTCTGCCTTCAGTGATGAGCACGTCGGGACTGCCCTCTACCCTGTCGAGGCGGCCTGACTTGAACAGGTAGCGAACCAGAAAGTGATTGGTGAGGAGAAGTACAGCCGCGCCGAACAATCCTCCGACCACCGAGTTGTCGTTGCCGATGATCGCGTTCTGCACCGTATTCGAGAGGAGAAGCAGAACGACGAGGTCGAACGGATTGAGCTGCGAGAGCTCGCGTTTCCCCGCGAGCTTCAAGCCCAGGAGAACCGCGACGTAGACGAGAAGGGTGCGGATCGCTTTCTCCAGGTAGGGGATGCCGGAGACGAAGAGATCGTTCGAGATTGAGAGTGTCATTTGTTGTCGTCGTTGGTGGGACTGGTGCGGGCCGAGTGGGCATCCACAGAACCAAAGCGGGGAGCGGACAGCTTCACAGCTAATCGCCAGGAGCTTTTTATACTGGCGATCTGAATGGAGCCGGCGATTCAGAGATCAGAAGACTCTTACGCCTGTATGAAAGCTCCCAGCCTAATAGCCTTAGTTGCTGTCAGCTCCCTGCCTCGGTATTCGATGTGCCAGTCATCGCACTTCGTACGCAGAATTAACAGTGTGATTGAGATATTGATCAAACCAACCGACGATGTGCCGGAGCCGTTCCACCCGGTGCCACGGTTTCCCCGAGCGGGAGAGCTCGTGCGTCTCGTCAGGAAACCGAACCATTACTGTCGGCTTGTGGAGATACTTGAGCGCGCGGAACATCTGCTCGCCGCCGTCCGCGGGTGGGGTTCGCATGTCCGACTCGCCCTCGATCAGCATCAGCGGCGTCGTCACGTTCGCGACGTACGTGATCGGCGAGACCTGGGCGAAACCCTTCGGGTCTTCCCACGGCGCAGCGCGAAACCAGGTCGGATTGAAGAGCGTGAAATCCGCGGTGTACCAGAAGCCCGACCAGTCGGCGATCGAGCGCTGTGACACGGCTGCTGCGAAGCGGTGCGTTTGCGTGATCGTCCAGTTCGTCAGCACGCCGCCACCGCTGCCTCCCGTAACTCCCATGCGCGTCGAATCAACGTAACCGCGCTTGAGAACCTCGTCGACGCCCGCCATCAGATCCTTGTAATCGTCGCCCGGATAGTGGAACTGGATGACGTTGGCGAAGTCCTGCCCGTACGACGTGCTGCCGCGCGGATTGGTGTAGAGGACGACGTAACCCTTGGCGGCCATCCAGGAAAACTCGTGCGTGAATGTCTGGCCGTACGCGGCGTTCGGGCCGCCATGGATCTCGAGGATGAGCGGATATTTTTTTGACGCGTCGAAGTGCGGGGGCTTGAGAATCCACCCCTGGATGCGTTTGCCGTCGAAGCTGTTGTACCAGAATTCCTCCGGCGCGCTCAGATCGAGCGCGCTCAACAGTCCATCGTTCACGCGCGTGATCTGCCGCGGGGCGGTCCGGGGAGTGTTGGCATCCAGAACGAATAAATCGCCGATGTTCGTGGGCGTAGAGACGAGCGTCACGATCTTCGATCCGTCGGCGCTGGCGCTATAGGCTTCGACGTCGTTGGCGCCGGTGGTTACCGAATCGACCTTTCCGTCGGTGGTCGAGAAGCGCTTGAGATTCGCGCGCCCGTTCTCCGCCGTCACTACCACGACGCTCTTTCCGTCCCGACTCCATACGATGCCGCCGCCCGACGCCGCGCGCGGCGGATGCTGATCGCCGCTCAATCCGTCCTCGACGCTGAAGTCGTAGCTCGTGGTCAGGTTGCGCGGTTGGGCGCCGGACACAGCATCAACTATGAACAGATCTCCCTGGTTGTAAAAGCGCAGCGGCTTCGCGTTCAACGCTCCCGTGAATGCGATTCGTTTTCCGTCGGGTGACGGCGCGATGGAGCCGATTCCCCCGTCGATGCTTGCGACCTTGACGCTCGCGCCGCCATTCGCGGGAACAGAGTACAGATCTCCGCCCGCTGCATCGTAATAAGGCTCGAGGCGCCGGTTGGATGTGTAGTAGAGACGCGTTCCGTCGGGCGACCACACCGGCTCGCCTTCGTCGAATCCACCGAAGGTGATCTGCTTGACGGTCGGGAGCGCTCCGGTAGCACCGATTGAAGCTGGCACGGTCCAGATGTGACTGTGTGCGGTCACATCGGTGTAGCCGCCACCGTTCCACCGATACTGAGCGCGGGTTATGACGCGGACGTCGCTGACGTGTTTCTTGGCGGAGTCAGCAGACTTTTTCGCGGAATCGGATTTCGCCGCTGCCGTGTCCGGAGTCGAGAGAAATGCGATCGTTCGACCATCAGGTGACCACACGGGTGACGACGCGCCCTTCGGAACATCCGTGAGAGGGCGCGCTTCGCCGCCGTCCATCGAGATGAGGTAGATCTGCGACGGTTTCGACTTGCCGTCGACCGGTTCGGGCGTTCGGACGAATGCGACCTCGCGCCCGTTCGGTGACCAGTGCGGTGATCGATCATTGCGTCCCGAGGTGAGAAGCCGCGGAGCCGCGCTCCCATCCGCGGGGACGATGTAGAGCTGAGTCTCGTAGCGATCCTTGTCTTCGTTCACCGTCACGCGCACGAATGCGACCTGTGATCCGTTGGGCGAGATCTGTGGATCAGCCGCCCATACGAATCTGAACAGATCCGTATCAGTGATCGGCCGGCGCCCCTGTGCCGCACTCGATCGCACAGTCGTAACGGCGCACGCGAAGAGTATCGCGAACGCGAAACAGCGAAGGCACTTCATGGGAACCGGCATCGATCGCTGCGCGTTCATGTAATCCTCGTGTAAGGTTCTCTACTATAAAGCTGCATGTTTGTGGCGCGCGTATGAAGAGTGTGCGCTACGAGGATGATTGCTTCGGGCTTAACGAGTTCACGACCGGTACGTCTAGTTAGTTGAAGGTCTAGTTAGTGAACCCTCACAGGAGCCCACCATGAGAAAGTTTGCAACCATCGGGATGTCACTCGTCACCGCGGCGAGCATCTCGATACCCGCACTTGCAATGTCGTCCGCTTTTGCACGACCCGTCCCCTCCGTTCAAGGCGTGACGGTCCCAGCACGCCCAGTGGTGTCGCAAACCACGGCGGCGCGCGAGCGGCGCGAGCCACATCCGGAGATACGCAAAGCCATCACGGCGCTCGAGCGCGCCAAGTCTGACATGCAGCACGCGAGTCACGACTTCGGTGGGCACCGCGTTAATGCGATCGCGGCTTGCGACAGGGCGATCGAGCAGCTTCGGCTCGCACTTCAATACGACAAGCGATAGCCGTTTGGTAGCGATACCGCCAAACAGGCATCCACAGTACCGAAGCAGGGAGCCGTCAGCTTTGCAGCTGATAAGCCAGGAGCGCCACTATGAAGGCTCCACGCTATTTAGCTGTAGAGCTGAAGGCTCCTTGCTTCAGTATTCGTTGAGCTTAGGCGGAGTCGCCGATCTCTCCCACAATATTTGCGCGACGCCGTCGAGCGAGCTTCCAATCGCCTCGAGGGCTACGCCAACATGGTAGATCAGATCGGCCGCCTCTTCAGTCGCCCGATTCACGTTGCCGTCCGCGCACGCAGCGATCAGCTCGGCGCTTTCTTCGCCGATCTTTTTGAGACGCAGATTCCGGTCGAGAAGCAGCTCGCGCGTGTGGCTTCGTCGTTTTGGCGACGTCTCTGACTCCGACGGGACGTCGGCCTCGGGCTGCGCTTTTAGCTCCGCGTTACGCAGCGAGATTGTTTTAGCGAGTCCGGACCAGATCGTCGGCGCCCCCGCGGCGTCCTCGAAGCACGACACCGCCCCGGTGTGACACGCGGGCCCCGCGGATCTGACGCGCGCAACTATCGCGTCGCTGTCGCAATCGAGCGTGAGGGAAACGACCTTCTGCACGTTGCCGCTCGTTGCGCCCTTCCGCCACAGCCCGCGAGTGCGCGAGCGGTAGTGCATCTCGCCAGTCTCGATCGTGCGCTCGAGCGCCTCCCGGTCGGCGTTCGCCACCATGAGGACTCTGCCGCTCACCGCGTCCTGCGCGACGACGACAACGGTCTTCGTGTCTTTGTCGAAACGCACTGCGTCGAGATTGAATCCCGCGCTCATCTTGCCGCCCCATCTGACGCCAATTCGCGTGTGGGCGCGAGAATGTCGCGCACGATCGCGCCGAGCTTTCCGTTGGTCGCGATCGCGTCGCCACCGAAGGCGGTCGCCCTGCCCCGCCAATCGGTGAATTCACCGCCAGCTTCGGTGATGATCGGCATGAACGCGGCACCATCCCAGTCCGAGATCACATCGTCGATCATGATATCGGCGCGACCGGTCGCGACGAGCAGGTAGCCGTAACAGTCTCCCCACGTTCGCATCGTTCGGGCGCCATTCTGCAGACGCGTCCAGCGCTCCCGTCTCGCTTCATCGCGCAGGAAGCGCGCGTCTGTCGTCACCAGTCGCGACTCGGCAAGCTCCGCAACTGTGGACACAGCGGCGCGCGATCCATTCCACCAACATCCTTCCCCACGCGCGGCGATGATTATCTCATCGAGCGCGGGAAAGTACGCGGCGCCAGCGATCACGCGGTCTCCCTCGGCAACCGCGACCAACGTGCCCCAGAGGGGGACCGATTGAAGAAAAGTGTAGGTTCCATCGATCGGATCGATGATCCAACGTCGTGCTGCCTTCTCCCGCACCGAGGGCAGTTCCTCACCAATGATCCCATCTTCCGGAAAGTGCAGCTCGATCCACTCTCGCGCGGCCTGTTCCGCGCTGGTATCGGCGACACTCACGGGCGATCCGTCGCTCTTCGTGCGGGTTGCTGGATTGGTCCCGTAGTACTCCATGGCAATGTCGCCCGCGATGCCGGCGACTTCGGCAACCGCCTCCATGTATGTGGCTGCTCCGCTCATGCGGCCGCCCTCACCGCAATGCTGGCTGCCTGCAGCGCCGCTTTGACGCTGCGAATATCCGTGGTACCGTCGTGGAGTACTCCTGCCAGAAGAGCCGCGTCCGCGCCGCCGAGGAGAAATGCGTCGACGACGTCGCGAGCGGAGCCCGCGCCGCCCGATGCGACGATCGGTACCGAGACAACCTGCGATACTCGCGACAACAGCTCGATGTCGTAACCGGAGCGGCCGCCATCGCGATCGATGCTCGTAAGAAGAATCTCGCCGGCGCCGAGGTCCGCGCAGCGCTTCGCCCAATCGATCGCGTCGAGTCCAGTCGGCTGTCGACCGCCATTCACGTGAACCTCCCAGAAGTCTCCTTTTTTCAGAGCGTCGATACTCGCGACAACGCACTGGGATCCGAATCGCGAAGCCGCCTGCGTTACCAACTGCGGGTGTCGAACGGCGGCGGAATTGATCGCGACTTTGTCGGCGCCGGCGCGCAATGCGTTCGCGATGTCTTCGACCGTGCGCATTCCTCCACCTACCGTCAACGGGATGAACAGCCGCTCGGCGGTGCGGCGAACGAGATCGAGGAGAGTGTCTCTCCCTTCGTTCGTCGCAGCGATGTCGAGGAAGACGATCTCGTCAGCACCCTGCCCCTCGTAACCCTCGGCCAACGCAACGGGATCGCCCGAGTCGCGAAGATTCACGAAGCGCGTCCCTTTCACCACTCGGCCGTCCTTTACATCGAGACACGCGATCACTCTGTGTGTCAGCATCACTCGACCCTCAGCGAGACGGAGCCTTTGGTGCTCACGGTCTCTCCGGTATCGGCGAGAGCGTCGCGCAGCGCGAGTCCGAGCGCCTTGAAGGCAGCCTCGACTACGTGATGCCGATCGGTTCCGCGAAGTACCAGAACGTGAATGGTCGCGCGCGCCTCGTTGCTGAACGAGCGCATCCAGTGGTCGTACAGCCGACTTGGTAGTGGGCCTTCATAGTACGGTCGTCCCCCTATGTCGACCGAGACCTGCACGAGAGCGTCGTCCATCGGCACGACGCGATTCCCGTATCGCGCCGCTCCTGCCGGGATGATTTCTCGAAACGCGCGGCCGAGTGTGAGCGCGACGTCTTCGACGAGGTGATGCTTGAGATCGCTGCTCGCCTTTACGTCGAGCGTCAGCCCCGAGTACCGGGCGAAGGCGCTCAGCATGTGATCGAGAAATCCATTTCCCGTCTCGGCCCTGCTTACCCCGCCGCCGATGAGCGCGACGCGGATGGAGGTTTCGCTCGTCTCTCTCTTTGTGACGGTCATTCGGGGAATTCCTCGATGATTGTTTGCGTATCCATCGTGCCTGTGTAGAGCGCCATTCCGACGATCGCGGCGCTCACGCCCAGCTCGTCCAGCGCGTGAAGGTCGTCGATGCTGCGCACTCCGCCTGAGGCTTGCAGTGGCACCGTCGTACGGAGGATGATCTCCTCCATGAGGTCCAGGTCGGGGCCTTCCATGCGCCCTTCTTTGTCGACGGCGGTGACGAGAATCGCGGCGAGCGGGAACACGCTGAGCTCGTCGACGAAGTCGATGACATTCCGCGAATCAGTTTCAGACCAACCGCGGGTCACGAGCCGCCCCCCCTTCGAGTCCGCGGCGACGATGATTCTGTTCGGGTAGCGGAGCACCACGTCGTCGAGCCAGGGACGGTCCTCGATCGCGCGCGTGCCGAGCACGACCTCGGATGCGCCAGCCGCGAACAGCTCGGTGATTGCGGCGAGGTCACGCACTCCGCCGCCGCATTGGACCTGCGTCGGCCCACGCGCGTCGAGAATCGCTCTCACTGTCGCTCGATTCGATCCGCGTCCAGTTGCGGCATCGAGGTCGACGAGATGAATGCGACCGAAACCCAGCTCCGCCCAGATTTCGGCGACGGCCAGAGGATCGGCGACACGGACGCGCTCATCGGCGTACGAGCCGCCGACGAGCTGCACGCACGCGCCGTCGCGTAGATCGATCGCGGGGATCACCTGCATTGGATCAGATCCTCGATGACTGCGTTGAGGAAGGCGCGACCGGTGCCCGAGCTTTTCTCCGGGTGAAACTGGACGCCGACGGTATTCGCGCTTCGAATGACGGAGGCGAACTTCGCGTTCTCGTGCGTCGTCCAGGCGAGAATCGGTGAGTCGAGGTCGGGCTCGCAGACGTAGGCATTGGCGAAGTAAGCGGTCTCCAGCTTAGGTACCGAATGCCCGTCGTCGATCGCTCGGTCTTCGCTGTCTCCATTTCCGAGCCACTCGACGTCGTTCCAACCCATGTGCGGGACCTTCGACGTGCGGAGCCGAGTGACATTACCGGGAATAAACCCGATTCCCTTTCCGGGCGACTCCTCGCTCGCGTCGAAGAGGAGCTGCATCCCGAGGCAGATCCCGAGGCATGGCAAGCCATCAGCGAGAGCGGCCGCGAGATACGCCTGTGAGTTTTGCATGGCGCTGGCGGCCACGCCAAAGGCTCCCACGCCCGGGAGCACGAGAAGGTCGGCAGTCATGGCCGTACGCAGATCGGTCTCGATCGAGATAGTTCTCTCATCTGTCGAGATCGCTTTCACCAGCGAGTGAAGATTGCCGGCGCCGTAGTCGAAAACCGCGAGATGGGTCATACCAGTGCGTCGAGGCAGCGCTGCATCATCTCCCACGGTCCAATCGCGATCCGCACCGCGTCACCGATTCCTGGAAGATTCCGAAATGGCCGCGCGCAGATCCCTCCGCGCTCGAGTTTGCCGGATGTCGCCTCGGAATCGTTCACCGGCAGGAGAACGAAATTGGCCGAAGACTCGAGCGAGCCGATCCCGCGCCCCGCGAGCTCCGCCCGAAAGCGCGAGCGGTTGGCGATCGCTTCGTTGACGCGTTCAGTCACCCAGGCTCTATCATTGTCCAGCGCGGCGATCGAGGCGCGCTCCGCCAGCGAAGTGACCTTGTACGGGCCGCGTGCCTTGAGAATTTCGGTGATCAACTCAGGAGAGCCGATACCGTATCCCACTCGAAGACCCGCGAGTCCGAACGCCTTGGACATCGTCCGCGTGACCAGCACCGGCCTGCCGCTCGACGCGAGATCCGTGAAATCGTCGCCCCCGAATTCGACGTACGCCTGATCGATGATCACGAGTCCCGGCGCCCGCTCGACGATTTGCTCGACAGCTTTCCGCGAGAACGCAGTGCCCGTCGGATTGTTGGGCGAGCAGAGGTAGATGATCCGCGCACCGGTCTCGATCATTGCGTCGACATCGGCATCGAGCCACCGAGTGAGCGGGATCGTAACCGGGCGCAGCCCGTTCGTCCGCGCGAAGACGGGAATCATGCTGAACGACGGATCGGGAACGCACAGCGCCTCGCCCGGTTCGGCGAAAGCTCGGATGGCGCAATCCAACACGTCATCCGAACCGCAGCCGCACGCAATCATCTCGGGCGACACGCCGGCATAATCGGCCAGCGCATTTCTGAGCGCCGGCTCGAACGCGACCGGATATCGGGTGATCTCGCCGGATGCGACGGTTGCGAGCGCGCGCAACGCCGCGGGCGGCGCTCCCCAGAGATTCGTGTTGTCACTCAGATCGAACGTGCATTGACCACTCGCCGCGGCGTAGAGCTTGATTCCGCGATAGCTCTCGCGCGCCAGCGAGGCAATCGAGTCAGCGGTGCGACTCTCGTTCGCCGTCAGCATTGGTCGCTCCAGCCAAGGGCGGCCGCCGCGTGCGCCGGCAAACCCTCGGCGTTGGCGAGAACCGCGGTGTCGGCGGAGAGACGTCGAGCGGCCGCTCGAGTCACTTTCTGGTAGGATGTCCAGCGAACGAAATCGAGCGGGCCGAGTCCTGAGTAGCTCCGCGCGAGGCCGCCGGTCGGCAGGACGTGATTGCCGCCGGTGATGTAATCCCCGAATACGACCGACGATTGCTCACCGACGAACACGCAGCCTGCGTTTCTGATGTCGGGCAGCACGCGTTCCGCGTCGTTGACCGCCAGCAGCAAGTGCTCCGGCGCGAACTCGGCCGCGAACTCGACGGCTTCTGCGATCGAGCCGGCGCATAAAACACCACCGCGCTGTGCTAGCGCGGCTCGGGCGACGTCCGCATCGCCGCCGGTACGGCCAATTGCTTCAGTGATCGCCGACGCGGTTTCGTCATCGAGAGCCACAACGACCACGCAGGCATTCACGTCGTGCTCGGCTTGCGCGACGACTTCGCGTGCAATCGTTTCGACGTCGGCGTCGCCGTCACATATCACCAGCAGTTCGCTCGGACCGGCGGGAGAGTCGATCCCAACATCTCTGCTCACCTGGAGCTTCGCTTCCGCGACGTACGCGTTTCCCGGCCCAACGATCCTGTCGACGCGCGGAACGCTCTCGGTCCCGTAGGCCATCGCGGCAATCGCGCCTGCGCCGCCGATCGCGAACACGCGATCAACGCCGGCGATTTCGCACGCCGCGAGCACGACCTTCGCCGGATAGCCGTCCTTCTGCGGCGGAGAACAGAGGATAATCTCGGAAACGCGGGCCACTTTCGCCGGAATCCCAGCCATCAGTACGCTGCTGGCGTACGCGGCCCGACCACCCGGTGAGTAGATCCCGACGCGCCGCAAAGGATCGGGGCGTCGCCCGACGATCACGCCCGGCTCTGTTGCTATTTCGACGGTGCGCGGCGGAGCGGCAGAGTGGAAGAGCGTGATGTTCCAGGCCGCGTGCTCCAGAGCGGAGCGAAGAACAGGATCGATCTCCGCGAGCGCCCGCTGTCTGACGCCCTTTGGCACTTCGAGCGCATCGAGGTTGACTCCGTCGAACGTGACAGCCATCTCGCGCAACGCACGATCGCCGTCGTTTCGCACCTGACGGATGATTTCCTCAGTCCGCTCGCGCACGAGTGAGTCACTCGCAACGGTCCTGCGCACAAGTGAGGCGCGTTCGTCAAGCGACAACGCCCTCAATGCGCCGGTGTATCTCAAACGCGCCTTCTCGATCGTCGCGCTGAGTCGCTGAGTGCCGTTCTGTTTCACGGTGCTCGTCGGCGCGCCCGCGTTTTTCCGGCGCACTGCGCTCTTCCGGACCCCTGCGGTCTCCTGCTTCCCCACGCTCTTCTCGGTCGTTCGACTCATGGCATCAGGCGCTCCACTCGCGTGACGAGAATTCCGGTGGCGTCGAGCGCCTTGAGCGCACTGATGGTTTTGTAAACCCTGTCGGCGTCAACCACGGCGTGGACGGCAACACGATCGCCTCCGTTCAGGATGTCGATCACCGTCGGGCCGTTGATGCCAGGAATGATTTTCTTGACGGCATCGAGCGAGCTCCGCTGGACGTTCGCCATCAGGTATCGCTTCCCGCGCGCTCTCACCACTGAATCGAGGGCCATGATCAGCGATTCGAGCGCCTCCGCCTTGGCCTGCTCGAACACGGTGTCGCATTTCGTGACGAGCTGCGCGCGTGACGTGAGCAGCAGGCCGATCTCGCGGAGCCCGTTGACCCTGAGCGTCGACCCAGTCGACGTGATGTCCACGATCACCTCGGCGATACCGAGCAACGGTGCGATCTCCGCCGCGCCCGATATCGGCACGATCTCGACGTTCTGGCCACGCGTCTCGAAAAAGTCGCGCGTGATTTTCGGAAAGGAGGTCGCGACCCGGGTTCCGGGTTCGATTGCGTCGAGTGACGTGATGACGCTGTCCTCGCGCGCGGCAGCGATCAGACGACACTCGCCGAAGCCGAGGTCGAGTCGTCGCTCGACGGGTCGCGCGGCTTCGCAGACGAGATCCCAACCGGTGACGCCAACATCGGCTACGCCGTCGGCAACGAACTCGGGGATGTCCTGGGCGCGGACGAACAGCGCCTCGAATTCGCCGCCGAGCGAGGCGGTGAGCGCGCGATCGCCTCTCGAGAGGACCGGAAGTCCGGCATCCCCGAATAGCTCGCGCGTATCGTCGGCGAGTCGTCCCTTGTTTGGCAGTGCGATTTTGAGCATGAGATGAGTGGTAGAAACGAAAAAGCCCGTCCAGGAATGGGACGGGCTGCGGAAGCTTTGGAGTGGAGTCTGACTAGTCGACTATAGTCCGACCTGCACGCGCAAAAGCGCCCCGCGGCCCGTGAGGCCGTGGTGCTTATGCGTGTGGTGGAAGAACGTGGACGTTGTCATTGAACCAATCCTAAACAGTTCGCGGGCGCTGCGCAATATGTAACGGCGTTAGGGGTACGCCGATCGGCATCCACAAAACCGAAGCAGGGAGCTTTAAGCGCTGCAGCTTTCCAGCTGGTAAGCTATTCCGTCGGCGTCGAGAGCGCGCAATTGGGCGTTCACTGCCGTCTTCAACGAGGGCCGGTCGAGGACAGGCGACCTCTGGATTCGCGAAACTCTTACGCCGTTATGAAGGCTCCTAGCTACATAGCGCAGTTCGCTTACAGCTCCCTGCTTGGGTTTTCGATGCGCTTAGGAAACGCTACCAAATCCTGACCCTAAGGGAATCGGAGCGGTACATTGGTTGACCCGGCGTAACCCCAAATGCTGCATAGAATTCCGGGATGTTGGCGAGCGGCCCGAGCACCCGCCATTTCGCCGGCGCATGCACATCGCTCAAGAGCCCGCGCCGCAACGACTCGTCGCGCTGCTGGCTCATCCACCCGAGCGCGTAGCCAAGGAAGTAGCGTTGCACTGGGGTGAGCCCGCCAATCAGCTTCCCTTCCTTGTATTGCTCTGTCTTCTTGAACGCGTCGAGTCCGAGCAGAACTCCGCCGTAGTCGGCGATGTTCTCGCCGAGGCTCGCCTTGCCATTGATATGGAGCCCCGGCATCGGCTCGTAGGCGTCGAACTGGCGAGCCATCACGTCGGCGCGCGCCTGGAATTTTGCGGCGTCGCCGCCCGTCCACCAATCGGTGAGATTCCCGGCGGCGTCGAACTGACGCCCTTCGTCGTCGAACCCGTGCGTGATCTCGTGACCGATCGTTCCGGCTGCCGCGTACCCGTACGCGACAGCGTCGTCGACCCGCGCATCGGGAACTCCGGGCACCGTGAAGATCGCGGCTGGCAGGACGATCTCGTTGTTCGACGGATTGTAGTACGCGTTGTACGTCTGCGGCGTCATCCCCCACTCGGTTCGATCCACGGGCTTGCCGAACTTCGAGATCATGTCGTTGAATCCCCACCGCGCGGCGTTCATCATGTTCTCCGCGTATGAATTGCGGGCCACGACGAGCGTGGAGAAATCCTTCCACTTGTCGGGGTAGCCAACCTTCGGATAAACCGCGGCGAGCTTCTGCAGCGCGCGCGCCTTGGTGGAGTCGCTCATCCAGTCGAGTTGATTGATGCGATCGCGGTACGCGGTGCGTATCGCCTCGACCATGTCTGCGTATCGCTTCTTGGCTACGGGCGGGAAATACTCCTTAACGAAGATGCGGCCCAGGACCATCCCCATTGCATCGCCTTCCGCATCCAAAACGCGCTTCCAACGCAGCCTCGGCTCCTTCTGTCCGTTGAGGACGCGGTTGTAGAAGCTGAAGCGCTCGTTGTACTCCGCGCTGCCCAGATATGGCGCGTAAGCGGTTATGAGCTGAAAGCGCAGGTAATCCTGGAGAACGGGGACGGGGGTCGAGTGAAGCAGCGACTCGAGTGCCGTGAAGAACTCCGGCTGACCGACGACGACGGAATCCGGGTGCAGGTTCCACACGGCGAGTCTATCGGCCCAGTTGATCGACGGCGTGTACTTCGACGTCAGCTGCGCCGGCGTCATCTTGTTGTAGTTCGCGACTGGATCGCGGAGATCCTCGAGCTTGCGTGATGCCTTGGCGAGCGCGGTCTCGAACGCCGTAACGTTTGTGGCCGCCGTTTTTGCCGACGCGTCATCCCGGCCCAGCATTTTGAGCGTGCGCGCGACGTGGGCGACGTACTCGTCGCGAATGTGTGCGACGCCCGTATCGGGATTGACGTAGAAATCGCGGTCGGGGAGTCCAAGCCCTCCCTGACTCACGTGCACGGACATCATGTCGCTCTTTCTTTCGTCCTGGTAGACGTAGAAGCTGAAGAACGGTCCGACTTGAATCGGGTTCTGCGCGAACGCGACGTCGAGCGCGTCGTTGACATTCCGAATCGCCGAGATGCGCGCGAGCTCACCGTCGAGCGGATGAATCCCGAGTCGCTCCGCCTTGGCCGTGTCCATCGCGGTCGCCCAGAAGTCTCCGATCTTCTGTGCGTCACTGCCTGGCGCGGCCGATGAAGCCGCCGACTGCTCGTTGATGCTCCGAAGATTGACGTACAGCTGCTCGCGCACGACGTTGCCGATTCCCCATGCGGACTCGGTATTCGGGATTGGATTCCGCTTGAGCCAGCCGCCGTTCGCGTACGTGAAGAAATCCTGGCCGGGATTCACCGACGGATCCATGTTGGCCGCGAGGAAATCCTGTTTGGCGAGAGAGTTAGTTGTCGTCACGGGGGCGGTGCACGCTGTTAGAGCTGCGGACACGCACAGCAGCTTACGGGAGAAGGGCATCGTTTTGGTTGCGAAGGAAGGTGATTGTTGGCGCTCTGGTGCCGGACATCCACAAAAACCGAAGCAGGGGGCTGTAGGCTGTAAAGCTTAACGGCTGTAAGCTTTTCCGTTGGCGTTCCTGGTGCCCAACCCCCTGCTTCATCCTTCCGTATTAGACACCCGCTCCGGGAGAATCGGACGGTTCCCGGAACGGCGCGAGATCTCTCCCCAACGGAGGCAACCGCGCCAATATGAAAGCTCCGAGCTATTCAGCATTAGTTCGCCTGCAGCCCCCTGCCTCGGTATTCGACCAGCCTTCAGCCAACCACCGACGCTCTACTTGGTAAGCTCCGCGGTGGCGATTGCCCCGTTCATCTCCGGAATCACGCTGGAAATCTTGACCACCTGACGCGACGTCTTATCAACCCACAGCGTCGTGCTTTCCCCAGTCCCGCCGTCCGCCGGGGTGATCTCGACCTTCCACGCGTCGAACGTGCCCGCCGGAACCGTCACCTTCTCACTGCCGGTCACCTTGAGCTGACGGAGCTTCACCTTCTGCCCCATCAGATCGAAGTTCCGGTAGGTCGTCGCGTAGCCTTCGGCCAACGGTAGCGTCGCGACGACATTCGTCGCACCAGGACCATCTGCGAAGAGAGATCCGCCGAGGTCGGCGTTGATGGGCCGATCCTGTCCGTTCATGGACATGGTGCCGGTGGCTTTGTTGCCGGCGAATGAGACTTCGACAGTTGCCGGTCCCTGGTGAATCACGCGCTTCCGCAGCAGGAGCGTTCCCTTGTCGATGGTCGACTCGTCGCTCATCGTGCCCATCGGCATCGCGGTCGAATCGGTCACCACCCACGAGCCCGGCGCATCTTTCACCGTGCGCGTCAGGAACATCGGAATGGTCTGCCCGGCCGCCTCGATCCGCGCTTTGTAATTCTGCGTTCCCGGCTTGAGCTCACTCGTCGGCTTCGGCGCAGTCGAGGCAACTTCAGCCTTCTTCGCCAGTACGACGGTCTTGGGGTCGACCGTCAGGACCGCCATCCGTTCGGTTATCGCCGGAGTCATGGTCTGCTGGTATCGGCCGCCGAGGTGCTTCGCGAGGAATTTTTCGGCTGTGGTGAACAGCACCAGATTGTTGATGGGCCGTGCGAAGCCGTGGCCCTCGTCGGGCGCGAGGATGTACTCGACGGGGAATCCGCGATCCCGTAGCGCGACGACGATCTGCTCGCTCTCCGCCTTGTTGACGCGCGGATCGTTTGCGCCCTGAATTACGAGGAGCGGCGCCTTGATTTTTGCGGCGGAGTTGAGCGGTGATTGACGCTGGAGTTGGGCGAGACCCGCGGGCGTATTCGGATTTCCCATCCGCTCGTTGAAGATGGTTCTGATCGATTCCCAGTACGGCGGAATGGAGTTGAGCAGCGTGATGAGATTGGACGGGCCTACTATAGATACGCCTGCCGCGTAGACATCGGGTGTGAATGCGAGACCCGCCAGCGTCGCGTACCCGCCGTACGATCCGCCCATGATTCCGACGCGCTTCGGATCGACCGTTCCCTGCGCGACGAGGTAGCGGACGCCGTAGGTGAGGTCGTCCTGCATCTTCTGTCCCCACTCATTGTTGCCGGCGTTGAGGAATTTCTTGCCGTAGCCGGTGGACGCTCTGAAGTTCGGTTGCAGCACTGCGTAGCCACGATTGGCGAGGAACTGCGCGATAGAGCTGTAGCCCCAACTGTCGCGTCCCCACGGGCCGCCGTGCGGGAAGACGACGAGCGGAAGATTCTTGGGCGCGACACCCACCGGGAGCGTGAGGTACGCGGGGATAGTGAGGCCGTCGGATGATTTGTAGCTGATCGCCTTCTCCTGCGCGAGTGATTCGCGCGGGAGCTTCTCGAAGGTGCGATACTGGAAGGTAAGCTTGGCGGGTTCGCCGGCCTCCCACAGATATCGCTCGCCAGGCTCTCTGTCGCTCGAGGCGACAATCATCCACTTCATTTCGTCAGCGGTGTGGGAGGCGAGGGTGATCTCCTTGCCCGGCAGCTGCTTCTTGATGTCGTTATAGGCCGACTCCCAGTTCTTGTCCTTCCAGTAAATGCGCTCGCGCTCGTCGTCGTACGAAGTCGCGACCAACTCGTCAGAGACGTCGGAGAAGGTGGCGTTGCCGAAGTCGACGCGATTGAGCGGATCCGACTCGACGAGCTGTTCTGTCTTGGTCGCGGGATCGAAGAGAACGAGACGGGTGAGATCCGGCGCGCCCTTGTTCGTCTCCATGTAGATCTTGGTGTTGTCCTTGTTGAAGCGATCGGGGCCGCAGGTCTCGAAGACGGTGCAGGAGTAGATCTGGGTGAAGCCGGCCGAATCGACGCGCAGGATTTCGGTGTCGCCCTTGTCGGTGGTACGAACGGCGAGTCGAAGCGCTCCGGCGTTGTCGAAGACCCAGCCGGCGATGTGCTCGGTGTTCTGGCGCATGAGCGTGCGCTCTCCGGTCGAGATGTGGACGCGATAGAGATCGTGCCACGCCTTGTCGCGATCGTTGATGCCGACGTACATGATGTCGGGATCATTTTTCGGCACCGAATATATCTGGGCGCGGACGCCCTTCGCCGCGGTGAGATTCCGCGCGGCGGGGACGTCTTGTCCGGCGGCGTTGGCCGCGGTTGGATCAACGGCGTAGACGTTGAAGTTTTCGTCGCCGCCCTGGTCCTGGACGTAGAGGATGTACTTCCCGTCCCTGCTCCAGAAGTACTGCGTGACGGGGCGCTTGATGTCGTTGGTCATCAGCCTGGCGGCGGTGTACGGGTCGCCGATTTTCTTGACCCAGACGTTGCGCGTGTCCTTGTAGGGCTTTAGGAAGGAGATGAAGCGTCCGTCCGGCGAGATCTGGGCGCCCGAGATTTCCGGGTTGCCGAAGAACAGCTCGCGGTCGATGATCGGCGGGAGCTTGCCATTCTGCGCCGACATCGTCGCAGGCGCGGCGAAAAGTGTGACGATCGCGAGCGATCGGAGAATGGCGGTCCGGCTGATGACGGAGGATCTCATATGACTCTCTCTTGCCTCATGACGTGGCGGTGGCGAACATATGTCTCGTCTAACCTAAGCCTGAAGGTATTGCCCCACCAGCAAAATCCTTGTTCGGATTGTTGATTGTATTTGGATACTGCTGTCTCCCGGAGGACATCGATGACGCTGATTGCTCGCGTTTTCGCTCTCTCGCTCACTGCCTTCGCGGTCGCCCGCGGTCAGACTAATGCCCTCGGCTCGATTCGCGGAACCGCGGTCGATCCCGCCGGAAAGATCATCCCCGACGTGCAAATCACGATCATTGATTTGAATCGCGCCACTCTCACGACGCGCGACGGCTGGTTCGTCTTTGACTCGATCCCAAGCGGCGCTCACCAAGTGCGCGCACGCCGAGCCGGATTGGAGTTCCTGTTGGTGAACCTTCAGGTGCTCGCCAACGATGTAACCTACGCCGATTTTGTGATGAAGCCGCTCGTCCCCGAGCTTGCGCCTGTCACAGTTCGCGTCGCCGCTCCAGATGCGATGGGTGCTCCAGCCGAATTCACTAACCGGATGGCGAACGCGCAGGGCACCTATTTCACAGCTGCCGACATTGAGAAAGCGCACCCGCGCCGGGTTTCGGATATGCTTCGCCGAGTACCTGGCCTGTTAATCCTTCCGAACGGCGAGATATTCAGTGGCCGCGGAGTTGTAACTATCAATACCAACGCGTGCGCCCACGGAATGCCGGTGTATGTGGACAGAGTATTAGTGGGCGGCGGAAGCGAGGGCGATCCCGCCAGCATCAACGACGACTCGCTTCATCGCAAGGCGGAATGGTTGAGCCCGACTGCCGCGTCACGCTCCGTGATTGATGGCCTCAAGCCTCAGGACATTGCTGGAATCGAGGTGTACAAGGGGCCAGCGACGGCGCCGGCTGACCTTGCTGGGTCGACATCTTCGTGTGGAGAGATCCTGATCTGGACCAAGTAGCGTTTCTGAAACTGAGGATTGATTCTGGAAAGAACTAGCGAAGTTCCCCCGCTGCAACCCAGGGACAGAATAGTCGGCCCGGGCCTTCTGCTCGTGGCCGCGGCGCTGCTCATCCTCGTCGCGTTCGGCTACTGCGCCAGCCGCTTCTCGCCCGTCGCAATGTTCGGCCGCAACGAGACGACCATCACCCACGATGTCGTCGTCGACCAGATCAAGGCGGTCGCGAAGCTGGTGTCCAGCGAAGCGACGGTGCGCGACGTGATCGTCTACGAGAATACCTGGTACGGGTCGACCAAGAGATCGCTGGTGGTGGTCACGGGTCGTCTTCTAGCCGGGATCGATTTGCGCGACAATCCCGACGTCGTGATCGATCACGAGCGGCGGAAGATCACCATCCGCATTCCTCCCGCGAAGCTGATTGCGGTCGAGATTCGCGACATGCAGACCTACGATGAGCACGGCGGGCTATGGAATCCGTTCACGCGCGAGGACAGGGACGCGATTCAGCGGCAGGCGAGGGCGCAGCTTACGCAGGCGGGTTCGCAGCTCGCGCTCATCACGCACGCTAACGAGAGCGCGGTGGAGTTGCTTCAGCTGCTCCTCGCGAGAGATGGATATACAGTAGACGTTGCGGTCAGGAAGTGAATTAACTGCAACTGAGGACTGCCTGCCGGCCTGATTAACTACAACGGAAGACTACCTGCCGAGTGCTGTCAGCGGGGTCGGCTGATGGCTGCGGGCTGCCTTATTCCTTTGGGCACTCTGCAGATCGGACACGGGCCCATCTGCGGCTCCTTTCCGTAGATCAGAGTCACTGGCCCCATCACCCGCGCCGTGTCGGAGAGCGAAACGGTCAGCGTCATCGTCTGTCCGATGACCTGCCCGCTGAAAGTCGCCGGGTGAGTAATCCCGCGATTGACCGGGTAGGCGTCGACATTGTAAGTCCCGGTCGCTTCGAACCTGCCATCCGCGTCGGGGTGAATCGGGCCAACCGCGTCGCCAAGGGTGCATCCAATGTGGACGTGGACATCGGTGTCTGTGACGATCATTCCTGCATTATCGCCGCCCCACGTCCCCGTAACCTCCGTGATCCGCGCCGAGGTTGCGGTCGAGCACGCGAGGATCGAGACCGTCGCGACGATTGAAACGATTGCAGGGATCCGCATCGTACTCGAACGTTAGGT